>C688J18823_10000333_pt1 | contig 27107 bp, 26 predicted proteins | sample HopSoiMetagenom1_FD_18823 | JGI IMG/M metagenome (IMG submission 18823) | reverse complement strand
TAATGCCATTGAATTATCGGGGCAGCGCTGAATAGTTCAGCGGCAAGTGCCAAGAGCGACGCGGACAATGAGGAAGGAAAGCACATGAAAAGATTTGAGAGTTATGCCAACCGATTGACATGGTCAGCGGCGTTTATGCTGACCGCTTTTTTGGCCGGATGCGGCGGTGGAGATGATGGCGGCGGAGGCATACTGGGGGGCGGCGGCAACGCGGCGCCCACCGTTCTGTCAACTGCTCCCGCTGACGCAGCTACAAATGTTTGTGTAAATCAGCTACCCAGCGCGACTTTCAGCCAGGCGATGAATCCGGCATCCGTAAACGCAACAAGCTTTACGGTGGCTGATTCAACCGGTACTCCAGTGCCGGGGACGGTGGCTATGGATTCCACGAACAAGGTCGCAACATTTACGCCGTCGGCTTTGCCGGCTGAACTCGTGCCGGGTACATACACTGCCACCATCAATGGCGGCGCAAACGGCGCCACGGGCTCGGCAGGCAAATCGTTGGCGGCGAACAAAACCTGGACCTTCACCACCGACGACGGTACCTGCAGAGTGCAAGCGCCCGTCACTCTTGGTGCAGCATCGACTTTTGGCGCGGCCAGCGGGTCAGGGATAAACAACACCGGTACATTGACGAAGATTACCGGAGATGCCGGCGCCACGGCTCCGTCTGCATCCATCACGGGTCTGCATGATATGACGCCGCCACCCGGAGTGGTATTTGCCGAAGTGCCAGGTGCGAACGTTGGCGAAGTTAGCGGGACCATCTTTACACAAGACACCCCCGCGTCCGACCCAAATACGAAGATCGCTGCTGTATCAACCGACCTGGACGCCGCATTTGCCGATCTGGCTGGCCGAAGCGGAGGAACCGATCCGTCGAATGGGACCGGTGAACTGGGCGGCTTGACGCTCGGACCGGGAATTTATCTGGCACAACTGCCCCAAGTTGCCGGTGGTGCGTATCGAATAACCACGGGCGATCTTACTCTAGATGCACAAAATGATCCGAACGCCGTCTTTGTCTTCCAGATGGACACCGACGGTCCTGCGGTCGGCGACAATGTCACACCCCGGAATGTAATCTTGACGGGTGGCGCTCAAGCCAAAAACGTGTACTGGGCTACCAATGGTTCGGTGGCTATCAATCCGGTTGGCGGCGGCACCATGGTAGGAACAATCATTGCGCGGAACGCCGTTACCATCGGTTCGGCTGCTAGTACCGCCGTTACGAATGTCAATGGCAGGGTGTTTGCCTTTACTAATCCGATCACGATGACCAACACGCTGATCACCGTTCCGGCTCAGTAAGGAGGGAATGTCCGTTGTCGAAGTTCGGCAACGGACATCGGCAGTCCTACGCGAAGTTTTAAACAAAAAGGACCTGCATGCGGGTCCTTTTTGCATTGCAAATATCCTCAGCAAGCATTGTTTCAAGCCATCTGCCGACCCACGATCAATCGAGCACATTCACTCTTTGTCTCGCATCTGTTTGCCCCGAACGATGTCAGCGTTTTGCTTCCAGAGGGGAACTTGTCACATGAACGGACGTTATGTTAATCATCGAACAGAACTTGGCTGCCAGCAGGAGCAATATCCGGGAAGGCATGCGCGGGGAACGCTGTATCGCCCCGGGTTGGTGTTGCACCAACGGTTGTCGGAACGGGTTTGGTTGCTATCGTTGGCGAACCATCCAACGATAGGCGCATTAAGCCAGCGGTCAGGCTTACCGGGACAATCTTTGGACGACATTAGAAAACCCCCGCGGGCCCCAGTTTGTTTGCCGTACCGATCGTTTTCCCGTGGTGGTCCGTTTGCCGAAACACCGAACCTTTGAATGAAATGACCATTCAAAGACATATCGCTTTTGGAGATTGATATGCGAGTACTTCTCGCTGATGACCACCAGATCGTTCGACAAGGACTAAAGGGAATTCTGGAAAAGGCCGGACACGTGGTCGTTGGTGAGGCGGCTGATGGTCATGAAGCGCTCAAGCTGGCACGCACACTGAATCCAGAAATTGCTGTGCTCGACCTTTCCATGCCGCTATTGAATGGTTTGGATACCGCACGGGAAATTCATAGTCTATCGCCCGAAATCAAGACCATTATTCTGACTATGTATACCGACAAGGGTTACGTACTCAGGGCCTTGAAAGTGGGTGCAAAGGGGTATGTACTCAAATCCCAGGCGGCCGATGATCTGATTCGGGCCATCCGCGAAATTTCGCGCGGGGAGGTTTATTTGAGTCCCGGAGTTGCCGCATCGGTTGTTGATGCCTACCTTGAAAAAACCGGCGCTGCGGCGGATCCACTGACGCCGCGCGAACGCCAGGTGCTCCAGCTTATTGCCGAAGGCAGCACGACCAAGGAGGCGGCAAAGTATTTGAATATCAGTTTCAAAACGGCTGAAACACATCGGAATCACATCATGAAGAAGCTCAATATTCACGATGTGGTTGGCTTGGTGCGTTACGCAATTGAAAAGGGCCTGGTGCATGTCGATGTCCACAGCGATTTTTGGAATACGCAAAATCGCAGAGCCGCGCCGTGGTGACGACAAGATAGATCAGGTGGCGCGCTTTTTTTATCTCATGCGTTACGCCTTCGCAGTCACTGCGTAATCGCGGGTTCGAAGCCGCCTATTACCGGATCAGTGGTTTGTTCTGCGACGACGACCTGATTGCGACCGGCTCGTTTGGCACAGTACAACGCTCGGTCTGCCCGTTTCAGCAAAGCGCCTGCGTTTTCGCCAATCTGCAGTTCGGCAACTCCGATACTCAAGGTCACCGGTTGATTTAATGACGCAAATTTCTTTCGCGTCAAGGCCGTTCTCAAACGTTCCGCCGCTCCAAGCGCTTCGTTGATATTCGTGTGGGGCATCAATACCACGAATTCTTCTCCTCCGATCCGCGCAGCGGTATCGGTCGGCCGCATGTGCAAGCTTAGTAGTTCTCCAAACTGCGAAAGCACCTCGTCTCCGGCCGCATGTCCGTGGATATCGTTGATCTTCTTGAAGTGATCGATGTCGGCTATTGACAAGCACAAGCTTCCGCCATGGCGATGTAATCGATTGATCTCTATCGCCAAAATTTCGTCCAGTTTGCGTCTGTTTCCCAGGCCGGTGAGTAGATCGTGCTTGGATAAATATTCTGCTCGACGCCGTTCGGAGCGGGACCGCTGGAGCAGCGTGTCATCCATTTTCATTGCGCAGCGGATCTCAAGGCGCAACTCAATTTGATGCATGACCAACGCCGCCAGATCGTCAAGCACCTCAGTCGATAAAGGGCTGAGCTGGCGCGGGCGCCTGTCAATTGCGCCCAGCGCGCCAAGGTTGTAGCCATCATTAGTGATAAGGGGAGTGCCGGCATAAAAGCGGAGGCCGAATTCACCGGTCACCAACGGATGGGTAGACGTGCGTGAGTCCCGTCGCGCATCTGTAATGACCCACGGTACCGGGTGCAAGAACAAGGATTCGCAATAACCCTTTTCGCGCGGAGCTTCCGCCACACTAAATCCATGGTGACCCAGGAACCAGACTCGTTCGAGATCGACAATCCCAATAAACGCGACCGGCGTTTGCAGCACTCGGGCGGTGAGGGCACAAATGCGATCAAACGTTTCATCTGCCGGCGAATCCAGAATACCGTAACGCCGCACGGCACGTAAACGATCAAACTCCTGGCGGTCAATATCCGGCAGCTCGTCGTTATCCGGAGAACCGAAGACATCGACCAAAGGAAGGGACATGTACCCGCGATTGAACAGTAAGGCGATGCCCTTAAGCTAGACTAGAACATCTCTGGGCTCAATACGGTAATCAACTGAACTATTGGCCTACCGATCACATCGGTGGTTGCAGGCCATTGCGGCCAACCAGCAATCGCATCACGATATAGCGATCGTCACGCTGATCTACGACCGCGAACACCTTCGCACCGGGTACGATCAGAAGGCGATTTCCCGGCCTTAACGTGACGACTGGAACGCCGTCGGGAACAATAACGGTTTTCTCGCCGTCCTTATAGCGCAGTCCCAAGGTGCGGCCCTCGGACGACCTCGCGAGCTCAGCAACCGTCGCGTTGGTCATTGAACTTTCCGGTTGCAAATCCCATGGGAAATGACCTTCCCCCGTTCCACGTGCAAATTCAGGAAATACCACCACTTCAAGGGATACCAATTTTCCATCGGCGCGGGGGACGGCTGCGGTACCAATGTATGTCCCAGGCTGCACCAATGCAATGTCGGTCGGTATAACTTCTACAATGCCTGTCTCATTCGGTACAGCCACGGTGATTACTTTGCCACTTCGCTCAAGGATCACCAGGTCCGGGTCCGCGAAACTCTGAACAGTGCCCCGTAAGCGTATCGGCGGACCGTCTTGTGCGGTGACGACACCGCACACCAGCACAAAAAAAACCGCTAGGCAGCGGAGCACGAACGGGCGGTTTTGATGGTTGATCATCCCAGCGCTAAGCGGACTGCTTGATCTCACACCACTCTAGACAGTAACTTCATTTCGGCAGTCAGGTGTGGCTGAATGAGCTGCAACAGTTGCGAAAATATTTTTGGACTTCCAGCAACGATTTGTCCGCGTTCCATAAACGTGTCGTTGCCTTCAAAGTCTCCCACCAAGCCGCCTGCTTCGGTCACCATCAAAACGCCTGCGGCCATGTCCCAGGGTTTCAGTCCGATCTCCCAAAATCCGTCGAAGCGGCCTGCGGCAACGGCCGCCAGATCAAGGGCTGCCGCACCGGGCCGGCGCACGCCGGCGCACTTGGTCATCAGTTCTTTGAGCATTGCATTGTACGATTCCAAATGCTCAAACATCCGGAACGGGAAACCGGTGCCGATCAGGCCATCAATCAATTTGTCCCGTTTCGCTACTCGTAGCCTTTTATCGTTCAAGAATGCACCCCGGCCACGTGAGGCGGTATAGAGATCGTTGCGCGTCGGATCGAAAATAACACCCTGCGCCGGAATGCCCTTATGCAACAGTCCAATCGATACGCAGTACTGTGGGAAGCCATGCAAAAAATTGGTGGTGCCATCGAGCGGATCGATGACCCAGACATACTCTGACTGCCCGGAGGCGCCGCTNTCCTCTGCTAAAATCGCATGGTCAGGGTAGGCGCTACTGATTACATCAATGATTGCGTCTTCTGCGGCGCGATCTACTTCGGAAACGAGATCGTTGAGACTCTTGTGCTTGATCGTCAGTACGTCGAGGTTTTCAGAAGCCCGGCTGATGATCGTTCCGGCGCGGCGAGCGGCTTTTACCGCGATGTTCAGCATCGGATGCATGGAAACGAAACGGTGATAAAGAACGAAGGCGCCATTCTAGAGATTCCGTCCAGTTCATTCCAATGAAAATACCTTCGGTGCTGGGGCGAATCCGGATCGTACTTTCTCATACTACGCATCCGGGTAACATCGGCGCAGCTGCACGCGCCATGAAAACCATGGGCCTTTCAAGACTGTTCCTGGTGAAACCAGAACGGTTTCCACACCCGGACGCGGAAGCATTTGCAACCGGGGCAATCGACCTGCTTTCGAACGCTCGTGTCTGCGAAGATTTGGACGAGGCCCTTTCAGGAACTGTCCTTGCGATTGCTTCCTCGGCACGCCATCGCGATCTTGTGCCGGAAATATTGGGCTGCCGGGAAGCATGCAGGCGGCTGTTGGCACAAGCCGAGTCCGACGAGGTGGCGCTGGTATTCGGCACCGAGCGGTCTGGTCTAACCATAGAAGAAGTCAGCCGATGTCAGTCCATTGCGGTGATTCCGACCGATTCGGAATATTCTTCGCTCAACCTTGCACAAGCTGTTCAGGTGTTTGCCTATGAATTGCATATGTGCGCGCTTGGTGAACAAGAGTATCCCCAGCATTCTGGTGAGCTCGCGACGTACGAGGAAACTGAAGGATTCTTCCAGCATCTGGAGGGTACTTTTTACTCCACCGGATTTCTGGACCCGAACGAGCCGAAACGCCTGATGCAGCGCATGCGCCGCCTCTTTGCACGGACCCGCATCGAAAAGAAAGAATTAAACATCCTGCGTGGTTTTCTGAGCGCCATCAAAACCAAAGTTGAGTAAAATAGTCAAATTCCAAGCCACAGTAATAAAAGGGTTATGTTTGATAGGGCGAGCGAAGAGATAAGGGTTATTTTTGACCGGGATCCGGCAGCGCGCTCGACCTGGGAAGTCATAACCTGCTATCCGGGGTTCCACGCGCTGCTGCTTCACCGGTTTTCCCATCGGTTATGGCGCTGGAACCTGAAATGGCTGGCTCGTTTTCTTTCTCATATTGCTCGCTGGTTGACCGGGATAGAAATACATCCTGGTGCGAACATTGGCCGCCGTTTCTTTATTGATCATGGCATGGGCGTAGTGATAGGGGAGACGGCCTCGATCGGCGATGACTGCACGCTGTATCACGGTGTTACGCTGGGCGGCACTTCATGGGACAAAGGAAAACGACACCCGACACTCGCCGACGGTGTAGTGGTTGGGGCAGGAGCAAAGATTCTTGGTCCCATTAGAGTAGGCCGGGGAGCCAAGATCGGCTCAAATGCAGTCGTCGTTAAAGATGTGCCGGATGGGGCAACTGCAGTGGGTATCCCGGCGCGTATTCTCGATGACGAGTCCAGCACTGCTCGCGAAGAAAGCGCGGCACAGATGGGATTTACGGCATACGGAATCGGTGCGGACGTGAATGATCCCATGGTGAAGGCGATTCATGGCCTTATCGATCACTGCGCAGCAGCTGATTTGCGCATGCAATATATCCTCGAACAACTCTCCAAGCTGGGCGTCAAAATAGAAGACGCTCGTGCGACAGCGGACAAGTTTGACCCCAGCTACCTTAATCGGATAGTTGACTAAGTTAGTCGGGTTTGCTAAACTTGAGTCCGTTGGTAGGACTTATATTTCCCTGTAACTAATGGATTTTTATAGAGGCGACCATGAGATTGACAACGAAAGGACGCTTTGCAGTCACAGCGATGATTGACTTAGCGCTGAACAATGGATCGGGGCCGGTTACTTTGGCGGACATCAGCGAGCGGCAAAAAATATCCCTTTCTTACCTGGAGCAGTTGTTTGGAAAACTGCGTCGGAGAGCGCTGGTTACCAGCGTTCGCGGCCCGGGCGGAGGTTACAACCTCGCGCATCCGACCGATCAGGTGTCTGTCGCCGACATTATTGTGGCAGTCGATGAGCCGATTGACGCGACTCAGTGTGGCGGCAAGGAGAACTGCAAGGATGACAAAAAGTGCATTACGCACGACTTGTGGACGGATTTGAATAGACATCTTTTCGAGTATTTGCAGGCGGTAAAGCTATCGGAACTGGTGGCCAAGCAGCGCAATAAAGCCGGTGACGTGACTGTCATGCAAATGCATGACAACCGCGCAAATGTCACGAAGGCGAAGGAGCCGGCGGCTGCGTGAAGGAACTCTGATGCAAGCTTACTTTGACCATAATGCGACCACGCCGCTGGACGAGGAAGTGCTTGCGGAGATGCTGCCTTTCCTGCGGCAGGAGTACGGAAACGCCTCCAGCCGACATGATTGGGGCACGCGTGCGCATCGCGCGATAGAAAGAGCACGCAAGCAAGTCGCCGCGTTGGTAAACGTGCAACCGGCTCAGGTGGTTTTTGTTTCCGGAGGTACGGAAGCCAACAACTTGTTCATTCGCGGAGCCTCAGCCTATTTGAAACCCAGTCAGGTGGTCGTTAGCGCAATCGAGCATCCGTGTGTCGCAAAGCCTGCACGCGAACTGGCACGGGATGGTTGGCAGCTGCGGATACTGGCCACGGACCGGCAAGGCAAAGTGGAGCTTGCTGATGCCGAGCACGCGCTGAAAAAGCCTACTGGACTGGTCTCTGTAATGCTTGCGAACAACGAAACGGGTGTTATCCAACCGGTTTCCGAAATTTCCGCGCTCGCGCGCGACCAGAAAGCCTGGGTGCATACCGACGCGGTACAGGCGCTGGGAAAGATCCCGGTGGATTTTGGAGCGTTGGGAGTGCATGCGATGAGTTTGTCGGCACACAAAATCTATGGCCCAAAAGGCGTCGGCGCCCTGGTGGTTGATAAGCGTCTGGAACTGAAGCCCATCATCTTCGGCGGAGGTCATGAAAGTGGCATGCGCTCCGGAACGCAAAACGTCCCCGGCATCGTAGGATTTGGCGCCGCATGCGAATTGGCGTTGACACGAATGCACGACGTTGCGAAGCGCACTCAAGAGCTGAGGGACCGCACGGAAGAAGCTTTGATTGCTCAAGGCGCCAGAATATTTGGACGAGGTGCCAAGCGAATCCCGAATACGCTGTATTTTGCTTTCCCGGAAATAGATGGCGAAACGCTGGTTATTGAACTGGATAAAACGGGTATCGCGGTTGCGAGTGGGGCAGCGTGTTCGAGCACCAGTACGGAACCGAGCGCGACGCTGCTGGCGATGGGCGTAGCGCCGGAACTAGCGCGTGGCGCGGTACGGGTCAGTTTCGGTGTCCAAAACAATGGACATGAAGTTGAGGAATTCCTGCGTATCGTGGGTGCCACGGTATCAAGACTCAGGCAATTGACGGCAATCGCTGTCTGATCCAGGAAAGTCTTTGAAGTCAGGAGAACATATGGCAATAACAGTCACCGAGAATGCAGCAAGACACATTCGCAACTCGCTTTCGAAAAGAGGAGGCATCGGCCTGCGTCTTGGTGTCAAGACCGTAGGTTGCTCGGGTATGGCCTATACCTTCGATTACGCCGATGAAGTCGGCGCGAATGACCAATTATTCCAGAGCCACGACGTCGCAGTAGTGGTGGACAGGAAAAGCCTTGAGTTCGTGGACGGGTCGGTACTCGATTACGCGCGCGAAGGTTTGAACGAGTTTTTCAAGGTTGAAAACCCGAAGGCAACAGCGATGTGCGGCTGCGGCGAAAGCTTCACCGTTGCCAAGGTCTGACGCGTCAGGAGCAGCAAAGTGAGCGCCGTAATTCAGAATCTGGTCAATCAACCCTACAAGCACGGGTTCGTTACTGACATAGAATCGGACGTCGTTGCCAAAGGGTTAAGTGAAGACGTAATCCGGTTTATTTCCGCCAAAAAGGGCGAACCGGAATGGCTACTGCAGTTCCGGCTAAGCGCATTTCGCCATTGGCTCACGATGACGGAACCTACTTGGCCTAACGTCAAGTATCCAAAGATCGACTTCCAATCCATTAGCTACTATTCGGCGCCGAAGACGAAGGAAAAGCTGGCGTCGATGGATCAAGTGGATCCCGAGTTGCTGCGAACGTTCGAAAAGCTCGGCGTACCGATGAACGAGCGCGCCGCTCTGGCCGGCGTTGCAGTCGATGTTATTTTCGACAGTGTGTCAGTCGCCACGACGTTCAGGAAGAGGCTAGCCGAAGTCGGCGTTATTTTCTGCTCATTTTCGGAAGCGGTGAAGGATCATCCGGAACTTGTACGCAAGTATTTGGGTAGCGTTGTGCCGACTGGCGATAACTTTTATGCGGCACTGAACTCAGCAGTGTTCACTGACGGATCGTTCTGTTTTATTCCCAAGGGCGTGCGCTGTCCGATGGAGCTGTCGACTTATTTTCGAATTAACACCCAGGAATCAGGCCAGTTCGAGCGCACGCTGATTGTGGCTGAGGAGGGCGCGCACGTATCCTACCTGGAAGGCTGCACGGCGCCGAAGTTTGATACCAACCAGCTCCATGCCGCGGTAGTGGAATTGGTCGCGCTGGACAACGCGGAGATCAAGTACTCGACGGTGCAAAACTGGTATGCCGGAGATGCTGAGGGAAAAGGCGGCATCTACAACTTCGTGACCAAGCGCGGTTTGTGTAAAGGCGTTAACTCGAAGATTTCCTGGACGCAGGTTGAAACCGGCTCGGCGATCACCTGGAAGTATCCTTCTTGTATTCTGCAGGGAGACAACTCAGTTGGGGAGTTTTATTCCGTCGCATTGACCAACCACCATCAGCAAGCGGATACCGGCACCAAGATGGTTCATATCGGCAGAAATACGAGAAGCAAGATCATTTCCAAAGGAATTTCTGCCGGCGTTTCCAACAATAGTTATCGCGGGCTGGTGAAGATCGGCGCGAAGGCGGAAGGTGCCCGCAACTTCTCGCAATGTGATTCCATGCTGATCGGAAACAAGTGCGGCGCGAATACGTTTCCCTATATAGAAGTCAAGAATAATACGGCCAAAGTGGAACATGAAGCCTCGACTTCCAAAATCGGAGAGGAGCAGTTGTTCTATTTCGCCAGCCGTGGCATTGGTGCCGAGGATGCAGTGTCGATGATCATCAACGGATTCGTCCAGGATGTATTCGTTCAGCTGCCTATGGAATTCGCGGTCGAAGCAACCAAGTTGCTGGGACTGAAGCTGGAAGGAAGCGTCGGATGATCAGGCAAAATGCGCCGGTCATGCTGGAAGTGCATGACCTAACCGCAAAGATAGAAGAGCGAACCATACTGAGAGGCATTGACTTCACGGTTCGTGCGGGTGAAGTGCACGCCATCATGGGTCCCAATGGCTCGGGCAAGAGTACTTTTGCCAAAGTGGTGGCGGGCCATCCGGCCTATGAAGTCACTCGAGGCGAAATCCTGTTTGAAGGCAAAACCCTGCTGAACCTGAGTCCGGAGGAACGCGCCCGCGCGGGAATCTTTCTTGGTTTTCAGTACCCGGTCGAAGTGCCAGGCGTCAGCAATAGTTCCTTTCTGCGACTCGCCTACAACACCGTTCAGGCCGCCCGTGGATTAGATGAATTGGATCCGCTTGAATTCGACGATTTCGTGCGTGAGAGAATGAAATTACTCGAAATGGATCCGGCTTTCCTGGAACGCAGTATCAATGCTGGGTTCTCCGGTGGAGAAAAGAAGCGCAACGAGATTCTCCAGATGGCGCTGCTGGCACCAAAGCTTGCCATACTCGATGAAACCGATTCCGGGCTGGATATCGATGCATTGCGGGTTGTCGCTAACGGAGTCAATAAACTCCATACCGCCGAAATGGGCCTCGTGCTGGTTACTCATTATCAACGCCTGCTCAATTACATCAAGCCTGACTACGTTCATGTCATGGAGGGCGGGCGTATTATCAAGACCGGCGACAAATCTCTGGCGCTGGAACTGGAATCGCGCGGCTACGACTGGGTTGCGGCTGAGTCCAAAAGCAAGGCAGCGGTCTGATGCAGGTGCAAACCCACAGCAACTACCTGGAAAGCCTGCTCCAGGGAAGTGCCTCAGTCACAGATGCGGGAGCAAACTGGTTGCGTCAGCTGCGCATGCGAGCGGTGGAGCGCGCCAATGAAATGTCGGTACCAACCACTCGCGATGAAGACTGGCGCTTTACCGATCTAACCTCGCTGTACAGAAGCTCTTTTCGCCCCATTTCTAGCGCGACCGCCTTCCAGGAATCCGAACTGAGTGACCTGTTTATTCCCGAAGCACAGACACGCTTGGTGTTTGTAGATGGAATTTATGCTGCAAACCTTTCGAGGGTCACGGAGCAACGGGGCGTTACGATTGCAAACCTCGCAGAGCTGTCCACGGCGGCCGGCGCGATCGCTGAAAGTCGTCTTGGCAAGCTTGCCTTGATCGACGAAGATGCGTTTGCTGCGGTGAACACGGCATTCCTGAGGGACGGTGCTTTGGTGCATATTGCGCCTGGTTACAGGAGTGATTCACCGATCCACCTGCTCTTCATAGCGACTTCGAAGGACGGTGCGGCCTATCCCCGCGTGCTTGTAGTAGCGGAAGCAGGAACAGAATGCACGGTTGTGGAAGATTTTGTCGGCAGGGTCGACGCGGCCTACTTCACCGATGCGGTCAGTGAAGTTCATGTCGGGGAAAACGCCCGCGTGTCGCACGTTAAATTGCAGCGGGAAGCGCATTCCGCTTTTCATATTGCAAACACCTCCGTGAATGTAGCCAACAATGGGTCCTACGCGACCTGGACTGTTGCGTTCGGAGGACGTATTTCGCGGCACAACCTGTCGATAGTGCAAGCCGGCGCAGGGACTCAATTTTCGGTGGACGGCCTGGCATTGATCGGTGGCCGCCAGCTCGCAGACATGCACAGCAGCATAGACCATGCGTATCCATCTGGCCGCAGCCGGCAATTGCACAAGACCGTTGCTGGAGGAGCCGCACATGCCGTATTCAACGGAAAAATTCTGGTACGCGAAGGCGCACAGCAAACCGATTCCGGACAGCAATCGCGCAATCTTCTGCTTTCAAACAAGGCACATATCGACACCAAACCACAACTGGAAATTTTCGCCGATGACGTGAAATGCGCACATGGCGCTACGGTCGGGCAAATAGATTTGGAAGAGCTGTTTTATCTCAAGAGCCGCGGGCTTTCCGAAACGGCTGCCCGCAACCTGCTTACGTATGCGTTTGCCGCGCAGGTTATCAACGGTATTCCGGTGCAGTCGTTGGCAAAGCGTCTGGAAAAAACCGTACTTGAACAGACACACATGAAAGGCCCCGGATGAGTAGGAGTAGCGTGCTGAAGACGGCACACCCGACCGCTGCAATTGATGTTGAGCGTATTCGTGCCGATTTTCCGATATTGAGCCTCAAGGTCAACGGTAAGCCGTTGGCATACCTGGACAACGCAGCGAGCAGTCAGATGCCGCAACAGGTTATCGATCGCTTCGTGCGCTATCAGACTGCGGAGCACGCAAATATTCACCGTGGCGTGCACTACTTGTCTGAAGCCGCGACCGCGGCCTATGAAGCCGCGCGTGTCAAAATTCAGCGCTTTATCAATGCGCGTGAAGCGCGCGAGATCGTTTATACCCGCGGCACGACGACATCGATCAACTTGGCAACGCATGGCTACGGGCGCCAGTTCATCGGGCCGGACGATGAAATCATCGTTTCCCAGCTGGAACACCATTCCAATATCGTTCCCTGGCAAATGCTGTGCGAGGAGAAAGGCGCACGGTTGCGCGTAGTTCCATGTAACGACGCAGGCGAATTGGTGCTTGAGGAATACGGCAGACTTTTCAACAGCCATACCAAATTCGTAGCCATTACGCACGTCTCTAATGCGCTCGGCACCATCAATCCGATCAAAGAGATGGTCGCCACGGCGCACCAACATGGTGTGCCGGTGCTGGTCGATGGTGCGCAGGCGGTCCCGCATATGAAGGTAGATGTGCAGGATCTGGACTGCGACTTCTACGCCTTCTCCGGCCATAAGATGTGCGGACCAACCGGCATAGGTGTGCTCTACGCCAAGGCATCGTTGCTGGAAAAGATGAATCCATTCGAAGGCGGCGGAGACATGATCGTTTCGGTCACCTTTGAAAAGACCCTTTACAACGTGATCCCGCATAAATTCGAGGCCGGAACGCCGCCGATCGTTGCCGCCATTTGCCTGGGTGCGACGATCGATTATCTGGAAAACATCGGCATGGATAGCATTGCTGCTCATGAGCAGGATCTGCTCGCCTACGCAAATGAGGCGTTTGCTGAACTGAGGGACGTACGTATCGTGGGCACGGCGGCACACAAGGCGGGAGTCCTGTCGTTTACCGTCAAAGGGGTTCATCCGCATGATGTGGGCACAATCTTGAATGAACAGGGCGTGGCGGTCCGCACCGGGCATCACTGTGCACAGCCAGTCATGCAGCGCTTCGGCATACCGGCCACTGCGCGGGCATCTTTCTATCTTTACAACACCATGGCAGAAATCGATGCACTAGTCGCCGGAATTCACAAGGTGCAAAAAATATTCGGCTAATTTGCTTCCAGCATGGACCACAAAAATCTTTATCAGGAAGTTATCCTCGACCATAACAAAAAGCCACGTAACTGGGGCAGATTGGCCGATGCAAGCCATCGGGCGGAAGGCTTGAATCCGCTGTGCGGAGATCACATCTGGCTGTCAGTGAAACTCGATGATGGCAAGGTCCGAGATATTTCATTTGAGGGAGAAAGCTGTGCGATTTGCAAGGCGTCGTCATCGATGATGACTGCGAATGTCAAAGGAAAAAGCGTCGACGATGCCGAGCAACTTGTCCGCGAATTTCGGGATATGGCGACAGGGAAACTCGATACTGGCACCCAGCCGAATCACCTCGGACGCTTGAGTGTCTTCGCCGGTGTAAAAGACCTGCCTTCGCGGGTGAAGTGCGCAATTTTGCCCTGGCATACGCTCCACGCCGCACTGAACTCTGAATCGACCGTATCCACCGAAGGCGACCGGGATCCGGTCGCGGGTGCAGAACGCTGATGCCAAAGATCGCCGATCTCGAGTACACGCCGAACCCAAACGCGCGCAAGTTTGTGCTGAAAGAGCCGTTGACAACCGGTCTCGCGCGCTCCTTTGAAAATGCCGAGCAGGCGCAGCGTGATGAACTTGCCAGTAAGCTGTTCGCGATACCCCATGTGACGAACGTGTTCTACGTCAACAACTGGATTACGGTGACTCAGGACGGCGAAGCGGATTGGCAGGATTTACTGCGCGAGGTCGCGACACCGATACGCGAAGCGCCGGCTGCAGAAAAGACCTCAGAGGAATTCGCCAAAGCGGCCTCCTGGCTTGCAGAGGGTGATGGCGGGGCGAACTTGTCTGAGACCGATAAGCTGAAACTTGACCAGATCAACGAACTGCTGGATGAAGAAGTGCGCCCGTTCCTGCAGGGCGATGGCGGCGACCTATACGTGGTGGGTCTTGAGGGAAACACGCTACGCGTGCATTACCAGGGCGCTTGCGGCTCGTGCCCGAGTTCCATATCCGGCACGCTTGCCGGCATAGAAGGCCTGGTCAAACGCATTGATCCGGCCATGGAAGTAATTGCCGTTTGAGTGCTGGACTGGCACAAGGAATTACTTCTGTCTCTCACCACCCGTCATTACCCAACGCACGTTATGTCCGACTGGATTTTTGTCGCGGAGGCGGAAAGTATCAAGCCCGGGCATTATGAGACAGTTGATCTGGACGGAAGCATTGCCGCGGTCTTCAATATCGAGGGCCAATTCTACGCAATCGAGGATGTCTGCACTCACGATGGCACGGTCCTGACNAGCGGCGCGCCAATCGAAGGCGACGAAATTATCTGTCCANGACANGGAGCTCGCTTTTGCGTCAGAACCGGCGAAGCACTTTCTCCACCCGCTTATGAGCCTACTGCGACGTTCCCCGTTAAAGTNGAAGCAGGGAAGGTCTATATTCGAGACGATCGATGGGATTAAGTCCCATCGGAGCCACGCNTATTCACGCNAGTTCCTTGAACACCGAATGGACCTGCGCGATACGCGTCGATACGTCCGGCATGCTGGCATCTACTCGCAAACGATCCGGCCCGCTGAGCTTGAAGTTCTTTCGCGATTGCACCAGGCGGATAATTTTGGATGAGTCAACCGGTGGGTTCGGGATAAAGTGCAAGACCAGTGTTTCCGGACCGGCGTCAATGCGCGCGACGCCCAAAGTTTTCGATACGATACGCAGGCGATGGGTCTCCAGCAGGCATTTTGCTGGCTCTGGCGGCAGGCCGAAGCGGTCTACCAGTTCCTCCTGCATGGCCTCCAGTTCTTCCAGAGTTTCGCAATTCGCCAGGCGCTTATACAAAACCAGGCGNTCGTGAATGTCGGCACAGTAGTCCTCGGGAAGCAACGCCGGCGTATGCAGNTTGATCTCGGTCCCGAGATTAAAATTTGCTGAAAGTTCCGGCTCCTTTCCGGCCTTCAGTGACTTGACCGCTGAATTGAGCATTTCTGCATAGAGCGCAAATCCGACTTCTTGCATTTCCCCGCTTTGCGATTCGCCTAGCACTTCACCTGCGCCGCGAATTTCGAGATCATGCATCGCCAGATAGAATCCTGATCCGAGTTCCTCCATCATCTGGATCGCCTCCAGCCGCTTCTTCGCCTGAGCTCCGATTGCATCTTCGTCCGGGGTCAAGAGGTAGGCGTAAGCCTGGTGATGAGACCTCCCGACGCGTCCGCGCAGCTGATGCAGTTGCGCCAGGCCGAATTTGTCTGCGCGATTCATGATGATCGTATTCGCGGTAGGGATGTCGATGCCGGTTTCAATGATGGTTGTACATAACAACACATTGAAGCGCGCCTGGTAGAAGTCGCGCATGACGAGCTCGAGTTCCCGTTCCGGCATCTGACCGTGCGCAATACGGATGCGGGCTTCAGGCAGCAATTTGGTAAGACGTTCTTCCATGCGCCGGATGGAATCAATATCGTTGTGCAGAAAATACACTTGGCCGCCGCGCTTGAGCTCGCGCAACACTGCTTCCCGGATAAGACCATCGCTGATCGGGGATACGAAAGTCTTGATGGCGAGTCGGCGCTGCGGGGCGGTTGCGATGACTGAAAAATCACGCAGACCTTCCAGCGACATCGCCAATGTGCGAGGTATCGGCGTTGCTGTGAGGGTAAGAACGTCGACCTCCGCACGCAGCGCCTTCAGCTGCTCTTTCTGGCGCACGCCGAAACGGTGTTCCTCATCGATGATCGCCAGGCCGAGATTCTTGAATTTCACGCCACGTGATAACAGCTTGTGCGTGCCGATGGCGATGTCCAGTGTGCCTTCCGCCAAGCCAGCCAAGGCCATGTTAATGTCCTTCGCAGAGCGGAACCGGGAAAGTTCCGAAATCTTGACTGGCCAATCCGCAAAGCGATCCAGGAACGTCTGAAAGTGTTGTTCGGCCAGCAAAGTCGTCGGCACAAGGACCGCGACTTGTTTACCATCGGCAACGGCTACAAATGCTGCGCGCAAGGCGACCTCGGTTTTGCCAAACCCTACGTCTCCGCATACCAAACGGTCCATTGGACGCCCAGCCTGCATATCGGCAAGCACTGCCTCGATTGCCGCGGCCTGATCGGCAGTTTCTTCGAACAGAAATCCTTCGCGGAACGCCTCATAGTCGTGGGCTTTGAGCGAGAACGCGTGTCCTTGACGCAGCGCGCGCTGCGCATAAAGTTGGAGAAGTTCCGCAGCTGTATCCCGAACTTGGGCCGCGGCACGTCGGCGGGCTTTCTCCCATTGCCCGCTGCCGAGCTTATGCAGCGGTGCTGCGTCTTCAGCCGCGCCGCTGTAACGGCTAATAACGGCTAACTGCGAAACTGGAACATAAAGCTTGTCACCAGCATCGTATTCCAGGGTCAAGAATTCCGTCACCCCTTCGCCGAGGTCCATGGTTGCGAGACCCAGATAGCGGCCGATGCCGTGTTGCGAATGCACGACCGGATCGCCCACTTTGACCTCGGAAAGGTCGCGCAGCATGCCTTCGGCTGCGATCCGGCGCTCGCGCGTGGTTCGCGTGCGCACTTGCGATGGATACAGTTCATTCTCGGTGACGATCGCGATGCGCCTGTCGGGATCGACGAATCCGGCATGCAGCGGGCCCACTGTCAGCATCAAAGAATGGGCCGATTGCTCGAACGCCGTCCAGCTCTCACAGAGCTCCGGGTGCATCCGATATTCGTGCAATAGGCCCAGCATTGTTTCGCGGCGTCCAAGCGTCTCGGCGATCAACAGCACCCGGCCATTGAAGCTTTCGCAAAACCCGTGCAGAAGAGCCAGAGGATTGGTGGCCCGGCGATCGACCGCCACTGCGGGCAGCGCATTCGTCACCTGGGTCACTTTGCTATCCGCTATGCCACCGGGTGCCTCAAGTTCAATGCGCGCATAGCTTTTCAGAGCGCCAAAGAATTCGTCCTCGCGCAGGAAAAGATCGGCCGGCGGGAGCAACGGCCGGTCCGGATCACCACGCAACAAGTTGTAGCGCGATTGCGTGTCGCTCCAGAATTGCCGGACTGCGTCTGCGACCTGATGATGTAGACACACTTGTGTTTCCGCCGCTAAATAGTCGAACAGTGTTGCAGTCTCGTCGAAGAAAAGCGGCAGATAGTACTCGATGCCTGCCGGTAGCAATCCCTGGCTGACATCCTTGTAGAGACGGCTCTTGGAGGGATCGCCCTCGAATTTTTCGCGAAAGCGCACACGGAATGCCGTTCGTGCAGCATCGTCCGAGGGAAACTCGCGCGCAGGGAGCAGACGGACATCGTTGACTTTGTAAATACTGCGCTGGGTATCGACATCGAACGTTCGAATGCTATCCACTTCCTCATCGAACAAGTCGATTCGATAAGGCAGCGCACTCCCCATTGGAAACAGGTCGATGACGCCGCCGCGAAAACAGAACTCGCCTGGCGAAACGACTTGCGTTACATGTGTGTATCCGGCAAGGCTTAATTGCTTTCGCAGCGCGTCTGCCCCAAGCCTGGATCCCTGCTTGAGAAAAAACGTGTGTCCGGCAATAAAACTCGGAGGGGGCAACCGGTAAAGTGCCGTGGTGACGGGGACGATCGCCACGTCAAAGGCTTGCTCGATAATCTGATACAGCGTGGCAAGGCGCTCTGAAATGAGATCCTGATGCGGCGAGAAATTATCGTAGGGCAGAGTTTCCCAGTCCGGCAGCAGAAAAATGCGTAACCCCTGCGCAAAGAATGCAAGTTCGGTACGCAGTCGCTCCGCGTCTTGTGCGTTTGACGTCAAAATCACCATGGGCCGGGAGCTACGCAGAAGCGTGGCAAGGGCCAGGGCATCGGCGGAATCGTGCAGGAGTGGAAGGGTGGTGCGGGCTCCCGGAGTCAGGGAGGGTTGGGGCAGTTGCATCGTTGCGGCCTGAAGATGAGTCGCAATTATAGTGGAAGCTGGCCCGTGTTCCTTGTGCCGGGCTTGAACATTTGAGCGCGAATAAGCAGGTAGCGGCAGCCAGACGATATTGTTTTCCAAGCGCGCGAAGATGAATTAAGATCGCTGGCCGTTGCCATCACCCATCGCTGCGCCGGCGGGGTTACCGACCCGATAATCCTCTACTCGACTTTATGCCACGCTATCTCGCCGTCATCCCCGCAGCCGGTATTGGCAGTCGTGTGGGTGGGGCATTCCCCAAGCAATATCTTGCCATCGCAGGCCGCCCGCTACTGTATTACGCCATTGCGCCGCTGTGCGCGCATGCTGCAATTGATAAAGTATGGGTGGTCTTGGCCCCGGGCGATTCCCGATTCTCGATGTATGACTGGCAGCCATTCACTGGCAAACTGGAGACACTTTATGTCGGAGGAGATTCCCGTGGTGCGACGGTGCTCAACGCCCTTGAAAGGCTTTCCGGACAGCTCCGTGCCGATGATCGCGTATTGGTGCATGATGCTGCGCGCCCATGCCTTACTGCACATATGCTGGATCGGTTGATCAAAGAAGTAGGGGAAGACCCTTCCGGCGGGCTTCTCGCTGTGCCTGTGGCCGACACGCTTAAGCGAGCAGGTGAAGATAACCGCTCGTTGCGCACAGAATCGAGGACTGGATTGTGGCAGGCCCAGACGCCACAAATGTTTCGCTATGATTTGCTGTTGCGCGCATTACGGTCCTGTGACCTGGCGCAGGCGACTGACGAATCGGCCGCGGTAGAAGCGCTTGGTTTCCGTCCGAAACTGATCCAGTCCGATGCGACCAATCTGAAAGTCACGCACGAGCAGGATTTTGCTTTGGCGGACTTGGTACTGAACCGTTTCGCCAGTCAAATATGAGAGTAGGCCAGGGATTCGATGTACACGCACTGGTGGCAGGCCGCGCACTCGTTATCGGAGGCGAGACTATCGCGTTTGACAAAGGCCTGGAAGGCCACTCCGATGCAGATGTTCTGTTGCATGCCATCTGCGATGCCTTGCTCGGTGCAGCGGCGCTAGGCGATATCGGCCGCCATTTTCCGGATAGCGATCCGCATTACAAGGGCGCAAACAGCAGGGTACTGCTGCGCGAAGTGTCGAAGCTGCTGCGTGACAGCGGCTACCGCATAGTAAATCTCGACTCGACCATCATTGCGCAAGCGCCGAAAATGGCGCCGCATATTTCGGCAATGATCTCGAACATTGCACTTGATCTGGACATAGAGCGCGGGTGCATCAATATCAAGGCGAAGACCACCGAGGGCCTCGGGTTCCCGGGGCGTGGCGAAGGTATTGCAGCCGAAGCGATTGCTATGCTGGAACGGGAAGAGACATAGATTGGTGGGACATAGGCACAGGGTTTTTTTCGCCTTGTGCCCCGACGCGCGTGTCCGCAGACGTATCGCTCAAGCCGCACTTCGAATGCATCGCCTGACGCGCGGACGTCGTATACCCGAAGAAAATTTGCATCTTACGCTCGCCTTTATCGGAGCCGTCGGGGACGAAGATCTCAAGCAATTACTACATCCTCCCGAAGAGGTCTTCACGCCTGCGTTCGAAGTGACCTTGGATATCTGGGGCTGGTGGGCGCGCAAGGGCGTCGGCTGGGCAGGCCCTGCCGTGGTTCCGGCGGCGCTGCGTCAGCTCGTAGATAATCTGCAGACTTGGTTGGGCGCTGCAGGATTTGATCTGGAACCACGCGGGTTTGCAGCGCATGTTACGCTGGTCCGGCATGGCGCACCCGTAGTACTGCCGGAGTTCACTGCGCCGATTCATTGGCACGTCCGGGAATTGCTGCTCGTGAACTCCTCATTGGCGCCAGAAGGCGCACGCTACGATGTGCTGGGCAAATGGTTGTTGCGGTGATTCGCGTCCTGATTTGAAACCACGATAGGCAGTTCAACGCATGCTTCCAAACCTCCGCCAGCACGGCGCGACAGCTTTACACTGCCACCGTGGATATGGGCGGTTCGCTCGACAATCGCCAATCCCAAACCAGAACCTTCGGCGCCCGAGCGGGAAGTCTCCAGGCGCGTGAAAGGTTGCATAACGCGCGAGAGCTCTTCGTCCGGGATACCGGGTCCGCGATCTAGAACACGCAAGATGGCGCGGCCATCGACATGTTGCGTCGTGACTTCGACTTCGGCCTTGCCATAGCGCAGGGCGTTATCCATTAGATTGGTGACCATGCGTTGCATGGCAATTGGCTTCAAGGCCATGAAAGGCAGTTCGCCCAGATTGGTCTTGATCACTTGACCGGTGCGCGAGAACCGTTCGCACACGCTGGACACAATGTGGTTAAGGTCCTCGACCGCGCTGGAGACTTCGTTGCGGCCTTCTCGTGCAAAATCGAGAAATTGGCCGATGATGGCGTCCATATCTTCGATGTCATGGATCATGCCGGGCTTCAATCCATCATGCTGAGCATCACTTAACATTTCGATGCCGAGACGCAAACGCGACAGCGGCGTTCGAAGATCGTGTGAAATGCCAGCAAGCAGTACCGCACGATCCGCATCGATACGTTTCAAGTCCGCGGTCATCTGGTTGAAGGCGTGCGAAAGCATGCGTATCTCGGTTGGACCATTTTCGTCCAGCGGGGCGGGCGTCTTGCCGGCGCCTATTTGACCGGCTGCCGAGGCAAGCGCCTGCAGCGGGCGGTTGACACGCAACATCAACAAGTACCCTCCGGCCATGGCCAGCGTCAGTCCGAAAACGCTCCAGCCTGTCCACGCCCACGCCGACGCGGAGCCGCGAGCTTCCGGCGGAAACACGACCCAGTAAGCCTGATTCTTGACCTTGATCTTGATCCATAACGCCCGTGTTGCATCTTCAAGCATGACAAGCGCTTGCGCATCACCGGAAAAGTCGCGCTTGAGATGATTACTGATGCTTCTCAGCAAGGGCGACTCCGGGAGTGGTACCTCTTCATCGTCCCAGGCAGTAGCAGGCAGCAAGCGGATATTTTGCTGCGCGGGAAGTTTTTCGCTGAACTTGCGCCGCGCGGAAGCCGGCATGGTTTCCAGCGCAACGCTTACGGTGCTGATCACGCTGGCGATCTGGCTGGCCAGATATTCCGATTGTGCTCGGCCGTTATAGGTTCGATAGAGGCCGAACCAGATTAATTGGCTAAGCAGCAGAAGGGCCGAAATCAACAGCACCGAACGGGATAACAAAGACTGCGGAATCCAGTTCATGTAGAAACTGCTCTAGTTATCGTCGTCGGGGACGAATACGTAACCGATGCCCCAAACGGTCTGCACGTAGCGCGGGTGTGCCGGATCTTCCTCCANCAACCGCCGCAGTCGGGAGACTTGCACATCGATGCTTCGGTCGAAGACACCATACTCCCGTCCGCGNGCCAGTTCCATGAGCCGGTCACGCGAAAGCGGTACACGAGGATGCGTAACCAGGGTCTTCAGCATGGCAAATTCGCCAGTTGTCAGCCCCACCTGTTTACCGCTGCGCGTAAGTGTTCTGGTGGCGAGATTGATCTCGAATGGGCCAAATTTGACCGGCTTTCCATGCTCGCCCGGTGCACCTGGGGGCGCCGGCGGCAATGACTGGCGCCTCAGCACTGCGTTGATGCGCGCGACCAGTTCCCGCGGATTGAATGGTTTGGGCAAGTAATCATCTGCGCCGACATCCAAACCCGCGATGCGATCCGACTCATCTCCTTTGGCCGTGAGCATGATGATTGGCGTGCGTTGACCAGCTGCGCGTAGCCGGCGGCATACGCTCATTCCATCTTCGCCGGGCAGCATGAGGTCAAGAACAATCATGTCCACGGCTTCCTTACCCATTACCTTGTCCATCGCCGGCGCGCTAGCCACGGCTTGCACGCCGAAACCCTGCTCGCCGAGATAGCGATGCAGCAAATCCCGTAAGCGCTGATCGTCGTCGACCACCAATATGTTTGCAGTTGACTCGCGCATGACTCTTTTTGCGGGCGTCTAAGACTTTATTATGACGCACCCGGTTCGGGTCGTGAAAGGGTTACGGACAAATGTTGGCACCGCGCAGCCAAGCACGGGCATAAGAACGTCTAAAGTGGGACGCAGGATCACAACCTGCTTGGGACCGTCAGGTGCTACTTCAGTAGCGCGGCGAAGCGTTCGGCTTCGATGGGCCTTCCACCCAGATAACCCTGGTAAACCTCGCAACTCAGAGAGCGCAGAAAGTCGAGCTGCGCCTTCGTTTCAACGCCCTCGGCGATCACGATCATGCGCAGGCTTTTGGCGAGATTGATAATCGCTTGCACAATGGCGGCGTCGTTCAAATCGTGCGGCAGATCTTCAACGAAGCTCCTGTCAATCTTCAGTTTGTCGATCGGAAAGCGTTTAAGATAATTCAGGCTGGAATAGCCAGTGCCGAAATCGTCAATTGCCAGGCTGACGCCCATTTCGTTGAGTTGGTCGAGCGTTTTCGCGGTCTCCTTGGGATCCTGCATGATCGCGTTCTCGGTAAGTTCAATCTCCAGCTGATGCGGCTTGACCCCATGGCGGGACAACGCTGCTGCTACATTCTCGACAAGGTTCGAGCGGCGGAACTGGAACGCAGAAAAATTAATTGCAACCGGCACGGTTTTGAAATTCCTGGCCTGCCAGTCGGCAATCTGGCGGCAGGCTTCATTGAGCACCCACTCCCCAATCAGATGAATGATGTCCGATTCCTCGGCGAGCGCAATGAAACTATCGGGAAACAGCAAGCCATGCTCGGCATGGTTCCAGCGTACCAGCGCTTCCGCACCTATCAGCTGGCTGGTTGCCGTGTCGAACTGCGGCTGGTAATGCAATGTCAGTTCGTTGTTTTCAATCGCGCCGCGCAGCTGGTTGGCAAGTACCAGGCGTTCCGCGACTGGAGCGTTTAGTTCCGCCGTGAAAAATTCAAAGCGGTTGCGCCCGCTTTTTTTGGAATGGTACATCGCCGCATCGGCATTGCGTATGAGGTCCTCCATCGTTTGTCCATCGTCCGGGTACACGCTGATGCCGACGCTTGCCGAAATCTGAACCTGGTGGTTTTCCAGGACGAATATCTCATCGAAAATCTTCAGTACCTTTTCGGCGACCAGCGCGGCTTCACTGGGCTCACGCAAAGCAGACAGCACCATGAGGTATTCGTCTCCAGCGTGCCTGCATACGGTATCCGTTTCACGAACACACTTGCGCAGCCGTGATGCGACTGTCTGCAGAAGGATGTCGCCTGCACGATGTCCGTAGGAATCATTTACATGCTTAAACCGATCAAGATCGATGAACAGGAGTGCGACGCGGGATTGCATGCGTTTGGCCGCAGCGAGCGCCTGCTGCAGACGGTCCTGGAACAGCGTCCGGTTCGGCAGGCCCGTGAGCAGATCGTGATGGGCAAGGAAGCGAACGCGCGCATCCATATCCTTGCGCTGCGAAACATCTTCAGTGACCCAAAGAACCTTGATGGGCTCACCGTCAAGGTCTAGCAATGCATCTCCTTTAGTGCGCAGCCAGCGGTAATTACCGTCGCTCCACGTAACACGATATTCGATGTCCAGATTGCCCGTGCCGTTCAGGCATTGCTCCAGCGCATGATTGAATTTTGGACGATCTTCCAGATGCAGGCATGCCAGCAGATTGTCATACGGAATGTCACGTTGATAAGTCCGTATCCCGAACAATCGCAAGCTCATTTCCGATGAATGGACGATCGATGTCTTTACGTCCAGTTCCGAAGTTCCGATTTCGGCGAATGCCAGAGCCAGCCGCTTTCGGTCCAGGCTGGCCTTTAGCGCTTCTACCGTGTTATGGCTGATTTCTACCGTGTCAGTCAGGCTGACTTCCGGCAAGCTGGCTTTTGCGGACTCCAACTTTTTGTTTGCCGCGGCAAGCTGAAATTCCAATTGAGCCAGCTGATGTTCGAGGTCGGCGATGCGTTGTTCCGGGGCAGAAGCCTCATGTCCCGGCTGGTTATCAGGCTCAGTGCTGGTATTTTGGCCAGAAGTAAAAGGCAGCTGCTTCGAGGAAGTCACGAATTCAGAGGCGAGATGTGAAAGTGGGCTCTGCGCAATATCATTGAAGGCACATGGAGCGAAATGATTCAGTGGATCGTGCAAGCACCATGCCAGCAACATTTTGTTCGAAACCTGGTTTGCAGGCAATGGACTATCGGGCGCCGGGAACTGCGTCTGCCTGTGTTCATTGGGTCAGGCGTGATCAGGCGATGTCACAATAGCCCGACACAATGCTTCCGTAACCGTGCTGGTTGTGGCGTTGCCGCCCAAATCCGGCGTAAAGATGCGCGAACTGGTCACATGCTCGATGGCTCCCATCAGCCTCGCGGCACCCCGCACTTCGCCCAGGTGATGGAGCATCATCACGGCTGTCCAAAAAGTGCCAATCGGATTGGCGATGCCCTTTCCCGCGATGTCCAGTGCGGAACCATGGATCGGTTCGAACATGGATGGAAACCTGCGTTCGGGATTAAGATTTGCGGTGGGCGCGATGCCCAGGCTGCCCGACAATGCGGCGGCAAGGTCGGACAGAATATCAGCATGCAGATTCGTCGCCACCATGACATCCAGGGAGCCGGGCTTCAGCACCATGCGCATCGTTGCCGCGTCGACCAGCATCTTGTCGGTCTGGACTTCCGGGTAGTCTTTTGCGATGCCGGCAAAAATTTCATCCCACATCACCATGCCATGGCGCTGGGCATTGGATTTCGTGATTAATGTGAGCCGTTTGCGGGGCCGCTTGCGAGCAAGCTCGAACGCATAGCGCTGAATGCGTTCAACTCCGGTACGGGTGAAAATGGCCACCTCGGTGGCGATCTCTTCTGGCAGGCCACGATGGGTGCGGCCACCTTGGCCGGAATACTCCCCTTCGGAATTTTCCCGCACGATAACCCAATCGAGGTCGGCAGGTGAGGCGAGTTTCAGTGGCGGATCGATGCCCGGAAGTACGCGCGCCGGCCGCACATTGGCGTACTGATCGAAACTTTGGCAAATATTCAGTCGCAAACCCCAAAGTGACACGTGGTCCGGGACTTCGCTGGAACCAACGGCACCGAAATAAATTGCGTCGAACGAGCTGAGCCGGGCCAACCCGTCNGCCGGCATCATTTCCCCGTGCCGTTGGTAATACTCACTGCCCCAGTCAAAATGTTGGAAACGCATGGCGAAGCTGCCGTCCCGTTTTGCCAGGGACTCCAGTACCTGGATGCCTGCAGCGATGACTTCGCTGCCGATGCCATCACCGGGGATGGCTGCAATGGTATATGTTCTCATCGATTGTTTTTACCGAGGTCAGGAAAAACGCGGCACAGGGAACCGTTGGGTTGTGTTGTCGTGATTGTCAAAAAAGCTTCAGAAAAAAGAAGCAATGGCTTTTCCCATGTCTTCTGTCTTCGCTTTGCCGCCGACATCCGGTGTGCGCGGGCCGCTTTGCAGGCATTGCTCAATGGCCTGAACGATCGCTGCACCGGCGTGCGGATAGCCAAGGTGTTCCAGCAGCATCGCGCCCGACCAGATTTGCCCGACGGGATTCGCGATACGTTTGCCATAGATATCCGGAGCCGACCCATGGACGGGCTCGAACAGCGACGGAAAGGTCCGTTCCGGATTGATATTTCCTGAAGGCGCGATACCAATCGTCCCGGCAGTCGCGGGGCCCAGGTCCGACAGGATGTCCCCAAACAGATTGGATGCCACAATAACGTCGAAGCGCTGCGGGTTCAGCACCATCTGAATAGTAAGGCCGTCGATGTGATATTGGCTCGTGGTGACTTGCGGATAATTTTTTGCCATTGCTGCAAACCGTTCGTCCCAGTAGGGCATGGTGATGGAGATGCCGTTGGATTTGGTGGCCGAGGTCACCAGTTTGCGCGGGCGCTTCATCGCCAACTCAAATGCGAATTTCATGATGCGATCTACGCCCTTGCGCGTAAAAATGGACTGCTGCATTGCCATCTCGCGCTCGGTTCCTTCGAACAGTCGGCCGCCAACCGCGGAGTATTCGCCCTCTGTATTCTCTCTCACCACGAAATAATCCAGATCGCCGACTTTGCGTCCGGCCAGCGGGGAGCTGATTCCGGGCATTAGGCGCACCGGCCGCAGGTTTACGTACTGATCGAAGCCGCGCCGGAACAATATCAGCGAATCCCATAGCGACTTATGATCCGGTACTTTCGCCGGCCAGCCGGTCGCGCCAAAGAAAATGCAGTCGTGATTTTCGATCAGGAACCGCCAGTTCGGCGGCATCCACCACCCGTGCTTGTCGTAGTTGTCGCAACTCCAGTCGAAATGGTCGAACTCAAGCGCAATGCCGAATTTCCGCGCGGCCGCGTCGAGCACGCGCACGCCCTCTGGCATGACTTCCTTGCCGATCCCGTCGCCGGCAATAACGGCAATCTTGTGTGTTT
>C688J18823_10000331_pt1 | contig 27121 bp, 30 predicted proteins | sample HopSoiMetagenom1_FD_18823 | JGI IMG/M metagenome (IMG submission 18823) | reverse complement strand
TGTCCGGTGCCGGTCGCGACGATGCCTGCGCCGGTTCGGGAGCCGGGCTCGCCGATACAGAGGGCGAAGGACTTTGCGCGGGACCCTCCGGCGGGGCTGCGGTCAGGGTTAACGTCGGCACCGGGTGTTCAGGCTCGCTACCCCCGGGTAGCGGTGGCTGATCCCAGCGCACCACCGTGCCATCCGAATAGGTCTGGCTGGCGGGCAAGGTGACGGTGTCGGTGTTGGGCAGTGTCACCGCCATCCCGAACAGCGCGAACTGGTCGGGCGCGATGCCGGTATTGGGTGCGGCGGTCCAGGTCACCGACCGGGTGGTGCCCGCGGCGGTATCGCGGTCGAGCTTTGCGGTCCAGCCCGGCATCGACTCCGTGCTCGCCGATGTCACATTCGGCAGCGTGACACTGAATTGTGTTGTCAGCGCACCCTTGTCGGATTCGCTGGGCACCTCGAAGGTGAGGATCGCCTCGCCACCGCGCACGGCGCTGTTAGCTTCAGCGCAGAGCGCAACGGCTGATCGCCTGCGGTCACCGCGGCCGTCGCGGCCGTCGCCAGCATGCCGGGCAGCTCACCGGCGAAAGCGTGCAGCGCCGAGGTCACCGCCTTGCAGAGCCGGTCGCCGGCGGCGATCAGTGCCGCCCCGGCGACCAACGCAACCGCGTGCGCCGCGAGCATGGCAACGGGCGGTGGACCACCGGACGCGGCGCAATCGGTGTGGCCGACGACCGTCAGCATCACATGCGCGACCAGTTGACCCAAGGCCAGCAGTCCGAACAACACCCGGGCGTCAGCGGTGCGGTCGACGGTGGCCGCCAACGCACCCGCCGTGACAGCCAAAACGCTCAGCAACACAGCGGTCGAGCCTGGCGGCGCACCGCCTCCTGCCATCGCGTGCGCTTCGATAGCTAGCGCCGCGGTCAGCAGCCCCACCGCTATCCCCCGCAGGCGTGCTGAGGAGCTAAACGGTCGTCGGCGCTGCACAGACCGCGGCTTAGATCACGCCGAGACGTGCCGACAGTTCGGTGCCGNACACCGCCCCGCTGTTGCAGTTCATGGTGCAGCGATCATAAGCCGACCACTCACATGAGGGGTGCGGTGTAAGGCAGTGGACACGCATGGCGATCCTCGGTTTGTGGTGTGTTACGGCTGAACTTGGATCGTTGCGACGGTCTTGTCCAGCTTGTGTAGCTCAACCTCGACACTTCCAGGCACATCGACGGTGAGGCGGTAGGGAGGCTCGAATGATGCTTCGCCGCAAATACTCTCATGCCCTTCGCGGCAATAACAGCGCCAAGACGACGGCGCTACGCCGCCGACTGCGAGTGCCGTGCCGCCCATCCAGCGGGCGGTGTCATCGGCTGCCGGTGCGCCGGTGTGGTCACCGGGGTTAGCCGAAGACGTCGTTGAGGGTCACGGTTTGCAGGTTGTGGCTGCGGATGATGTCGACCAGTTGGGCGTAGCAGTGGGTGATGGTGGGCAGGTTGGCGTGGGTGATCACGATCTGTTGGGGCTGAAACGATTTCCCGGCGTTGCCTATGAGGTTGTTTTCGTTCTCCGGTCGCGAGTCCCCGACGTCACCGCTCCACATGGTGATCGTGGGGTACCCCAGATCGGCGGCCACGCGGTCGATGTCTGCGTTGTGAACCCCGAAGGGCGGGCGGAAGAAAGGGGTGCCGTCCATGCCGTAGGTGGTTCTCAGGAAATCGGCATTGCGGCTGATCTGGTCGGCCACCGCGCCCAGATTGAGGCGGTTGAGGTACGGGTGTGACCAGGTGTGGTTGGCCATCTGAACCTGCCCGGAGTCGACCATCGGTCGTAGCGCCGGCGCATTGACCGACCACGAACTGTTGGCGCCGTTGACAAAGAAGGTTAGCCGGGTGCCCGTGTCGGCGCAGAACTGCGCGAACGCGCCCACCACCGGGACGCTGGCGCCGTCGTCAACGGTGAGCGCCAGCTGATTGCCGTCGCCGGGCAGCCGGGTGAGCACACCGGCCGGAGCCGGCACCCGACCCAGCGGGATCTTCCACCGAACGGCACCCGCTGCCGGAGCGCGTCTAATGGCGAACAGCACGCCGAGCGCCATGGCGCACAGCATCGTGCGCCGATCCATGTACTGCATGGGTCCAATTCTACTCGGCGGCGGGTCGAGTGGAAGATCCTCTTTCCTTGTGCGCGTTGACCTTTCAGCTACCTGCCAGACAAGCCTGCAGCCGAAGCGAAGGGCGCGACCTCACTCTGCACTAATGGCGCCTCTGGTTCCATCTCGACGCCTCCGGTCATAGCGAAGGGGGTAGCGGCCCAGCTACGACAAACCCTGTTAGCGCAGGGAAAGAACTGAAAACCGATGTACGAAGTGTGTGAGCGGACACAGACCAAAGGACACCTTGAGAACGGATCTAGCATCAGCACGAAGGGTGGGGGGCCCTCGACTCTCCACGGTGGCGTGCCGATGAAGGGGAGCGATAGGTCAGACGCGGTGTGCGGTCATTTGGTTCCGTCCGCAGTGCGTCCGCAGTAGCTCCGACAACGGTCTTTACTCGCAAACTTTGTCAACCGCTCGACCTGCTAATTCCTCGGGCAGCCAACAGAGTCAACCGCCACAAACGTCCAAGTCTCCTCGTTCGCATCGAGTAGGTCGCGGTTAGTTGAACTCACCCAGCACCGCGCATCGAACTCGAGGCCGCGGTGACGTCATTGCGAAGTATGAACAGTCGGTCCAACCTGGANCTCGTGGTACTCGATCACTACCAGCGGCGGAACGGCGAAAGGCCCGACGAGTACGCAGCCCGGATGATCGTCGAGACCAACTGCCCATGGACCCTCAAAGTCATTGACGATGGCAAGAGTGGTGATGGGCTCGTGGATTACGAGATCATCGACAACGGCAAGCCGGCGGGCGTCTTTGAGGTTGGTCGAAACACCGATGCAAGCGCAACAGCCAACCTCGCTGCGTGGCAGCGGTGGGCAGCCCGACCTCGCGTATTACCAGGGCTGAAGTGGTCGTGGCTGCTTGAGTGTGACCCTCAACAAGCGAGGTTTAAGCAAATCTTCAACCTGGCCCTGCCGATCCTCACCGAGCTCGAGAAAGCCAGAATACAAGGGGCCGGGCGGTTTTCGGCCGATAGCTGGAGGCCCGATAGCTTCGGTGGGAGACTCTTGGCCATCGGCGTGCTATCCGCGAGCGTGATCGATCAACACCGTAAACCGGGCTACGTAGTTACGACTTCCGGCAGTTCTGCCTGGGCTCCGGTTGGACCGCAGGCTGTTGTTGAGGAGCTTGAGGAGTGGCTTCGGAGTAGCCAACCCGATTCGGCTGGTCTTCGTCGAAAGCTGTCGACCACGCACNTTCCGCACCGGCATGCGTTCGTGTGGGTCGATCTCCGCAGTCCTTGGGCAGCCTGGGGGGCGCTGGACGAGGATNCCTTGCGCCGCGGCCAAGCTGACAATCACCATCATCGAGTGGTCCGCAGGAGTGTGACGATCGGACAGGCGCCTGCCTGCCGCATACGCCGCGAGTGCGCCCGATAACCAGCCCGACAACGCTGGGAGTCGACTTACCCACGAACTCCCGAACTAAACGAACCGCGATGGCACTAGGCTCGCGCTCACGAAGGCGGATTTGCGGTACGGGCATGGCCGCACGCATCGTGGCTGATCCGCAGAAACTCGTCGCGGAGTGCGCTGCGAAGTAGTTTGAACCGCCCCGGTGTGGGGAATTACCTGCCCCGTGACTTTGCCGTCGACCTCCGTCGAACCCAAACTGCCCCGCGCCGTCGGTCCCCTTTCCTCCGCGGTGATCGACACCCTTCAGCGCGGCAGGCCGGCGCTGCATGCCCGGCCGATCGACGTTCCGCTGTGTGAGGCCGACCCGTACGGCCTCGATCTGCAGCTGGCCCTCTACGTCTGCTACGAGCTTCACTACCGCGGATTCGCCGGGGTCAACCCTCGCTGGGAGTGGAATCCGGCGCTGCTGCATGTCCGCGGCCGCCTCGAAGAGGCGTTTCTCAGCGCGGTGCGTCACGACGTCGGTGAGATCGGATCCGGCGAGACCGCCGCCGAGGCAATGGACGCGATATCGGTTGAACCGGTTGACGGCACGGGCCCCTCGTACTACCTGCGGGATGTCGGAACCTGGGAGCAGATGCGGGAGTACTTCGTGCACCGCTCGCTGTATCACCTCAAGGAGGCCGACCCGCACGCTTTCGCGATACCGAGGCTGATCGGACAGGCAAAAGCGTCGTTCGTCGCCGTCGAGTTCGACGAGTATGGCGGCGGCCGTGGCGCCCATGTGCACCAACAGCTGTTCGCCGACTTGATGGACGCTGCGGGCCTCGACCCGGCTTACCTTGCCTATCTCGAGCACGTGCCTGCCGACGCGCTCGCGTCGGTCAACCTGATGTCACTGTTCGGTCTGCACCGCGAACTGCGCGGCGCATCGATAGGACACTTCGCGTCGATCGAGATCACGTCGTCGCCGGGTTCGCGCCGTCTCGTCGATGCGTTGGAGCGCATGGGCGCACCCCAGTCGTGCGTGAGTTTCTACCGCGAACACATCGAAGCCGATGCGGTCCACGAACAAGTGGTACGCACCGACGTCGTCGGGGATCTCGTTGCGCGGGAACCACATCTCGAGCGTGATGTGGTGTTCGGAATCAGGGCACGCGACGTGGTCGAGGACCGGCTCGCCTCTCACGTGATGGCCTGCTGGAAGGCGGGCCGCTCGTCGTTACGCCGGCCGCTTACTTGACCGCTCGGGGCGCTGACGGCACCGGTGACTGGTGTCGCACAGCGGATAGCTCTTGCTGCGGCGGCATGTGCAGATCGCGACCATGAACCGATCGGATTCCACCACGCTGCCGTCGGCCATCTCGATGCGGACCGGGCCCTGGACCATCACCGGCCCGGAGGGCACCACTCGAACGATGCGAGGTTCGTTGTCTCTCATGGCTTGTCCGCTCGGATGACCAACAGTTCTTCTTCTCGGCGCCCCGGTTCGAGCCGACCGGTATCCTCAAGCCACTGCGCGCGCGACGAGAGCACAGGACCGAAGGGAATCCATTGCCACGCAATGACTTCGGCGTCCAGGCCGGAACCGGCCAGCGCCGCAAGCGTTTCCCGCGGTCCCGCGAACTCCGACTGCACCAACAGCATCGTGCCTCCGTTGGCGAGTAGTTTGGGCGCTGCCATGCACAATGGGTCGAGTACCAGGCGTCCGTCGTATCCCGCATCCCACGCGCGTGCCGGTCCGAGGTGAGCCGGCACGCCTTGGATGCTCGGATCATGGGGTACATAAGGCGGATTGCAGACGACCAAGTCGTATGGCCCGAATTCCAAACTGCGCGCCCATGAGCCGAGATGCACCGCCACATCGAAACCGGCGGCAGCAGCGCTTGTGCGGGCACAATGAACAGCGCGTGGGCAGATGTCGAACGCGGTGACCTCCGCGGCGCCCTGTTCGCGTGCCGCGATCGCCACCACACCGGTGCCTGTACACAGGTCGGCGACCCGGCGGCCAAGCGCGAGCCCCGTCTTGTCCATGACGTCCACGAGTAGTTCGGTGTCTTCCTGGGGGGCATAAACGCCGTGGGTGACGGCTGGGATTTCCAGGTCGGTGTATGCGGTTGTCACATCGGCCTTTCGACGGTGTTTGCTTGTGCGTCGCGCACTGACGTGATTAATGCCCGGTATCGCCGTTGTTAAACCGGTGGTACAGGTTTTGCGCATCGGCGTGGCGGGCACACCTAAGCCGTGCACGCTTCTGACATCGCGACGTTGCCGGTTCGGCTCGGCGCCGCCCTTCGACACCGACGTCTGTTTCATCCGGATGGCGTGCTCGCCGAGGGCGTCCTCGAACGGGTGGCTCCGCCGGGCGAGGGCCTGCCCATGCTGTCGTGTGACGTTGTCGGACGGGTGTCGAAGGGGCTCGGCCTGCGCGGCGCATTGCCCGACATCGCCGGATTAGCCTGGCGAATGCCCCCTCCGCAGGACTTGCGGTCATGCATGCCATGGGATGTGCTGCTGGCCTCATCCGTCGCCCCCAGCCGCATCATCCTCGCACCGGTCAGATCGTGGTCGGGCGCCACATTTTCCAGTCTGATGCCGTTGCGGTTCGAGCGCCGCGCCTGGTGGGTACGGGCGCGGCTCACCTCCGACATCGACGCGCCGGGGTTATCACTTGAGGTCATCCGAGACCAAATCGATTCGGATGGAATCGAATTCGACATCGAACAGGCTCCGGGCACGGCAGGCTTTCAACCACTGGCCCGCCTGACGCTGCGGCACCTCGATCCGAGCCGTGACGACATCGGGTTCGACCCGATCCTGCACAGTGACGAAGATGTGCGGCTGGTGCCCGGCTGGCTGGCTGATTTTCGCCGCGCGGCCTACCGGCGCAGCCGGGAAGGACGAGACACCGGGTGATCGGCTAGGCGGTGGGCTCTTGGCCGGTTTCGGCCACGTCGGGCGCGTTCTCCCGCGTCGCCATGCCGCCTTCGCGACCTTCCTCGGTCGGTCCTGGGGGACCGCCCTTCGGCTCGTCCGCGTCTTTGTCGTCGTAGATCCCTTTACCGCGCGGCATAGTCCGTTCCTCTCAATGGGATTCGGTGCGGAGTTTCTCCAGCAGTGCGCCTGCCGCTTCCTTGAGGAAGAGGTCCTGCTCGTCGTCGCCGATCTGGACAAGGGCGATGTCGGTGAAACCGGCCTCCCAGTACTTGCGCACCGCGTCGACGATTGGATCGAGATCCGGCCCGCACGGGATGGACCCAGCCACGTCCTCCGGCCGCACGAACTGTGTGGCACCCTCGAACCCCGCCGTCGTCGGCAGGTCCGCGTTGACCGCCCAGCCGCCGCCGAACCAGCGGAACTGGTCATGCGCGCGTCGCACGGCGGTATCACGGTCGGGATCCCAGCAGATCGGTATCTGCCCGATCACCCTCACCTCGCCCGGCAGCCCGGTCGCCCGCCGCGCGTCGTGCCACGCGTCGACGAGATCCTTGTTCGGCTCGACGGCGATCAGATGGTCCGACAGCGGGGCGAACATGTCGACCGAACGCTCGCCGGACACCGCGGTGGCGATCGCGACGGGGGTTTCGGGGACATCCCATATTCGGGCTGAATCCACCTCGAAGTAGTCGCCCTTCCAGTCGATCAGCTCGCCGGTGAACAGCTCGCGGATGATCTGAATGGCCTCTTTGAGCATCTGCTGGCGCCGGGACACCGTGGGCCAGCGCCCGCCGACGACGTGCTCGTTGAGGTTCTCGCCGCTGCCAACGCCCAGCGTGAACCGGCCGTCGGCGAGGATCTGCAGCGTGGCGGCCTTCTGTGCGACGACCGCGGGGTGATAACGCATGGTCGGGCAGGTGACATAGGTGAACAGCTCGACCTGTTCGGTGGCCTGGGCGACGGCGCCGAGCACCGACCACGCGTACGGCGCGTGGCCCTGCGACGCCAACCACGGGAAGTAGTGATCGCTGGACACCTCGAAGTCGAAGCCCGAACGTTCCGCCGAAACGGCATAACGGACAAGCTCTTTAGGTCCGCTCTGTTCTGTCATCAGGGTGTAGCCAAAACGCGTCATGACGCCGGGGTACCCGGGCATCGCCCCCGAAAAACGACTGCCGAAACGGCTACAGCCTGTCCTTCACCGCCGCCGAGAGACGCGCACCGTCGGCCTTGCCCGCGGCGATTGCGGTCGCGGCCTTCATCACCTGGCCCATCTGCCGCATGCCNGGCCGCTCACCGAGCTCNTCGGCGACTTGGGCGATCGCGGTGTCGGCCACGTCGGCCAGCTCGGCCTCCGTCAGTGGAGTGGGNAGGTATTCGTCGATGATCCGTGCCTCGGCGTGCTCGTTGGCGGCCAGCTCGCCACGGCCGTTCTGGGTATAGATCTCGGCCGATTCCGAGCGCTTCTTCGCCTCTTTGGACAACACCTTGATCACCTCGGCGTCGGACAGCTGCCGCGACTCCTTACCGGCGACCTCTTCGGTCTGGATCGCCGCCAGCAGCATCCGCAGTGTCGCGGTGCGCAGCTTGTCCTGCGACTTCATCGCGGTGGTCAGGTCGGCACGCAACTGGTCTTTGAGATCCGCCATGAGGCAGACGCTACGCCGGGGTGTCGCCCCGGCGGTGCCCGTTTTCCACTGGCGCGCCGGTCGACGACGTTGTCAATTCGCGCAGTGATCGACAGGATGGTGATCATGAGCAACGACGCCGGCGGATTTCCCAACGAGGGTCCGCCGCCGCCGGGCTATCCACCCCCCGGCTATCCGTCACCGGGTTATCAGGGTGATTCGTCACCCGCCTACCAGGGCTATCCGCCGCCAGGATACGGCTACCCTCCGCCGGGTTACCCACCTCCGGGCTATGCGCCGCCGGGATACGGCGCTCCGCCACCGGGTTACGGTCCCCCGGGTGGCTATCCGCCGCCCGGTTATCCCCCGCCGGGATATCCGCCGCCCGGATACGGTCCGCCGCCGCTTGCACCCGCGCTGAAACCAGGCGTCATTCCGTTGCGGCCGTTGAGCCTGTCGGACATCTTCAACGGCGCCGTCGCTTACATCCGCTCGAATCCCAAAGCGACGCTGGGCCTCACGACCATCGTCGTGGTGGCCGCGCAGATTCTTGCGCTCATCTTGTCGGTGGGACCACTGGCCTTCACCGGTGAGCTCCAGCCGTCGCTGAGTGGCGAGGAGGTGTCGACGGGCGCGCTGATCGGTTCGTCAGCATCGAGCCTGGCCGGCGCCGTCGCCACATGGCTGTCGTCCATCCTGTTGAGTGGCATGCTCACCGTCGTCATCGGCCGGGCCGTCTTCGGCACGAGCATCACCATCAGTGAGGCGTGGCAACGGCTCCGTCCCAGGCTGTGGGCGGTGATCGGCTTCACCGTGCTGGAAGTGATCGGCACGGTCGTGGTGATCACGATCGGCGTGCTCATCATCGCCGGCGTCGCCGTGGCCGCCGGCGGTGTCGCGGCCACCGTCATCGGCGTGCCTTTGGTATTGGGCCTGATCGCCGGCCTGGTCTATTTGGTCACCGTGCTCAGCTTCACGCCGTCGATCATCGTGCTGGAGCGACTCGCGATCTTCCCCGCGATCTCGCGCTCTTTCAAGCTGGTGCGCACCGATTTCTGGCGGGTGCTCGGAATCTGGTTGCTCGGCGGAATCGTGGCTGCGGTGATTGCAGGGGCGGTCGCCGTTCCGTTCAGCATTGGCGGCCAAGTCCTTCTTGTCGGAGCGTCATCCACGCTGGCGGCACTCATCGCGGTGGTCCTGCTGTCGATCGGCAGCGCGGTCAGTCAGATCATCACCGCACCGTTTTCGGCCGGCGTCATCGTGCTGCTCTACACCGATCGCCGTATCCGCGCAGAGGCGTTCGACCTGGTGCTGCAGACTGGGGCGGCGTTCGGGCCCGGCGCTCCCGCGGATTCCACCGACCACCTCTGGCTGACCCGCCAAGCCTGACGTGCCGACGATCGACATCGACCGCGACGCCGCGCACGAGGCCGCGCAGCGTGAACTCGGAAAGCCGATGTACCCCAAGGCGTCACTGACCGAACGCCTCGCGGACTGGATCGACGAACTGCTGTACCGACTGGCGGACGCGGGCGCGTCGCTGCCCGGCGGTTGGCTCACGCTCAGTGTTCTGCTGATCCTGCTGGCGATCGCCGTCGTGGTGGCGGTTCGCATTGCCCGCCGCACCATGCGCACGAACCGCGGCGGTGGGCCCGCTCTGTTCGGCGAACATGAGCTCAGCGCCGCCGACCACCGCGTGACCGCCGAACAGTTTGCGGCGGCGGCCAATTGGTCCGCCGCAATCCGTCACCGGCTCAGGGCCGTCGCACGCCAATTGGAGGAAACCGCCGTTCTCGACCCGGTCCCGGGCCGAACCGCGACCGAACTGGCTCGCGACGCCGGACGGGTCATACCGAATTTGGCACCCGAATTGGACAGGGCCGCAGAGGCTTTCAACGACGTCACATACGGTGAACGACCGGGAACCGAAGCTGCGTATCGGATGATCGCCGACCTCGACGACCATCTGCGGTCCCGCTCATCAGCGGCGCAGGCCGCGTACTCGGTGCCCACCGCGGCCGACTGGGCAGAAGTGCAATGACCGAGGCCAATTCGGTCGTCGGACCCACCGTCGCGCAGCGGTGGCGCAGCGCGCGGTGGGTGCTGCTGGCGCTGGTCGTCATCGTCGGGGTGGCCACGCTCAGCAGCTATCTGACAGCGCCGCGGCCCGGTGGCCCGATGGATCCGGACTCGACATCACCGGAGGGCGCTCGAGCGCTGGCCACGATCCTGCGTGAGCACGGCGTCGACGTCGTCGCGGCCGGCGACATCGCCGCGGTGGAAAGGGCGGCGCGGCCCGACACCCTGATCCTCGTAGCTCAAACGTTCTATCTGTTCGACGATGAAGTGCTGCAGCGATTGGCCGAGCTTCCCGGCGACCGACTGCTGGTGGCGCCGGTGTCTCGGACCCGCGAAGAGCTCGCACCCGAGATACGCCTCGGTGGCGGTACCACTTTCGGCGACTCCGAGCCCGACTGCGACTTGAGGGAGGCGACGCGCGCCGGCGCGGTGCACTTCGGCCTCAGCGACGCGTACGAGGCGACGGGCGACACACCCGTGACCCGCTGCTACGGCGGTGCCCTGATCCGCTACACCCACAACGGCCGCGAAGTAACGGTCGTCAGCGCCAGCGACTTCATGACGAACTCCGGGCTGCTAAAACAAGGTAACGCCGCACTCGCGATGAACCTCGCGGGCTCACATCCCCGGGTGATCTGGTACGCCCCTCAGCACAGCGAAGCGGAAAGCGAATCCACTGGCGGCGCACGGATTACCGACTTCATCCCTGACCAGGTCGGGTGGGTCGTTCTGCAGCTCTGCCTCGTCATCGCGCTGGTGGCGATGTGGAAGGGTCGACGCATCGGCCCGCTTGTCGCCGAGCAGTTGCCTGTGGTGGTCCGGGCCTCGGAAACCGTCGAGGGCCGCGGGCGGCTGTACCGGTCGCGGCGCACACGTGACCGCGCGGCCGACGCGCTGCGAACGGCTGCGTTGCAGCGGATGATGCCCCGCATCGGTCTTGGACACGACGCCGAGCCTTCCGCGGTCGTGACGGCGGTCGCCGAGCGATGCGGGTTACCCCCACAAGCGGTGGCACACATGCTGTTCGGTCCTGCCCCCGCCAGCGATCCCGAATTGGTCAATCTCGCACACGAACTCGACAACATCGAAAGGCAGGTCGCTCAATCGTGACTCAGCCAACAGCACAAACCGCGGCGGCGACATCGGAGCCCGCCCGAAATGCCCTGCTTGCCTTGCGAGGTGAGATCGCCAAGGCGGTCGTCGGGCAGGACGCCGTAGTCAGCGGTTTGGTGATCGCACTGTTGTGCCGTGGCCACGTGTTGCTGGAAGGCGTTCCCGGTGTTGCGAAGACGCTGCTGGTCCGGACACTCGCGGCTGCGTTGCAGCTCGATTTCAAGCGAGTGCAGTTCACTCCGGATCTGATGCCGGGCGACGTCACCGGATCACTCGTATACGACGCCCGCACCGCAGAATTCGAGTTTCACTCCGGACCGGTTTTCACCAATCTGCTACTGGCCGATGAGATCAACCGCACTCCGCCCAAAACGCAGGCCGCCCTGCTAGAGGCCATGGAGGAACGTCAGGTCAGCGTCGAGGGCCAACCGCGTGCCCTGCCGGACCCGTTCATCGTCGCCGCGACACAGAACCCGATCGAGTACGAGGGCACGTACCAACTGCCTGAGGCGCAGTTGGACCGGTTCCTGCTGAAGCTCAATGTGCCCCTGCCGCCACGGGATCAGGAGATCGCGATCCTGGATCGTCACGCCCGCGGCTTCGACCCTCGGGATCTGTCCGCGGTGAAACCCGTTGCGGGCGTCTCAGAACTGGCGGCCGGCCGCGAGGCGGTGCGCGAAGTGCTGGTGGCCGACGAGGTGCTCGGCTACATCGTCGACATCGTCGGGGCGACACGGCACTCACCGTCTTTGCAATTGGGGGTGTCGCCGCGTGGCGCGACGGCGCTGTTGGCCACGGCGCGGTCGTGGGCGTGGCTGTCCGGCCGCAATTACGTCACCCCCGACGACGTCAAGGCGATGGCCCGTCCGACTCTGCGGCACCGGGTGGCGCTGCGGCCGGAGGCCGAACTCGAGGGCGCCAACCCCGATGGCGTGCTCGACGGCATACTCGCGGCAGTGCCGGTGCCGCGCTAGTGATCCTGACCGGCCGGGTCGGCCTGATCGCCCTGATCTGCATTCTGCCGATCGCGATCTCACCGTGGCCGGCAATCACTTTCGTCGTCCTGCTGGCGGCGTTGGTCGCGGTGGTCACCGTGGACGTGGCGCTGGCGGCCAGCACCCGCAGGCTGAAATGCGGTCGGCTCGGCGAGACGGCCGCACGGCTGGGCCAGCCCGTCGACGCGGTGTTGGTGGTCGAGAATGCCAGCGGCCGGCGCTTTCGCGGGCGGATCCGCGACGCCTGGGCGCCCAGCGCCCGCGCCGAGCCACGCACACATCCGGTCAATCTCGCTGCGGGACAACAGATCCGACTCGTCACGCAGCTCAGGCCGGTTCGCCGCGGCGATCAGCGGTCTGCGCTTGTCACGGCACGCTCGGTCGGACCCTTGGGTCTGGCCGGTCGGCAGAGCTCACTTCGGGTGCCATGGCAGATCCGGATCCTGCCGCCGTTCCTGTCCCGCAAGCACTTGCCCTCGCGGCTGGCCAAGCTGCGGGAACTCGAAGGCATGACACCGGTGTTGATTCGTGGTCAGGGCACCGAATTCGATTCGCTGCGTGAGTATGTCATCGGCGACGACGTCCGCTCCATCGACTGGCGCGCCACCGCCCGGCGTGGAGACGTGGTGGTGCGGACGTGGCGGCCCGAGCGCGACCGTCGGGTGGTGATCGTGCTCGACACCGGCCGCACGTCGGCGGGTCGCGTCGGGGTCGACCCGACTGCCAGCGACCCCGGCGGCTGGCCGCGACTGGACTGGTCGATGGACGCCGCGCTGCTGCTGGCCGCGCTGGCAGCGCGCGCAGGTGACCACGTCGACTTCATCGCCCACGACCGGGTGACCCGGTCCGGCGTCTACAACGCGTCGCGCACCGAGCTTCTCGCACAGCTGGTCGATGCGATGGCGCCGCTACAACCCGCGCTGGTGGAATCCGACGCGCGCGCGATGGTGGCCGCGGTGCAACGGCGGATCCGGCGACGGGCCCTTGTGGTCCTGTTGACCGATCTGAACGCGTCGGCGCTCGACGAGGGCTTGATGGCGGTGCTGCCGCAGCTGTCCGCCAAACATCAGCTGTTGCTCGCGGCCGTCGCGGATCCGCGCGTCGAGCACCTTGCCGCCGGTCGCGCCGACGCGGCCCAGGTGTACGACGCCGCAGCGGCCGAACGGGCGCGCAACGACCGCCGCGCGATCGCGTCGCGGCTGCGGCGGTCCGGCGTCGACGTGGTGGACGCCCCGCCCGAGGAATTGGCACCCGAACTGGCCGACCACTATCTGGCGATGAAGGCCAGCGGCCGGCTCTAGCGCGTTGGCACCACATCGGGAGCGTCGTCGACATCGCCGGTCTCCCCCGCCCTGGCTGCCTTGCGGCCGAAATGGAAAATATAAGCGAGGAAAGCGATTTCGACTGCGACGCCGATGCCGATGCGAACAATCGTCGGTAGCGTCGACGGTGTCACCAGTGCCTCGATCAGACCCGAAACCAGCAGCACACCGACCAGTCCGACGGCCACCGCCACGACGGCTCTGCCCTGTTCGGCGAGCACCTGCCCGCGGGGCCGGTTGCCCGGCGACACCACCGACCAACCCAGCCGCATTCCTGATGAGCCGGCCAGGAACACCGCCGTCAGTTCGAGCAGCCCGTGCGGCGCGAGTAGACCGAGGAAGATGTCGGCCTTACCCGCGTCGAACATGAACGCCGCGACCACCCCGAGATTGAGTGCGTTTTGGAACAGCAGATATGGGATCGGGATGCCGAGCAGAATCGCAAAGGCGATGCATTGCAGCGAGACCCACGAGTTGTTCACCCACACTTGCAGCGCGAACGACCCGGAGGGGTTCTCGCTGTAGTAGGACGCGAAGTCGTGGTTGACCAATTCCTCGATCTCACTTGGGGTCTTCAGGCTGGACTGCAGCTCCTGATTGCCGGAGACCCACAGGGCGATCAGCACGACCACGAAGAAGAACGCCACCGCCGTGCCGAGCCACCACCGCCACGACCGGTACGCGACCACGGGGAACGACACCAACCAGAACCGGACGAACTCACTCCACAGCGGCGCGTGCGCACCGGTCACCGCCGAACGCGCTTGGGCCACCAGCCCCGACAATCTGCCGACGAGCACCGAATCAGTCGATGCGGTCCGCACCATCGACAAATGCGTCGACACCCGCTGGTAGAGGTCGACCAGTTCGTCGACCTCCGCGCCGGTCAATCGCCGACGCCGCTTCACCAGCGCCTCGAGCCGGTCCCACGTCGGGCGATGCGCCAGTACGAACGCGTCGACATCCACGTGGCAAATCCTAGTAGCGTTGTTCGGTATGGTCCGCCAGCAAGAACAAGTGGTGACCGGGGATGCGGTGGTCCTGGATGTTCAGATCGCCCAGCTACCGGTGCGCGCGCTGTCGGCGATGATCGATGTCACCGTCGTGTTCATCGCCTACATCATCGGCCTGCTGTTGTGGGCGAGCACGGTGACGCAGTTCGACACCGCGTTGTCGGCGGCGGTGCTGATCATCTTCACCGTGCTGTCCTTGGTGGGCTATCCGATTGCGTTCGAGACCGCGACCCGAGGCCGGTCGCTGGGAAAGATCGCGCTGGGCCTGCGGGTGGTGTCGGATGACGGTGGTCCGGAACGCTTCCGCCAAGCGCTGTTTCGTGCGCTGGCCGGGGTGATCGAGATCTGGATATTCGCAGGCGGCCCGGCGGTGATCTGTAGCGTGCTGTCGACCAAGGGGAAACGCATCGGCGACATCTTCGCGGGCACTGTCGTCATCAGTGAGCGCGGGCCCCAGCTGACCCCACCGCCGCCGATGCCGCCGCAGCTGGCGTGGTGGGCATCGTCGCTTCAGTTGTCGGGTCTTCGTGCCGAGCAGGCCGAACTGGCCCGCCAGTTCCTTTCCCGCGCACCGCAATTGGATCCTGCGGTCCGTGATCAGATGGCGTACCGGATCACCGGCGAGGTCGTCGCACAGATATCGCCGCCGCCCCCGCCGGGCGTGCCGCCACAGCTGGTGCTGGCTGCGGTACTGGCCGAGCGGCACCGTCGGGAACTTGCGCGGCTGCGCCCCCCGCCCCCGGCCGCTCTGCCGCCGCAATGGCCTGCGCAGCCTGCATACCAGCAGCCTGGGCAGCCGGTATCGCCCTCATCAGCGGACTCCGGCGGCCTCACTCCGCCGAGCTGACAATGCCCGGGGCTAAGCGGTTTGCGGTCGTCGCGCTCATACTGAGCGCGGCAGCCTGTGGATCCGAATCACATGAATCGGCCCTGGGACCGCCCAAGGTCACCACGACGTTCGGCGTGGGCGCCGGCCCGATGTCCGACGTTGCATCGGATCCCTCTACTCATAGGGCGTACGTGACCAGCAGCGGCGGCGACTCGCTCTACGTCGTCGACGCCGAATCGCGTACCGCCACAATCAAGGTGGGTAAGGCGCCCGCCTTCGCGGCTGTGGACCCGACCACTCAGACCGCCTACGTCACGAGCGGGAACTCGGTGTCCGTCGTCGACATCGCGTCGGGTTCGATTACCGGCACCATCCAGGTCGGAGAAGGTCCCGATGGCATTGAAGTGGACTCGTCCACCCGAACCATCTATGTCGCGAATGCCGGGGACAATTCGGTCTCGGTCATCGACGCCCATTACCGGAAGACCGCCGCGACAATCAAAGTCGGCGACTCGCCGGACAAAATGGGTGTAGACCCGGAGAGCCACATCCTCTACGTGTCGAACCGGGGAAGCGGCTCGGTTTCGGTCATCGATCCCTCGAAATCGGCGGTCATTGACACCATCACGGTTGGCAAGGGTCCGGGCGATGTCGCCATCGATCCTCCTCGGCATGTCGCCTTCGTCCCCAATGCTGACGACGATTCGGTGTCGGTACTCGATCTCGAGAAGCGCACCGTCGTCGACACGATCAAGGTGGGCGATCACCCGACTGCGGCGACAGTCGACTCCGACGCCCACACTGTGTACGTCACCAACTCCGGCAGTGCATCTGTGTCGGTGATCGATTCGGAGAAGCGAGCCGTCACCGACACGGTCGAAGTGCGCGACGGTCCGCGAACCGTCGCCGCGGATCCGTCCACGCACACCGCCTGGGTCGTCAACTACAAGGACAATTCGATCTCGGTCATCAAACGCTAGCCGCGTCACCGATAACGCAGTCCGACGAGCATCAATGCTGCGCTGACAAAACTGGTGACCGTGCGCGCGTGGTTCCATGCGGTCCACGTCGAGAAATACGCCTGCCACTCGCGGGCGGCGTCGGCCACCGACAAGCCCTCGGGGTTGACCGTGTCGAGGTGATTGTTGAGCGGGACGTTGAACGCCATCGTGATGATGGCGGCCAGAATCCCGAACACGGCGCCGATCAGCACCCACCAGCTTCCAGGCTGATTCAGCCGCACCACCGCGATCACACCCACGACGAGGGCAAGGATCGTCGCAGCGAAATACCCCAGGAGAAACGCCGGGTTTGCATTCGCCTCGGCGTTGATGCCGCGCATTGCGGTGATGGCATCGACAGGACCGGTGCGGTCCAGACCGCGCATCACGAAGGTCGAGAACACGTACATCATTCCGCCCGCGGCGGCACTGGCGAGCGCGGCGAGGGAGGTCAGGACGACAAACGGACTTGTATTCATGACCCGGAGTCAACCGGGAGCCGTCCAGCCGATCCATCGTTGACCGTCCCGACTGCATACGCGACCGTCCCGATGGTTACCCGCCTCGTATGACACGCCTACGAGTGCTCACCCTCAACGTCGAGAATGTCGAAGGCGACCCCCGACGGACCAAGGCCATCAACACCGAAATCCGTCGCATTGACCCCGATCTGGTCGCATTGCAGGAGGTCATTGCCGATCCGGATCGTGCCCAACTCGACGAGCTGCTGGCGGACACCGCATTGCGCGGCACCCATCAGGCCGACGCCATGTCGTATACGCCACCGTTTGCCGACCGCTACGGAGGCACCGCGGTTGCCAGCCGCTGGCCGCACACCACCGTCGAGGTGCTGGATATGCGAGTGGCCGGCGCGGCGGATGTGCCGTGGTGCACGTTGGCCGTGACCGTCCGCGTCCCCGATGCGGGCGAGCTCCTGTTCATCGGCACGACGGCGGCGTGGCGGCTCGACGCCGAGGCGGTGCGCGAGGAGCAAGCGGTTGCGCTCACCGACCTCGACGCCCGTCACCGCCGCGCGCTTCCCACCGTCATCGCGGGTGACTTCAACGCCGCGCCCGACGCCGCCAGCATTCGATACCTGCGCGGCCTGCAGTCACTCGGCGGCCGAAGCGTTCACTATCACGACGCCTGGGAGATCGCCGGTGCCGGACCGGGTTACACGTGGACAGTCGACAACCCAAACACTCGCGACGTCGTCGACGCAGTGGTGCGACAACCGCAACATCGTCGCCGCATCGACTACGTGTTCATCGGCTCGTGGCACCAGCACCGTAGTGCCTACTGCCAAGTGCGTTCGGCCGCTGTGGCTTTCGACCAACCGATCGACGGCGTCTGGGCCAGCGATCACTACGGCGTAGTCGTCGACGTCGAGCTGGGCGCCGATCCCGCCGAGGCATAGAGCTTGACCGACACCGCCGTCAGCCATGCCCAAACCAGCACGACGGCCGCGGTGAACAGCAGAATCGCTGTCGCCCCGCCAGATCCGGACGACAGAGCCATGAAGCTACCGGCGAACACCACACCGGTTATGCGGGAGAACCACGCCCAGGAGCCCAATCCATTGCGTGCGAACCATGCGCCGAGCACGAAGCACGCCGCGACCAGGCAGGCAAAACCAATCGCCGCCACCGTGAAATGGGCCAGACCGTGCCAACTGAGCTCACCCATACCGGGCGGAGTGCCCGGCGGGAAGCCGTCCGACGGGTCGGCCCGGAAGACACCTGCGGCGACGAGACCGGCGCCGTAGCCCCCGAGCAGAGCCGACGCCCACGCCGACAGCCGGCCCCGCCCGATGGCACGGCGCACCCCGATAGCCGCCGCAATCGTCATCGCGCCGATGACAAGAAACGTGGCGATCTGGATCCAGCCCAGGTCCCCGTTCGCGAGCTGGCTGGCCGCATGCCGGGTCGGGTCGAACCCGTCGCGCGTCGCCATCTGCCCTGCCACTGCCAGGACGTAGATGGGGCCGGCGATCACGCCGTAGCCCAGGAGTGACTTGGTGATGCGAATCGGCAACGGTGGGCAATCGGTCGTGGTCATGGCGCCTCCCTTCATCGGAACTAGACGGTACAGTACTGAGAACTGGACTGTCTAGTACTATCGCGGGTGGAGGCGATATGACGGAGCAATTGCTGGGCCGCTCGGCGCGCAAGCGGCAGACCATCCTTTCGGCGGGCCGGGGGTTGTTCCTGAACAACGGCTACCAGGGCACCAGCGTCGACCAAATCGCCGCGTCGGCCGAGGTCTCCAAGCAGACGGTCTACAAGCACTTCGGCGACAAGCATGAACTCCTGCTGACCATCGTGAACGACGCCCTGGACAGCACAGTGACGCCGTTCCTCGGCCGCATCGCGACGCTCGGCGAGACCGCCGACCTCGAAGCCGACCTGATCGCCCTGGCCGCCGACTACCTACGCGCCGTGCTTCAGGAACCCGTCGTGCAGTTGCGACGACTGGTGGTCGGTGAAGCCAATCGGGTGCCCGAGCTGGCGCAGCGGTATTACGAGCAGGCGCCTGCCCGCACGCTCGCAGCATTCGCTGACTGCTTCGACCGGCTACACGACAGGGGGATGCTCCACGTACCCGAATCTTCCCTTGCGGCTGAGCATTTCGCGTTTCTGATTGTCGGTAGGTGTATCGACCAGGCGCTCTTCTGCGGAGGAGCGCAGGTGCTGAGGGCCGTGGATGTCGATCGACACGTCCGGGCAGGCGTCGACGTTTTTCTGGCCGCTTATCAGGCACGCACGGGATAGGCTCCCGGCGTGGACGCCGTAGTCGGCCTGCTCGACGGTGTGCGAGCGCGAGGCGCATTCGTGTTGCGGATGATGATGGATCCGCCGTGGTCGATGAGCATCAAAGACGAGGCGCCGCTGACATTGATCTGCCAGACCCACGGCCGCGCCGCGATCGTCGGTGAGAGCAGCGGGACCGTCTGGCTGGGGCCGGGCGACGTTGCCTTGACCCGCGGAACCGAGCACTACATCTTCGCCGACGACCCGACCACCACGCCGATGGTGGTCATCCATCCGGGCCAGCGTTGCACGTCGTTGTCCGGCGAGGATCTGCGGTTCGAAATGTCGCTCGGGGTGCGCACGTGGGGCAACAACCCATCGGGCGCGACGCGCTCGGTGATCTGTGCCTACGAGGGCCGCAGCGAGGTCAGCACGCGCCTGCTCGGCGCGTTGCCCGCGGTGCTGATGCTGCGCGCCGACGAATGGGACACCCCGCTGGTGAGTCTGCTCGCCGCCGAGGCTCGCCATGACGGCCCCGGACAGGAGGCGTACCTAGATCGGCTGCTGGACCTGCTGTTGATCGCCGTGCTGCGCACCTGGTTCGACCGTGACGAGAACGCCCCGACCTGGTGGCACGCCGAACACGATCCGGTGGTCGGCCCAGCACTGAAGCTGATCTACAACAATCCCGCCCATCCCTGGACAGTTGCGAATCTTGCTGCAGCCGTGGGGAGTTCGCGTGCCGTATTCGCCAGCAAGTTCACCGAGCACGTTGGCGAGCCACCGATCGCGTTCCTGACCAATTGGCGGCTGGCACTGGCCGCCGACCTGTTGCGGTCCGGCCAGTCCACCATCGCCGCAGTCGCCCGGCAAGTCGGCTACAGCACGCCGTTCGCGTTGAGCAGTGCATTCAAACGGACCTACGGTGTCAGCCCGAACACCTACCGCGCCGATGCCGCCTATCCCGAGGGGGCGTTGGACTCGTCGGCGCTCTGACGACGGGCCGCCAGTGCACCTGCGATCGACGTCGACGCAATCGTCACCAACGCACCCAGCATCAACGCCGACGGCTCACCCGGCCCGAGGAGGTGCTGCTCGGTGCCCAGCGTTGCGGCGGCCACCGGCACGCCCAGTTGCGCGGCCGACAACACCGCGAGCGTCAGCGGCTGACCGAACAGCCGACCGACACAGTGCGCCAGGATCGCACCGACGCCGAGTCCCACGCCGAGAAGGATCAGCCACGGGTGCTCGCCGAGCTCGCGCACTTGCAGCGACGCTCCGAGCCAAACGAAGAACAGCGGCGCGAAGAAGCCTTCGGTGATGCCGAACAGTTGGCGGGCAAGCCGGCGCGGTTCGCCGATCGCCGACACTACAAGGCCAAGCGCGAACCCCGCGAGCATGATCGACACGTGCGTGGTAATCGCCAGCGCGCACAGGCCGAACAGCACGATCAGGCTGATCCGCAATTCGAGCGCAAAGCGGCGCCTTTCCGAGTACTTGTGCAGCCGCTTGCGCCATCCGCGACGGTCGGCGGTTCGCAGCAGCAGGTACAGCACCGCGGCACAGCCGGCGATGGCCAGCGCACCGACGGTGGCGCGTGGCGCTTGTGTGGGGTTCATCCCCAACGGCAGCAACACAATCGAGGTGGCGTCGGCAATCGCGATCTGGGTGGTTACCGACAGCACAGAATGGCCGCTGATCCGAAGGGAGTCGATCACCGGCAGCGCAAGCGCAGCCGAGGACGACACCATCAGAACGGCGTACAGCGCAGAGTTGCCGGTGCCGAATGCCCGTGCGAGCGCCAGTCCCAATACGGCAGCCACCACACCGATCGCGACCGACCTGAGCAACGCCTTCGGAATCGCAGACCGCAACGTCTTGTCCCGCACCGGCACATGCGTGCCGACGACGAACATCACCAACGCGAACCCGATGTTGGCCAGCAGAGTGAACGTCGCGTCATCTGAGTCGACGATCCCGAAGCCCGTCCTGCCGACCACCAGCCCAGCGACCAGTTCACCGATGATCAACGGAACCTGGAAGCGTGGCCACGAGGCCAGCAGCGGTCCAGCCATCCCGATGACCGCGAGCAGTGCCAGCGTGTCGAAGCCGAAGCCGGACGTCATGCTTGCCAGGAGACCAAATGACAAGGGATATCGGTGTTTTCGTCGGTCACATAGCTGGCGCAGACTCGGTGATAGCCATCGGCAATCTGCAGCGCATAACCACCTACCGCGCTGCCCCGTACCAGCAGGATCGGTGACAGCTTCTTACCTTCACTGATCTTCGCCAGGTCGGACCGGACGTGAGCGTTGGTATCCGGCAAGAGCTTTAATCCGGCCGCTCGCAAGATGTCCTTGGCCATTTGATAAACGGGTTTCGCGGTCTTCAGTCCCGCCACCGTCTTGTCGACCGCATCCTTCTCCGCGAGCATGCTGAGATAGGCCGCCGCCGCGTCGTAGTCGTGGGCCTCGGGTTCGTCCAGCCATTTCACCGCCATGGCCGGATACGTTACTCAGCCAACCATCCAAGAGATCTACACATCGCAACGAATCGAGCACCGCAACCGTTGTTTTCAGCCAGGACACCACGGTGCCGGCGCATGATGACACTGTGCTGCGCTCGTTCCAGAAACCACCGAGGGGGAAGACCGATGTCCGTTGGAAATAGTGCGCAGATTGACTGGTGGCAAGGGCCGGCTGGAGTCTCCGTCCGATTGGCCGGTCGAAGGTCTTCTTGTGCATGTGTCAGGAGACAGCCCGCAGGGTTCCGCGTGGTGGATGTCTGGCAGTCAGAGGACGCGTGCAACCGGTTCGGCGAGGCCCTCGGGCCGATCTTGCAAGAGGTCGACGTTGACGATAAGCCCGTGATCTATGAAGCGCATACGCTTGTTATCGCCCAACGCGGCTAGGCGCTGATCCAGTTTCCATGGAAGCCGTACGGAACGCGGTGCGGCAGTTTGATTCTGGCGACTGGCTGGGCAGCGAAGTCCGACGCGTCGATGATGACGAGGTCGCTGCCGTCTCGCGCGGGATCGTAGGCGTAGCCGATGTACCACCCGCTGCTTTCGTCGGCCGGGCCCGAGGTGGACGGCACGAACACCGCCTCCCCCGGTCCGCCCGGCGACTCCGCGGTGCCGAAGGTGTGCTCGACTGCATCGCCGGTCGTCAGATCGTATCGGACGAGGCGACCTTTGCCGACCGAAACCGCGTACCGAGCCGGCAGCGTCGCCAGTCGGTCATCGATGCGTGGAAATTCCACCGCGCGATCGTCGAGCTGGCGTTCGGTGACCGTGCCGGTCTGCAGGTCGATGGTCCAGCTCCAGAGCACCCCGTCGGCGTCGAATCCGCCGCTGTTGCGCCATAGTTCGGGATAGCGGACAGCTTGCAGCACAATCGAATTGCCATGGTTGTAGGCGTTGGCGACATGGAAGACGTAACACGGGTCGATCTCGAACCAGCGCACCTCACCAAACGGGTCGTCGCGCCGCATGACGCCGAACCGGGCACCGTAGTTGTCGTCCCACCGGTAGGGCATGTCGCCGTCGCCCTTGATCGCGATGTCAAGATTGAACACGATCGGCAGGTCCATGAAGATGACATGCTCGGCGGTTAGCGCGAAGTCGTGCATCATCGTCAACGCCGGCACGTCGAGCGGGCGGTTGATGGTCAGCTCGCCGTTGGCGTCGGCACGGTGGTACGTGACGTGCGGTTGAAATATGTTGCCGTAGCCGAAGAAGTGGAGCTCGCCGGTGGTCGGGCAGATCTTCGGGTGCGCGGTCATCGAGTCGAAGAGCTTGCCGCCGAAGTCATAGGCGCCCAAGGTCTCCAGGTCGTTGGAGATCTCGTAGGGCAAGGACGACTCGACCAGCGCCAGAGTCTTGCCAGCATGGTTGACGACGTGGGTGTTGGCATGGCTGGATCGCAGGTTACGGGTGCCGTCGGCGTTGTAGAGCGGCAAGCCGTCCTTGAAGCTGTCGGTGCGCACCCATCGATTGCGGTACCAGGCGGCGCGACCGCCCTCGATGCGAACGCCGTGGATCATGCCGTCGCCGGTGAACCAGTGCGCGGTCGCCTGCCGCGGGTTGGGCCCGTTGCGCAGGTACCACCCGTCGAGTTCGGCCGGGATGGCGCCCTCGACGGGCAGGTCGAACTCGGTCAGCTCATCGGTCACCGGCGCGTAGTTGTCTCGCTGAAAGAACTCGCCGGTGCCGAACAGGGTCGAGGTGGTATCGGTCATAGGTCAAATCTGACATGTCTATAATGACATGTCAAGAGTGGAGTATGATCGGCCCGTGAGTTTGCGAATGGCGGCATTGGGCCTTCTGGCCCAGGAGCCCGGTAGCGGTTACGACCTGCTCAAACACTTCGAGAAGTCGATGGCCAACGTGTGGCCTGCGACGCAGAGCCAGCTGTACGGCGAACTGAACAAGCTGGCCGACGCGGGTCTTATCGAGGTGTCCGACATCGGCCCGCGGGGCCGCAAGGAGTACCGCATCACCGATGCCGGCCGCACCGAACTGCGGCGGTGGGTGACAAGCCCGCAGGACGACCCCCCTTTTCGCAGCCCAGAACTGCTGCGGGTGTTCTTGCTCGGCGAAATCCCGCCGGAGCAGGCACGCGAGCACGTCGTGACCATGGCGCAGCATGCCGAAGCCGAGGTCAGCCGGCTGGAAGAGTTGCGCGACTCCATCGACTGGTCCGACGGCGACGGCCTCTTCTACGGCCGCGCCGCCCTCGAATACGGGCTGCGGATGAACGCAATGGGGGCCGAGTGGGCGAACTGGCTGGTCAACGCCATCGACGAGCGCCGTCGGAAATAATCGTTGCATCGCGATAGATTCCGATATATCGTCAACGTATCGGAAACGCGTGAGGCGTTTCCCATCCAACGTAAGGAATCAACAGATATGACCAACCCATTCACCCCACCTCCCGGGGGCTTCGGCTTCGGACCTGGCGACCGGCGAGCATTTCATCAGCAGCGCCGGCAGGCCCGCCGCGACTTCCGTGACCACCTTCGTGACCACCTGCGCGAGCAGGACCCCGGCCACGCCGGCCCGTTCGGCGACCCGGGCCATGGCGACCGGTTCGCGTTCGGCCCCGGCCGTGGCCGCGGTTTCGAGTTCGGATTCGATCCGCGCGGCGGCTTCGGATTCGGCTTCGGCGGCCCAGGCGGCCCGCGTGGCCGAGGTCGTGGCGGGCGCGGGCGCGGCAAGCGCGGCGACGTCCGCGCGGCCATCCTCAAGCTGTTGGCCGAAAGGCCCATGCACGGCTACGAGATGATCCAGGAGATCGCCGAGCGCACCCAGAACCTGTGGCGGCCCAGCCCCGGCTCGGTCTACCCGACGCTTCAGCTGCTGGTCGACGAGGGACTGCTGGTCGCACGCGAAAGTGAAGGCAGCAAGAAGCTTTTCGAGTTGACCGACGACGGCCGCGCGGCCGCCGAGAAGATCGAGACCCCGCCATGGGAGGAGATAGCCGAGGATATCGAGCCCGGACATGTCAACCTCCGTAGCGCGGTCGGCCAGCTGATGGGCGCGGTCGCGCAATCGGCTTACGCCACGACCGAAGAGCAGCAGCAGCGCATCGTCGACATCGTGAACAACGCCCGCCGCGAGATCTACGGGATCCTCGGCGAGTCCGAGTAGTACCAACCAGACGGAATAAGTCCGGCGGGAGTGGTGTACGCAATCAATATGCAAACCTTCCCGCTGGGCTCATTCCATGTCGGCCGCGTCGGTTTCGGCGCCATGCAACTCCCCGGTCCAGGGGTGTTCGGCCCGCCGCGCGACCACGACCAGGCGATCGCCGTGCTGCGGCGCGCAATNGAGTTGGGCATCAACCACATCGACACCGCTCAGTTCTACGGACCGAACGTCTCTAACGAACTGATCCACGAGGCGCTACACCCGTACCCGAAGGACCTCGCTCTGGTGAGCAAGGTGGGAGCGCGCCGCGATGACGCCGCCGGGGCGTGGCTGCCCGCACAGGAGCCCGACGATCTGCGGGCCGACATCGAGGAGAACTTGCGCACGCTGGACATCGACCGCCTCGCCGCGGTCAATCTGCGTATCCACGCAGGTGATCCGACTTCGGTCGGCCCAGTCGACCGAGAACTGTTCGACCGTCAGCTGACGGCAATGATCAAGGCCCGCGACGAAGGGCTCATCGCCGGAATCGGGCTGAGCAGCATCACGCTCGAGCATTTGCAGATTGCGCTCGACCGCACCGAAATCGTCTGCGTGCAGAACGCGTACAACCTCGTCGACCGGGCATCGCGGCCGGTGCTCGACGCCTGCCTCGAACACGGCATCGCGTTCGTCCCGTTCTTCCCGCTCGGGTCGGGTTTCACCACCGACAACCCAGTGCTCGGCCACCCCGCTGTGCAGAGCGAGGCATCGAAACTCGGGCGCACCCCTGCGCAGATCGCGTTGGCGTGGACCTTGTCGGTGGCGCCGAACGTGCTGCTGATCCCAGGCACGTCGTCAGTCAGCCATCTCGAAGAGAACACGGCCGTCGCCGACATCGAGTTGGACGACGAGACCAAGCGGCAGCTCGACGACGCGGCATAGGTGGGGAAGAGACGGCGGTAGCTAGCTACGCCACCGTGACTCACCAGAGCAAGGCACGATCGGTGCGTGTCCGCTGAATTGCGTTGTCGGGCAACGTTGCCCGCGTGGAGCATTGTCCTGCCCGGAGTACGTGTTTCTACGGTCGCGTTCGTCGGCAGTCGTCGCGAAGGAGTCTACTTATACTAGCTAACAATCGACATGTTCGGGAATAGACGGCGACAGATTGCCAGCTGTCGGTATGCGGAAGGAGTTGATCGATGATGAAGTCCACAAAGATCATTGCCACCCTCGCCGTCGCTGGAGGCCTTGCCGCCGGCGCGATCGGAGTCGGCGCCGGAGTCGCCAATGCCGACCCCGGGTACTGGTACGGCGACGGACACCATGGGCATGGCTGGAACGGTCCTGGATGGAACGATCGCGGATGGCGCGGCGACCGCGCACCAGGCGGCTGGAACGGCGGCTGGGANCCTTGGGGCGGAATCTGCATTTTCGGCGCGTGCATATAGGCGGACTTGTGATTTCGGCGCGCTAGCGCCCGCTCAGCGTCGGTANGCGCGCCGAAATCACTCGACGTCGACCCAGTCCAACGTCCGCTGCACTGCCTTGTGCCAACCCGCACATGCCGCNGCGCGCTNGTCNTCGGACCANTTCGGCNTCCAGCGCTTGTCCTCCTGCCAGTTGGTGCGAAGGTCATCGGGGTTCTCCCAGAACCCGACCGCCAGGCCCGCCGCGTAGGCGGCGCCCAGCGCGGTGGTCTCGGCGACGACGGGCTTGACTACGTCGACGCCCAGCACGTCGGCCTGGATCTGCATGCACAGATCGTTGGCGGTGATGCCGCCGTCGACCTTGAGCACCTCCAGATGTACGCCGGAGTCGGCTTCCATCGCGTCGACGACGTCGCGGCTCTGGTAGCAGATCGCCTCAAGGGTCGCGCGTGCCAGATGGGCGTTGGTGTTGAAGCGCGAGAGCCCGACGATCGCGCCCCGGGCGTCCGAACGCCAGTACGGCGCAAACAATCCCGAGAACGCGGGCACGAAGTACACGCCGCCGTTGTCGTCGACCTGGCGGGCGAGTGCCTCGCTCTGCGCCGCACCGCTGATGATGCCCAACTGGTCACGCAGCCACTGCACCGCCGAGCCGGTCACAGCGATCGAACCCTCCAGCGCGTAAACGGGTTTGGCGTCGCCGAATTGATAGCACACCGTGGTCAGCAGCCCGTTCTCCGACCGCACGATCTTCTCGCCCGTGTTGAGCAGCAGGAAATTGCCTGTGCCATAAGTGTTCTTGGCCTCGCCCGCATCGAGGCACACCTGTCCGACCATCGCGGCCTGCTGGTCCCCGAGGATCCCGGTGATCGGCACCTGTCCTGCGATGGGTCC
>C688J18823_10000330_pt1 | contig 27152 bp, 31 predicted proteins | sample HopSoiMetagenom1_FD_18823 | JGI IMG/M metagenome (IMG submission 18823) | reverse complement strand
ATGCTGGTGAGCGTCTCGTCCGACGTCGACATCACCCAGCTGGTCGACGGGAACGTCGGCGCGCACGTGATGATCCCGAAATCGATCTTCGTGAAGCGGTAGCTAGGCTTCCTGCGCTCCCACGGGCGGGGCCGCCGGGCGCGGCGCGGGCCGGCGCACGACGCCCAGCATGATGCCGCCCATCAGCAGATTGGGCAGGAGCTGCACGGCGTGCAGGCCGATGGCGAATGCCGCCGCGTGTTCGGTGGGCCCGCCGAACGCCACCAGCGCGGTGCCCGCGCCCAGCTCGAAGTTGCCCAGCGACGCCGGCGGCGAGGGAATGATCAAGGCCAGGTTCACGCCGAAGATCACCGCCATGGCGTGGGGCAGGTCGTGCGGCAGGTGGAAGGCCGCCAGCGTGAGCAGCGTGACGGCGATCTCGCAGAGCCAGGACAACGCCGAGAAGCCGGCTGCCTGCGCCACGGCGCTCGGGTTGCGCGCGGCCATCAGCCCCGATCGCGCCCTGGCCACGACGGAGGCCACGCGCCCGTTGGGAATCGACTCCGGGTGACGCGAAAGGCGCAGCAGCACGAAGACCAGCCCGAGCGCGCCCGCCATGCCCACCCAGACGGCCGCCGCCATCCAGCGGGGCACAGGCAACAGCGCCGGCAGGAGCGCCGCGAAGGCGAACATCACCACGCCGTTGACGCTGTGATCGAGCGCCACCGTCCCCAGGGCGGTGGCCCGGCCGATTCCGGTGGCGCGCGCGAGCAACTCCGTGCGCACGGCCTCGCCCGCGCGCATGGGCAGGAGCGCGCTGGCGGCCTGACCCACGTACATCGCCGCCACGGGGGTGAAGCGGCTCACCTTCCGGACCGCGCGCACCAGCGACGACCAGCGCAGGCCTTGCATCAGCACGCAGGGCACCCCGATGGCCGTCGCAGCCACCGCCAGCCCCAGGTCCACGCCTTCGAACGAGTGGATCACCTGGTCCCAGTCGAGGCGCCGCGCGAAGACCACCACGCAGGCGCCTACCGCAGCCCAGGCCGCGATGCGTACGATGAGGAACAGCCGGCGCCGCGTCATCCGCGGCAAATCTAGTTACTGCTCCTTGGCGCGCGGCTGTTCGTTTGCGGGCTGCGGGTGCGCGTGTGGGGGCTCGGCATGGGGTGCGGCCGCGTGAGGCGCGGGCGCGGCCGACGGTGGGGCACCACCGGGGCGCGGGGAGACGGCGTGCGGCTGCTGGACGGGCGCCGCGGAAGGCTGCTGCGCGACAGGGCGCGGTTGCGACCCTCCGTAGGTGCGGGGCGCGCCGCCGCGGGGGGTCGCCTGCTGCCAGCCTCCCGCCGAGGGCGAGGGACGCGGAGGCGCGCCCACGGGGGCCGTCCGGGGACGATAGAAGTAGACCGTTCCCGAGCCTGCCCTCGCCTGGCTGGGAGAAGAACCCTCGCCGATGGAGAGCGGTCTAAGCTGCCGACCGACCGAGCGCTCGACCATGGCGATGGGCGGGCCGGCGCGCGGCCCGTGCGGCGGCGGCAGGCCTCCGCGCCGATCCCAGCGCGGCACCACGTGGTGCGCGACGGGCTGGAGGAACTGCTGGTTGGGCACGACCACCCACTGCGCGCGCTGCTCATAGACGGTCCCTCGAGGACCCAGCGGGCACCAGCCCGTGTACCCGTCGTTCCAGCGCCACGCGACCCAGGCCGGGGCCCAGACGCGGCCGGGAACCCAGGCCCAACCGGCCTCGGGCAGGTAGGCCCAGCGGCCGTAGTGGTACACGGCCCAGCCGAACGACTCGTCGCTCGCCCACGCCCAGCCGGCGGCAGTCCACACCCACCTGCCGTACGTGTAGGGCTGCCAGTCATCGCCCACGTGGGTCGGCCGCCAGACCGTGCCGTACTCGGACGTGGTGACCCACTCGCCGTTCCACGACAGCTCGCCGTCTGCGCGGAAGTCGTCAAAGGTGGGACCCCGATCCGGAGGCATGGCCTCCGGCTGCGGCGGCTCGTCCTGCTGCTGCCACGAGGAATCGTCGTCGCCGGAGTACGAGCCATACCCGTAGTCCTGGGCAAAGGCGGGCGCTGCGAGGAAAAAGGCTGCGATGGCAACGGCCAGGCGCTTCATGGCGTCCCTCCTGAGACCTTGGACGTACGCCAGCCCGGCCTGTTCACCCTACGCAGTTTGACGGGGACATGATGGCCGCCCGAGGGGCGCCTTCGTGTCCCCATCTGCGCACTACGCCGTCTTTCGATCTTTCTCGAAGAGCAGCGTGGGCTCCTCGCCGCGCACCACCACGCCCTCGGTGATCTTGCACTCCTTGATGCTGTCCCGGTACGGCACGTCGTACTGGATGTCCAGCATCGCGTTCTCCATGATGGCGCGCAGGCCGCGGGCGCCTGCCTTGCGGCGCATGGCCTCGTGGGCGATGGCGCGCAGCGCCTCGCGGGAGAAGCTGAGCTTCACCCGCTCCATCTCGAAGAGCTTCTGGTACTGCTTCACCAGCGCGTTCTTGGGCTGGGTGAGGATGGTGACCAGATCGTCCTCGGTGAGATCGTCGAGGGTGGCGATCATCGGCAGGCGGCCCACGAACTCGGGGATCATGCCGAACTTGATCAGGTCGGAAGGCTCGATCAACTGCAGCATCTCGCCGACGCCGCGATTGTCCTTGGGCTGCACGCTGGCGCCGAACCCCAACCCCTTCTCGCCGGCGCGGCGCTTGATGATGTTCTCGATGCCGTAGAAGGCGCCGCCGCAGATGAAGAGGATGTTCGAGGTGTCGACCTGGATATATTCTTGTTGATTGTACTTCTTGCCTCCGCGCGGGGTGACGTTGGCGCGGGTGCCCTCGATGATCTTGAGCAGCGCCTGCTGCACGCCCTCGCCGCCCACGTCGCGCGTCGGGCTCGGCGTGTCGCCCTTGCGGGCGATCTTGTCGATCTCGTCGATGTAGACGATGCCACGGGCGGCCTTCTCCACGTCGTAGTCGGCGGCGTGAAGCAGGTTCTGGATGATGTTCTCCACGTCCTCGCCCACGTACCCGGCCTCGGTGAGGCTGGTGGCGTCGGCGATGGTGAAGGGGACGTTGAGGAAGCGAGCCAGCGACTGGGCCAGGAGCGTCTTGCCCGAGCCGGTGGGGCCCAAGAGGAGGATGTTGGACTTCTGCAGCTCGACGTCGGTGTCGCCCTGCTGCCGCGCCGCCTGCATGCCCGGCCGCTGGCGGGCCGGCTTGCGCGAGTAGATGCGCTTGTAGTGGTTGTAGACGGCGACGGCGAGGATCTTCTTGGCCCGTTCCTGCCCGACCACGTAGTCGTCGAGGAAGCTCTTGATCTCCATGGGAGCGGGCAGCGCGACCGCCGGGCGGTTCTCTTCCCGCTCGCTCTCCTCGGCGATGATGTCGTTGCAGAGCTTGATGCACTCGTCGCAGATGTAGACGGTGGGACCGGCGATGAGCTTCCGGACTTCCCTCTGCCCCTTTCCGCAGAAAGAGCACGAGAGATTGCCGTGGTGATGGCTGTCCTTCCGGCTCATGTCACCTCCTCTGGGCACTGAGTCTACGCAAGGGGCTGCCGGGCCGGCAACCATCTCCGACCATGGGAGTGAAATTTATAGAGGGTGTGCCTGATGCGCCAGAAACCGTCGCGGATGACACCCTGCGCCGCGCCCGGGTTGCGAAGCGACCCTCCGAGCGTCAACATCCGCACGGATGGAGCTCGATCTGCTCATCGTGGGAGCCGGGCCGGCAGGAATATCTACCGACGTGGAGGCTCGCGAGGCCGGGATCGACCGGGAGGGCATCATCATCCTGGAAAAAGGCCCGACTCATTCGTACGCCATCCGCAAGTCCTACCCGCCCCCCGCCGCGCGGACTTGAGCGCAACGTTCGCGCTGTTGCTCGGCTACGACGGCGCCGCCTTTCGCGGGTGGCAGAAGCAGCCGGGTTCGAGCACGGTGCAGGGCGCGCTGGAAGATGCCCTCCGCGAGCTCCTTGGCAAGCGCTACGCCATCCACGGCGCCTCGCGCACGGACGCGGGCGTCCACGCTGCCGGCCAGGTGGCGTCGTTCCAGAGCGGCCGCGCGCCGGAGCTCGATCGGCTCGCGCTGCCCGCAGGGCTGCGGCTCTTGCGATGGGCGCGCGCTCACCCTTCTTTCCACGCGCGCAGCAGCTCGGTGGGCAAGCGGTATCGCTACGATTTCCGCGCCTTCGTGCAAGGANCAGCGGACTGGGAGCGCGCACGGGCGGCGCTGCGCGGTTTGGATGGACTGGCGGTGCTGACGGGGCTGGCCTCCCCCTCGAAGGACCACAAGCCTGCCCCGCCGCTTTCGGCGTGGTCGCTGGACGATGCCGGCGTCCTGGAGGTGACCGGGAAGGCCTTCCGCAAGCATCAGATTCGCAACCTGGCGGGCCATTTGGGCGCCATCGCCCTGGGCCTTGCGGAGCCGGAATCGCTGCGCGAGCTGGCGCAGCGCACGCGACCGTGGATGGGAGCGCGGGCGCCGGCATCGGGACTCACGCTGCTNGAGGTGCTCTACCCGGCCGACNTGGACCCGTTCAAGCCTTGCGCAGCGGCACCAGCCCTGCCGCCTCGTTGAGCCGGCCCGAGCGGAAGGACTCCAGGTCGACGGTGACGAACTTGAAGCCGGCAGCCTTGAGCGCCGCAACGGCGTCGGCGCGCACGCGCACGAGCCGCTCGAGATCGCCTTCCCCTGCCTCGATGCGCGCGATCTCGCCGTGGTAGCGCACGCGAAACTCGCGCAGCCCCAGCCGGCGCAGCGCCATCTCGCTGTGCGCCAGCTGCGAGAGCCGCTCGGCGGTGACCTCGGTGCCGTAGGGAATGCGCGAGGAGAGGCAGGGCTGCTGCGGCTTGTCCCAGGTGGGCAGGCCCAGGTCGCGGCTGAGGGAGCGGATCTCCTGCTTGGTCAGCCCGGCCTCGGCGAGCGGCTGCACCACCTCGTGCTCGGAGGCGGCCTTCAGCCCCGGGCGATAGTCGGCCAGCTCGTCGGCGTTGGTCCCGGAGACGACGGCGCGGAGGCCCAGCGCCCGGGCTTCGGCCAGTGCCAGCGTGTAGAGCTCGGTCTTGCAGTAGTAGCAGCGGTTCACCGGATTGCTGGCGTAGCGCGGATCTTCGAGCTCCCCTGAGCGCTTCTCGACGTGCCGCGCTCCCAGCTGACGGGCCACTGCGCGCGCGCCTTCGAGCTCGTCCGGGGCGACGGCGGGGGAAAGAGCGGTGAAGGCCACCGCCTTGTCTCCCAGAGCTTCTACGGCCAGGGCGAGAAGCAAGGCGGAGTCCACGCCTCCCGAGTACGCCACCAGGGCGCTCCCCAACCCGTGGAGGCGATCGATCGTCGCCTGACGCTTCGCCGCGAGCTCCATGTCCGGCACAACCTAGCGCTTGCGCTTGCCGCCCGCCGCCATTCGAGGCCGTTCGGCGCGGGCAGTGCGCGCGGCGGCCGGCTTGCGGGCCGGCGCAGCCCGCTTGGCCTTCTCCGGCTTCGCAGCTGCCGGCTTGCGCGCCGGCATGCTCACGACCTTCTTTTCCGGAGCCTTTGGCGTGGCCCGTGGCTGGAGCTTGGGACGGCTCTTCATCGCCGCCACGTTGGGATCGAGCAGGCGCTGCGCCACCAGCTGGCCGAGGATGTGCTCCACCGACTCGTCGACGCCATGCTTGCTGGTGTCGATCACTGCTTCCGGGTGGGTGGGCGGCTCGTAAGGCTCGGTGATGCCCGGCAGGTTCTTCAGATCCCCGGCCAAGGCGCGCTTGTATTTCCCCGATCTGTCTCGGGAAATCAGTGTCTCGGTGGGGCATTCGACGAAGATCTCGGCAAAGCGGCCGACCTGGCGGCGCGCCTCGTCGCGGGTCTCGCGGTAAGGGCTGTCGATGGCCGACTGGATGATGATGCCGCCGCCCCGGGTGACCAGCTTGCAGACCCAGGCCAGCTTGCGGGCGTCGGCATTGCGCTCGTCCTTGGTCATCGCCTTGCCGACACCGAGCATCTGCTCGACCTCCGGGCCGTCGAGCACGTCCACGGTTTTCCCAAGTCGGCGCAAGCGGTTGGCAAGCCCCTGGGCCAGCGTCGACTTGCCGGCGCCACTCATGCCGGTCAACCAGACGGTAAAGCCGTTCGTGGGGGTGCCGATGTTCATAAAGACGCCATCTCCCTTCGAAAAGTCGGCGCACAATACCGAGGTCCTCCCACATTGGCAAGGAATATGCGTGGTCGGATCGAAGAGAGCCGGCGGATTCAATAAAGTCCAGCAATCTCGCGCACTTCTTCTTCGATGAAATCATGCCGCGCTGCGTCCCAGGTATAGAGCAGCGCCCGGTCGATACCCGACGCCCGGGCAGAAATGACCAGATACCGGACACCCGGCCAGAGGGGCTCCTGCCCGGCGTCGTCCAAGGCCTTCGCGCGATCCTCGCGTGAAAAATATGCGCCCACGTCCGGGTGCGAATGCACGATGCCCCAGAGGCGGCCTACCAAGCGGTCGGCTTCTTCCTGGGCGGCCATCAGGCCCCTCGGATCCATCACGTACCCGTCCCGGTTGGTGCGCGCGCTGATTCCGGCCGCCCCGATGCTACCGGCGATGTTGGCGATGGGGCGGAAGGAGAGCGCGCCCGACGCATCCTCGATCAGCACGCCGCAGCACTCCTCCGGATAGGCCTTGCGGGCGTGCGCGGCCATCTCGCGCAGCACCGGCGGGGAGATCCCGTTCATGGCGCTGGAATGTAGCGGTCGGCGCGATCGGGGAACAGCGTGACCACCACTCCGCTCTTGCCGCCCTGCGAGAGCTCGTTCGCGACCTGGACGGCGCCGGCCGCGGCGGCGCCAGCGCTGTGGCCCGCGAGCAGGCCTTCGTCGCGGACGAGGCGTTCGGCCATGTCCCAGCCCGCGTCGGTGGCGATGCTCAGCTTGCGGTCCAACTCCGCCTCCTTGTAGATGCGGGGAACGATGCTGGAGGGCATGTGCTTGAGGCCCTCCAGGCCGTGGAGCGCCTCGGCCGGCTCGATGGCCACGATCTGCACCGCCGGGTTGCGTGCCCGCAGGCCACGCCCGGTGCCCATCACGGTGCCGCCGGTGCCGATGGCGAGCACGGCGTGGGTGACGCGGCCGCCGGTCTGCTCCCAGATCTCCCGCGCCGTTCCCAGCTCGTGGGCGCGCGGGTTGGCGTCGTTGGAATATTGGTCCGCGTAGAACCACCTCTCAGGCTCTTCCTCCACCAGCTTGCGCGCCAGCCGGATGGCGCCATCGGAGAGCTCGAGGGGGTCGCTGTAGATGATGCGGGCGCCGAAGTGGCGGGTGATGCGCTTGCGCGCCTCGCTCACGTTGCCCGGCATGACCAGCGCGACCGGGACTTGCAGCGCCGCACCGATCCAGGCGTAGGCGATGCCGGTGTTGCCGCTGGTGGAGTCGATCAGCGTCCGCCCCCGCAGGATGGGCAGCGCCTCCTGGAGGATGCGCAGGGCGGCGCGGTCCTTGACCGAGCCCCCGGGGTTGAACCACTCCAGCTTGGCGTGGATCTCCACGCCGGGCGGCTCCAGCGAGCGCAGCCGGACCAGGGGAGTACTGCCCACCGCCTGGGTGAGGGAGTCGAGGATCAAGCGGCCTGCACCTCGAGAATGGCAGCGAGCGCCGCCTCAGCCCCCTCCACCGCCCCGGCGCCGGAAAAAGAAAAAAAAATTTTTTTTTCTGCATGGCCGGAGAGGTCGGTCCAGGGGCCCAGGCGGCGGAGCTCTTCGTGCCAGGCCGGCTCGTCCACCACCACGCGGCCGCAGCCGCTGGCGGCCAGGTAGCGGGCCGCCCAGAGCGCCGCCTGCCCGGTGCCCAGAACGTGGAACGAGGCATCCCGCAGGCGGTCCTGATCGAACCCGTCCAGAAGCAGGTGGCGGGCGAACCGTTCCTGTTGGATGGGCGTCAGCATCCGCCCGCGATCGCCGGAACGATGGTGAGCCGGTCGCCCTCTTTGACGGCGGTGGCCAGGCCCTGCGCGTGCCGCACGTCCTCGTCGTTGCGGAAGACGTTGACGTACCTGCGCAGCGCGCCCTTGTCGTCGAGCAGCTTCTCCTTGATGCCGGGATACTTGCGCGACAGCTCCTCGAGCGCCGCCTGCACGCTGGTCGCGTTCTCGACGGCCACCTCGCTCTGGTTGGCGGTGAGCGGCCGCAGGGGGGCTGGGATCTTCACGGTGACGGGCATGGTCGGTTCCTCTCCTCGTACGATGCCGCGGCCGCACAGGCGGCGCAGGCGGGGTCGCGGCGAAGCGGCAGCGGCCGTTGGGCGCCGCGCCTCGCATCCCATCTGTACAGCACGCCGGCGTCGGGGGTGCCGCGGAGGATCTGCAGCGCGGCCCGGGCCATGGCGGCCCCGACCAGACCACAGAGCGGCGAGAGCACGCCGGCCTCGGCACAGGCGGGGATCGCCCCCGGAGGCGGCGGCCCCTCGAACAGGCAGCGGAGGCACCCTGTGCGCCCGGGCAGGATGGTCAGCAGCTGGCCCGTCCACCCGAGCGCGGCGCCGTGGACGAGCGGAATGCCCCTGCGGACGGCTTCGTCGTTCGCGAAAAAGCGCGTCTCGAAGTTGTCGGTGCCGTCCAGGAGCACGTCGGCGTCGCCCAGGATCTGGGCCGCGGTCCCGGCCTCGAACCGGGCCACGCGCGCCTCACCCCCGACGCGGCGCGCCGCCACCTCGGCCTTGAGCGCGCCGACGTCCTCCTCGCCGAAGAGGATCTGCCGGGCGAGATTGGACCGTTCCACCCGATCCGGATCGACGAGGACGATGCGCAGATCGAGCCGTGCCTCGGACAGCGCCAGCGCCGCAGGGCAGCCCAGCCCGCCGGCGCCGAGGATGACCGCGGTCTTCACGGCTCCGCCTCGTCCAGCGAGAACTCGCGCTCGCCCAGCGCCGTGACCAGCGCGACGCCTCCGTGCTGGTGCGCGTACGCCGCGGCGGCCGCGCCCGCGTGGTTGGCGAGGAGGCCCAGCGCGCGGGCCACGCGAACCCGCGCGCGGGCGGCCAGGGCCCGGGTCACCGGGAGCTTCTCCACGTCGTCCGGCAGCGAGGCATCGAGAGGCAGATCGGGCAGCTCCTCGTCTTGCGCAAGGAGGGCCACACCGCGGACCTGCGGCCATCTCTGCCGCAGCGCCGACAGCGCCCCGAGCAGCGCGGCGCGCTCGCCGGCCGGACACACGAGCAGGGGCGGAGCCTCGGTGAGCTCGCGCAGAAGCTCGGCGCCCAGCGTCCGGGCGAAGACCGGCACGGCGGCGTCCGAGTCCAGGCGCGGCAGCGTCGGCTCCGCGTGCGGATCGATGTGCGCGCCCCAGAGCGCCAGCGCCTGCAACATCTCGTGGGTGACGCGCCCGCGCAGCGCCACAGCCAACGGCACCCCTCGATGGCGCGCCCACGCCGCCGCCGAGAGCGCCTGGTTTCCGCTGGCCTCGATGGCGGCCTGGCGGGGAGCGCTGAAGGCCCAGTCCTGCGCCGCCCTGCCCGAGGTGGACCCTCCGGGCCGGAAGAGCTCCAGCTTGAGGAGCGCGGGGCCCCAGCGGAGCAGCGGCGTCGGCCTGTCGAGCACGGCCGGTGAGGATAACAGGGAAACGGGGACACCATACGTAATTGGGTTGATTGCCCGTGCCGCGAACGCGCTGTTAACGTCCGCCGCGTGCTGGACAAGGCAGCGCCGGGCGGCGGCGAAAAGACGCGCGCATTCCAGGAGGACCGCTTCCTCACCCGTGCCCGGGCGCTGTTCTACGCGCGCCTCGCCTTCCTGGTGCTGGGCCTGGGCGTGATCGGCGTGCCGGCCTGGGCGGCGGCGTTCGGACTGGGCGGGCGCACCTCCTTCCTGGTCTACCTGGCCATGGTCGCCTACAGCGCCGTCAACTACGTGCTCTTGCCGCGGCGCCGACTGGGCAAGGTGCTCACCTTCGTCACGCTCTGCGCCGACCTCTGCGTCCTGGTCTGGCTGGTGAGTCTCACCGGCGGCCTGCGCAGCCCGCTGTTGGCCGCGCAGCTGCTCTTCACCATCCTCTTCGTGGTGCTCTTCCCCAGCCCGCTCTCGGTGATCCCGCCGCTGCTCACCTTTCCGGCCGTCGCGCGGCTCGATCAGCTGCTCGGGGGACGGGGCCGGGTGCAGATCGATATCTTCATCCTGCTCTGGTACTCGGCCATCAACTGCATCCTCGTCTACGTGATGGTCTACCTGAACGAGCGCGACCGGCTGAAGCATCGCGAGCTGCAGAAGCTGTCCGGAGCCGTCCGCGACATGGCCATCGTCGACGAGCGCAACCGCCTGGCACGGGAGATCCACGACGGGCTGGGCGGCGTGCTCTCCTCGGTGGTGATCCAGAGCGAGTACCTGCTCAACATGATCGACGGCAGCGAGGTGCGCTCCCGCCTCTCCGGCAACACCGAGGCGCGCGCCGCCATCCTTCCCACCATCCGCAAGGAGCTCTCCGACCTGCACCAGGCCGCCGAGGACTCGATGGACGAGCTGCGGCGCTCGCTGCGGATGATGAAGGAGGACTTCGACCTCTTGGGCACCCTGGGCGAGTTCTGCAAGGTGGCCTCCTCGCGCCATCGGCTGGAGGTGCGCTTCTCCACCGTGGGCGCCCTGCGCCAGGTGGGTCCGGAGAGCTCGCTGGCCCTCTTTCGCGTTCTGCAGGAGGCCATCGCCAACGTCGCCCGCCACTGCGGCAAGGGCACCGCGGTGGAGGTGGCGCTCAGCTTCGCGGCGGAGCGCGCCACGCTGCGCATCCGCGATCGCGGCAAGGGTTTCACCGTGCCCGCCGACCCGGCAGCGCTCAGCCGGGACGGCCACTACGGGCTCGCCAACATGCGCGAGCGCGCCCGCAAGGTGGCGGGAGAGATCCGGATGGCGTCCGAGCCCGGCAAGGGGACGACCATCGAGCTGACCGTCCACGCCGGAGAGGAGCTACAGCCATGACCACCGCACCCCGCATCAAGGTCGCCATCTGCGAGGACCAGCCGCAGATCCTCAGGAACCAGGTGAAGATCCTGCAGGAGTCCGCCGAGATCGAGGTCATCGGGACCGCGCTCTCCGGCGAGGCGCTGCTGGAATTGTTGGAAGCGGGCCAGCCCGACGTGATCCTCCAGGATCTGGGGCTGCCGGGGATGAGCGGCATCGACGTGACCCGCACGGTGAAGCGGAAGTGGCCGCAGGTCGAGGTGCTGATCTTCACCATCTTCGACGAGGAGGAGAAGGTGATCGAGGCGGTGAAGGCCGGCGCCAGCGGCTACCTGCTCAAGGGGACCACCGCGGAGAGGATGGTCGATGCCATTCGCGAGGTGAGGAGCGGCGGCAGCGTCATCCAGCCCAACCTGGCGCGCCGGCTGCTGCGGCACTTCCACGTGCCGGTGGAGGCTGCGCCGCCGCAACCCTCGCTCTCGGCCCATCGGGACGAGCCACCTCCTCGTCCGTTGACGGAGCGCGAAGTCGAGATCCTGCGTCTGATCGCCAAGGGGCTGTCCAACAACGAGGCCGCGGGCGTCCTGGGGCTCTCGCGCGCCACCGTGCGCACGCACCTCGAGCACATCTACGAGAAGCTCGAGGTCACCAACCGCGTCGAGGCGGTCACCGAGGGTTTGCGGCAGGGGCTGATTGAGGTGTAGCCGCGCCCTTCGACAAGGCATTCCGGGCAGGCGGTCAGCGCAGGCGGACGATCTCGTTGGTCTCGAAGAGGCCGTCGCCGTCGAGCTCGGCCTCCTCCAGCGCTTCCGGGGGATAGCCGATGTCGCAGAGCCACACCTCGCCCGTGTACTGCCACGCCAGCGGCGCAAGCAGGCCCGCGGACGGCAACCCGAGCGCCAGGGTGGCGCGGGCCTTGAGGGTAGGCGGCATCGGCTCGCCGGTGTCGGGCTCGAGACCGCTGGGACATTCCAGGGACACGACGGTGGCGCGCGTCTCGTTGCTCAGGTGGATCAGCCCGGCCAACGGTTCGCGCGGGGCGCCGTCGAGGCCCACGCCCACCAAGCCATCGATGATGAGATCTGCGTCGGCCGCGGCGCTGCGCACCGCCGGAGAGCGCGTGGAGAGCAGCGGGATGCGCAGCGCCTCGCAGACCGAGGCCGCGCGCGCCGTCTCCGGCCGCATCTCCCGCTCTCCGCCCACCAGGACCGCCGAGCATTCGGCACCAAAACCGTGCAACACGCGCAGCGTGTGCAGCGCCACGCAGCCCTTCACGCCGTTGCCCGCCAGGGCGAAGACGCTGGACCCGGCGATCTGGTTGTCGAGCAGCTTGCGGCACAGCGCGGCGGCAGCGCGCGCGGCGGCCTCAGTCATCTGGTCCCGCGTCACGCCCATGCCCACCGCCGCCTGCTCCACGCGGGCGAGCAACTCGGTGCCGATGGGGGGAAGATCGAGGGCGGTGCCCATGTCGACTTCCCTCAGACGGAGAACCTGAACGGCGCGCGGTCGACGAAGAGCGGGTCGCTCTTCTTCTCTCCGCCCTGGTCGTCCTTGACCACGAAGTAGAAGTGGCACTCGTTGCCGCCCGCCGCATCCTGCGGGATCTCCAGCTTGACCTTCTTCTTCACGCTCTTCGCCGCGCTCGCCGAGTCGCTCTTCACCTTCTTGTCCTGGGCGCGGTCGGCGCTTTGCGCCCAGATCTCGATCTGCAACTGTCCCTTGGGATCCTTGCACTCGACCTGCAGCTCCACTTCCTGCCCGTTGGCGGCGCGCTGCACACTCCAGCGCGCGGAGACGATGGAGCCGGACTTCTTCTCGTCCTTGGCGTCCTTGGCGACGTCCTTCGCTCCCCCGCCTCCGCCGCCGCCGGCGTGCGAGTCGGAGGCCTTCTTCGCCTCTTTCTTCTTCGACTCGGCGGCCTGGGCGGTAGCGATCTGCTGCTGGCTGCCGCTGGAGCTGGAGACGCCCTGCGCGGCTTCTGCCCCGTCGTCGATGAGCACGTCGGGCGAGCCGTCCACGATGGGCCCGGTGCCGCCGCAGTGCTTGGTGCTGTCGCCCATCCGCGCCAGCGGCTTGCCGTTGACGTAGACGGTGGCCGACCCCTTGGAGATGCTGAAGTTGTTGGGACCGCAGCACGCAGCGTGGATGCCGAGATCGTCCTGCCGCGCCGCCCCCCGGCCGTTGATCGAGACGTCCGGCGAGGCGCTCACGATCGGACCGATGGCCGGGTGCGGACAGGCAGGGCAGCCGTGCGCGTCGGCGCCGACCTGCGCCTTGTCTCCCAGTCGCGCCGCTGCAGGCATTTTTCAGAACCCTCCCGATTCTCTAGTTTACCACGCGGTTGCCCGGCCGAACAGGGGGAAGGCGGCCCACCCCTCGGAAAGCCGCTGCTTGCCCGACCTGACCGCGCGTGTTATTCGCGACGCCCCTATGTGGGCCATCTACACCCTTCACATCGTCGTCAGCGTCTTCATCATCTTCGTGATCCTGCTGCAGCCGGGGAAGGCCGACGGCATGGCGGCATTCGCCGGAGGCGGTGGCGGTTCGAACACGGCGTTCGGCGGTCGCGGATCCGTGACCTTCCTCTCCAAGGTCACCGCCTGGTGCGCCATCGTCTTCATGGTCACCTCGCTGACGCTGGCCTGGCGGTCGTCCAACAGCGACTCCGTGCTGCGGGCGCGCCGCAACCTGGCCGCGCAGGACGCGCAGAAGAAGCCCGACACCACCAAGCCTCTGCTCCCCACCGGCCAGACCGCTCCGGCCCCGGCCCGCGACGGCGCCGCGGTGCCCGTCCAGGACACGCAGAAGACGCCGGCACCGGCGGACGGCAAGGCCGCGCCCGACTCCGCCAAGACCCCAGCGCCCGCCAAGAAGTAGCGCCTTGAAGTCGCCGCGGACCGGTGCTAGAAGGCCGCTCCCTCTGCTTCGCCCAGGTGGTGGAACTGGTAGACACACCGTCTTGAGGGGGCGGCGCCGTAAGGCGTGTGAGTTCGAATCTCACCCTGGGCACCAATCCAATCCATTCGTTGTCGCTTGAAGGGCGCGCGTGCGGGCGGTCGTTGCCGTCCGTGCCGCTCCGTCCGCATCTTCACGGCATGGACGACAAGCGCAATCGCAACGAGGGCGAAGGCAGCAAGAGCGCCGACAAGAAGTACCGGGACGCAGCGAGCGACTTCGCGAAGCGGACCGACACCATCCAGGCCGGCCTGGAAGCCGGCCGCGACGTGGAGAAGCGCAAGGACGAGTTCGAAAAAGCCGAGCAGGCGGGCCGTTCGCACAGCAAGGGCGAGCTTCCCAACGACCTGAGCGGCGAGGACTTCGAGAAGAAGTGATTCAGAACTCGTAGCGGTAGAGCGTGCACCGCAGCGGCCCGTTCCAGAGCACGCGGCGCGGGCCGCGCGGGCGCACGCCGAAGGCGCTCTCGAAGTCGTCGCTGCCGCTGAGGATGGCGGCGCGGTGGCGTGCGAGGCTGCGCAGCGACGCGCCGAGCTGGTGATAGAAGGTCTTGAGCGGCTTGCGGCCGCCGGCCTCCAGCCGCTCGCCGTAGGGAACGTTGAGCAGCAGCTGGCCCGGCGGCTCCATCGGCGGCAGCTCTCGCACATCGGCCTGCGCGATGCGGAGCTGCACGCCCGCCGCCTTGGCATTGGCCCGCGTCGCCTCCACCGCGTCCGCATCGCGATCCCCGGCGAAGATGACAGGCGGAGCCACCACCGCGGCCGCAAGCTCCTCTCGCAGGCGCGAAAGGACTGCGCCATCCTCCACGCGCGTTCGCGGCCAGCTCTCGCAGGCGAGCCGGCGATCGAGATTCGGCGCCCGCCGCGACGCGAACAGAGCCGCCTCGATGGCCAGCGTCCCCGAGCCGCAGACCGGATCGCAGAGCGGGGTCGAGCCGTCCCAGCCCGAATACACCACCACCGCCGCCGCCAGGGCCTCGCGCAGCGGCGCTTCCACGGTGCGCACCCGATAGCCGCGGTTGGAGAGCAGGTCGCCCGCGAGATCCAGCGAGACGCTGCACGTGCCTTGCGCGAGGTGCACCGCGATGAGCACGTCCGGCGCGCGCGGGTCGACGTCGGGGCGGAAGCCGGCGCGCTCGCGCAGCGCGTCCACCACCGAATCTTTGAGTCTCTGCTCGACGAAGTGCGTGTGGGTGAGCTGCTCGGTGCGGCCGCTCGCCGCCACCGCCAGCGTCTGTCCGCGCGCGATCAGATCGGACCAGGGCAGCTCCAATGCGCCCCGATACAGCTCGTCTGCCGTCAGGGCGGGAAACTCGCCGATCGGCTCCAGCACGCGCAGCGCCGTGCGCGCCGCCAGGCAGGCGCGCAGTGCGACCTCGCGCTCTCCGGTGAAGCGCACCCCGCCCTGCCCGGGGCGCACGCCCTTGGCGCCGATGGCGCGCAGCTCGATCTCCAGGGCTTCTTCGGCGCCGCGCGGGCAGGTGGCGTACCAGGAGCGGAACATGCCCGCGCAAGGTACCCCAAGGTCAGCCGGGTTGGGGCGGCCGCACTCCGCGCGTGGCCGCAACCGCGGCCAGCGCCGCCAGCGTCAGCTTCATCACCGGCAGGTCGCGAAACTCGGATCCGAGGAGCTGCGCGACCAGCGCCGGGTCCTCGCGGTGCAGCGCCTGCAGCGCAAGCGCAATCTCGCCGGGATCCTGCACGCCCTGCCTCATCAGCCCCGGGGCGGTCAGGTCGGTGTAGCGGGCGCGAGCCTGCAGGAGCTCGCCCAGCGCCAGCCGCTGCGGGCGCGAAAGATATCCCAGCGCCTCGCGGACGACCTCGGCGAACTCCACCAGTCCAAGCCCGCGGGTGAGCCGCTCGAATTGCGCCAGGGCGCGGCCGCCGTCGATGGAATCGTGGTCGCCGCGTTCCACCGCGCGCAGCAGCCGCACCACCTCTTCGCCCTGCGTGTCGCCCAGCACTTGCTTGATGCTCTCCATTGCGCGCGCCTCCAGCTTCAAGCTGCGCGCTGGAGGGCGCCGCTGCGAGCTGCGGCAGTCCCGGGGGTCGCCCGGCCGCGCTAGGGGATGACGCGCGCCAGCTTGAGCAGCTGGGTGGACAAGTCGTGCGCCTCGGCCTTCGACCGTTTCAGGTTGATGACGATCTCGGGCTTGTTGTCGCGGGTACCGATCCCGACCGAGACCTTCCCATCCTCGGCCCAACTCGACACCGGCGCGAGCGAGAGCGCCTTGGCGCGGAGGCAGCTCTCCTCCACCGCGGCCGTGAGCCCGCCGGGGAGCACCAGAACCACGGTTCCGGGCACCAGCGAGGAAGCGAGTTGGGAGGCCTTCACCACCTGGGCGTTGACGGCCATGCCGGCAAAAGCCGAGACGATCTGCTCGGCGGCGTCGGCATCGCCGCCGGCCACCACCAGCACGCGCATGTCGGCGCGGCCGTCCAGCGTCCGGTCGTAGGCGAGGATGCGCTTGACCAGCGCTGCCTGCAGGGGAACGGGCAAGCTTGCGTTTTCGGCGGCGGCGCGCCCGGGCGCGAGGGCGGCAAGGAACACGAAGGCTGCGAGGGCTACAGAACGGACTGCGGGCATTTCTTCTTTCTTCAGACGCGGTAGCGGCGGGTGAGATCGAGGACTTGTTGCGACACGTCCTTGACGACGGAGATAGCCTGCGTGGTGGTCTGCAGCCGGCGGACCGTGTCGGACATCATCGAGTTGAGATCGCTGACCGCGCCGAAGATCTGCGCGATGCCGGCGCTCTGCTGGCTGACGGTGGCGACGATCTGGCGGACGGTGCCCGAGTTCTGCGAGACGATCTCCGCCAGCTCGCGGATGTTGTTGCTGGAGCTGCTCAGCTGGCTGAGACCCGCCTCCACCTCGGCGGCGCCGGTCTCGGTCTGCTTGACGGCGGAGCTGGTGGCCACGCCGATGTCGGTGAGGATGTTGCGCACCTGGCCGGTGGCCTGGATGGACTGATCGGCCAGGCTGCGGATCTCGCGCGCCACCACCGCGAACCCCTTGCCGTGCTCGCCGGAGCGCACCGCCTCGATGGCGGCGTTGAGCGCCAGCATGTTCGACTGGTCGGCCAGGTCCTTCACCGTCTCGGTGATCTTTCCGATGGCCTGCGAGCGGTCGTTGAGCTCGCCGATGCGGCTGCGGATCTCGCGCACGTTGGAGAGGATGGCGCTCATCCCGCTGAGGCTCTGCTGGATGGCGGTCTCGCCGGACCTGGTCACGTCGTCGGCGCGCTGGGTGGAGCGGAGAACCTCGGCGGCCTTCTGGCCGGCGACCTCGGCGGTCTGGCGGATCTCCTGCGCCGTGGTCTGGGTCTCTTGAAGCGCGGCGGCCTGGCGCGCCACGGTCTGGTCCTGCTCGCGGGCAGTGGCGGAGAGGTTCTCCACCGACTCCCCGAGCATCTGCGCGGCGCGCTGCAGGGTGGAGGTGGTCTCTCGCAGCGCCGCCACCATCCGGGTGAACGACGCCGCCAGCCGGCCCACTTCGTCGGAGCTCCCTTCGCTCCCACGGCCGACGGCGGACTTCTGCAGCCGCCGCTCCGCGTCGGCCAGGTTGCCCGTCTCGATCAGCAGCGCCACCTCGGTCATGTGCTCGAGGGGCCGCGAAAGCAGCCGCCCGATGACCAGGGTGAGGAAGACGCCGATGAAGAAGATCACCGCCGCCACGCCGCCGACGCTGAGGAGATTCGCCCGCCGCGCCTTCGCCAGCGGCGCGAGCGAGACGCCGATCACCAGCGTGCCGGCGCCGCCGATGCGGGTGACGATGGGCGCCGCGGCGATCAGCACGCCGTCGCGCTCGGAGAGCAGGGGATCTTTCTGCACCGCCACCGCCGGAGCACGCTGCGCGTCGCGGAAGGTGCCCGCCACCGAGCCGTCCGGCCTGCGCGCCACCGCGTAGACGACGTCGGGAACCACAGCCAGCGTGCCGAGGCTCTTCTCCACGTCGTCCCGGATGTCGAACTCCATCCCCGGCGCCACGTTGAGCGCCAGCACGGTGACCAGGCCACGGGCCCGCGTCTCCAGCGCCTGGCGCGAGACGGAGTTCATCCGCGCCGGGAAGAACACCACCAGGAACAGCACGACGGCGGCGAGCAGCGAAACGAACAACGTCATCAGCTTGCCGCGCAGCGACAACATCCGGTACCGGCGAATCAGGCTCATTCGTTTCCTTCGATCTGGGGCGAACCGTGCACGGTTGTGTGTGCGCAAGGAACCACGCGCCGCCCTCTCCCTGCAAGATCCTTGTCGGGCAAACCATTGGAAATCGGCGGCGTGACGTTTCGCCAGCGATTTCAATGGAGCAACTCGCCTCACCTGCGCGCACGACAGGCGCCGTGCCGCGCGCAATTCGGCACGTGGTCGGGGGTGGGGAAAGCAAGTCCAGCGCTCAGCCCGTCCGGAGGATCCATCGCAAGGCGGCGTAGCCGCAGGCGCCGGCCAGCACCGAGGCGGCGAGGATGCCGAGCTTGGCGGACGCGACCAGGCCTTCGTCGCCGAAGGCGAGGCCGGAGATGAAGATCGACATGGTGAATCCGATGCCGCCGAGGACGCTCGCCCCCCATACTTGGTGAAGGGTGACGCCGGCGGGCAGCTCGGCGCCAAGGGCCCGCACCGCGATCCACGAGGCCAGCGTGATCCCGATCTGCTTGCCCGCGAAGAGGCCGACGACGATGCCGAGGCTCACCGGGCTCTGCAGTCGATCGAGTGCCCCGCTCGAGAGGTGCACCCCGGCATTGAAGAGCGCGAAGAGCGGGAGGATGACGAAGGCGGTCCAGGGATGGAGCAGGTGCTCCAGCGCGATGCCCGCGGGCAGGAACTTGCCCGCGGCATCGTGCAGGTCCCCGATCGATGCGAGCTGCGCCCTGTCCGAGACCATGCTGGTGCTGCTCAACGGGACGCTCTCCAGCTCCGCGAGCTTGTGCCGCACCGTGCCCAGGAAGCGGGCCGGCTCGATGCGCGCCCGCACCGGCACGAGCATGGCCAGGAGCACGCCGGCGACGGTGGCGTGGACGCCGGAGAGCAGGGTCGCCACCCAGACGGCGAGCGCGAGGGGCAGGAACACCGCGACGCGGTGGAAACCGAGCCGCGCGAGAAGAAAGAGGATCCCCAGCAATCCGCCGGCCACCAGCAAAGGCAGGGTGTGGATCTGGTCGGTGTAGAAGATGGAGATGACCACCACCGCGCCCAGGTCGTCGGCGATGGCGACGGCGGTGAGGAAGACCTTGAGGCCCACCGGGACGCGCGGTCCCAGGAGCGCGAGGACGCCCAGCGCGAAGGCGATGTCCGTGGCCATGGGGATGCCCCAACCGTGGGAACCCATGCCTCCGGCGTTGAGGCCGGCGTAGATCAGGGCGGGAAGCATCACGCCGCCGAGAGCGGCGCCGACGGGCAGGATGGCGCTGCGGAAGCTCGAGAGCTGTCCCACCGCCAGCTCGCGCTTGATCTCCAGGCCGACGACGAAGAAGAAGATCGCCATCAGCCCGTCGTTGACCCAATGGTGCAGCGAGAGGGCCTGGATCGATCCGCCCCAGGAGACGCCGAGCCTGGCGTGGAGCATGGAGTCGTAGAGGCCGGCCCCGGGAGAATTGGCCCAGGCCAGAGCGAAGACGGTGGCGCCGAGCAAGAGGATGCTCCCCGCCGCCTCGGACTTGAAGAAACGCGCGAACCCGCCCTGCCCTGGAGAATCCTCCCGCGGCGAGACGTGACGCTCAGGCCTCTGCATGTCCCATCCCTCCGCGAAACGGCTGGGGAGACTAGGATGCGGGCCGTGCCGCGGCAACGCCGCGCGCAGGAAATGCGCGCAGTCGCGTCGCGAGACGCAGACTCTTCCGGCTGACGCCGCGCGCCCGAAGCCCGAGTGCGTGAAGTCATGGGCAGATGGCGTTGCGGCTCGCCAAATGCAGGTGTCGGGGAGCTCGTCGGCTGACCGAGCCAGGCTGAACCCTACCAACCGAAACGAACAGGAGATCGAACCGTGAGACGACTGATTGCTTCGAGCATTCTCGGGTGTCTGCTGATGGGGGCCGGTGCCGTCGTGGCTTCTGCGACCAACATCAAGGCGAAGTTCCCCGACGTCACCTATCCGGACGGAACGGCGGGCGTCATCCTCGCCGGCTCCAAGATCACCAACAAGAGCCAGTTCACAAACTGCGACTACTTCGATCCGAACGGCGCCTACCTGGGGATGTTCCAGAGCGACGAGTTCGCCACCGCCGACTTCACGGCGCTGGGCGAGTTCTGCCTGGACCATTTCGCCGACCGCGAGTGATCGCGCTCGCGGGCGGGGCGGACAGCGCGGCGTCCCGCCCGCCCGGCGGAGGTGGAGGCACCGCCCGGATTCGAACCGGGGAATGAGGGATTTGCAGTCCCTTGCCTTACCAACTTGGCGACGGTGCCGTGGGGGCCGTGCGAGTATCGCGACTTTCCGGCGCCGTCAAGGCGGGGCGAGCGGCAGGCTGAAGGTGAACCGGCTGCCTCGGCCCGGCTCGCTGTCCACCCAGATGCGCCCGCCGTGCGCCTCGACGATGCCGCGGGCGATGGAGAGGCCCAGGCCGACGCCGCCGGCGGTGGGTCCGTGCGGGCCCTGGAAGTAGCGATCGAAGATGCGCGGCAGGTCCGCGGGGTCGATGCCGGGGCCCTCGTCCGAGACGCAGCAGCGCGCCTCGCCCTCTTCCTGCCAGACGGCGACGGAGACGGCCGAGTCGGGCCGGCCGAACTTGCGGGAGTTGCCGATCAGGTTCGAGAGCACCTGGAAGATGCGCTCGCGATCGAGCAGCGCCGGCGGCATGCCCTCCTCGCATCGGACGTCGCAACGCAGGCCCGCCTCGGCGAGCAGCGGGCGCATCCAGTCCGCCGCCTCGCGGGCCAGCGCGCCCAGGTCCACGGGGGATCGCTCGAGCTGGAGGCGGCCGGCGTCGATGCGCGCCACGTCCAGCAGATCATGCACCAGCTTGCTGGCGCGCTCGGCGGCGCGGTGGATGCTGTCCAGGCTCTCGCGCACCCGGGCCGCGTCGAGCTGCGGCCAGCGACGCAGCGTGGCGATGCCGAGGAGCACCGCGCCCAGCGGGTTGCGCAGGTCGTGCGAGACCACCGCCACCAGATCCTGTTGGGCCCGGTCGAGCGCTTCTGCACGCTCGCGCAGCCGCACCTCGCGCTCCCAGGCCAGCCGCCGGTCGCGGGCGAGCGAGAGGTGGTCGGCGGCCGCGCTGAGAAAGGCCAGGTCGGCCTCGCGCAGCCCGCCCGCCCCGCGCACGTAGAGGACGCCGGCGATCTCCGACCGGCCGAGCACCAGCGGCAGGGCCGCGAACGCGCTCCTCCCGGGCGCGCTCGTGCGGCGGCCGACGGGCAGCGGGTCGGGCTCGACGCTGTACGCTCCTTGGGCCAGCGCCGGCGCCGGCAGGAGGCAGAGGCGGGCAAGGCAGTCGCGCGCGTGCGCGGCGGCGGTCTCGATCTCGGCGTCCGAGACGCCGGCGCCGCGGGCGGCCACCGTCTGCGCCGTGCCGCCGGAAAGGGTCACCAGCATCGCCACCCGAAGCGGCACGGTGCGCCCGATGCAGCGCAGGGCGACGCCGTCTTCTCCCTCTGCGGCAAGCAGCTTTCCCAGCTCGTACAGGTTGCGCAGCCGGCCGTAACCCAGGTCCAGCTCCGCCGCGCGCGGGGGCGGCTCCCCGGTCGGGGCCGGCTCGCCGGCCGGCGGCGCAGCCTCGAGCTCGAGCTGCCCGCGCCAGGTCATCCGGCCGCGGCGCCTACCGTCCCGCGCCGCCCGCCCGACACGCCGAGAAGCTCCGCCTCGAGGGCCGGAGCAAGGATGCCGCCGGAGGTGGCCTCCACCAGGGCGAGGAACTCGACCAGGAGCCCGCCCAGCGCGGCCAGCGCCTCGTCGCCGCCGGCCGCAGAAGAAACCGGGAGCTGGAATCCGGCCGCGCTCACGCGGGCACCCGCCAGGGCTGGAAACTCGCGGGCGGCGGCTTCCAGCGCGCATCGCCCCAACGCCTGCAGCGAGAGCTCGGAGAGCGACCGCCGCGCCCGCGCCCAGACCGCCTCCAGCGCCTGCGCCGCGAGCAGGTCCGCCGGAATGCCGGAGCGCCTTCGCAACCAGCTCTCGACGAAGGCGCGATGGCCTGGCCCCATGGTTCCACGTTGCCGGGGCCGCGCAGGCGCCTCAAGCCGCGCTACGTCTGCGGTGTTGACTTCTGCGCGGGCCGGTTGCCGCGGGCCGGGGTACCCCGAGGCACGACCAGCCCCCGAGACAGCCTGCGCAGGACCTTGCGGAGCTGCCGCTTCTTGTACCGGGAGTGGGCGTTCTCGCCGCGCTCGTTGGCGACGGCGGTGGCCTCGTCCACCATCTGCAGCTCCACCATGCAGAAGGCGATGCGGCCGTCGCCCGCCTCCACCGCGCGCTCGGGCAGCCGCACGGGAAGATCGACGACGAAATTCAGCATCTTGTAGGAGTCTCCCGAGAACTCGTTCTGCTGCGGCTCGAACTCGTCGTGGGAGAGGGCGATCTGCAGATGGGGCAAGAGCCCGCGCAGCTTGGGCCAGTCGCGCAGCAGCTGGCGGAAGCTGATCAGCGTGTTTTGCGTCTGGCCGGGCACCACGAAGTTGAAGGGCAAGAGCAGGTCGCAGAGCCGCACCAGCACCGGCAGCACGTGCTCGCGGTCCGACGTCACCACCCGGTAGCGCACGCGGGGGGGGGGTCCTTCTTGGCCAGCAGCTTGGTGATGACGCTGTGGCGCGTCTTCACGCTGCCCGCCGCGGCGGCGATGGGCAGGCCCTCGCGGCGGAGCTGCGCCATGGCGTTGTCCATGCGCTGGGTGACCAGCTGCATCAGCTCGTCCTCGCTGACGCGGGCGCGGTGCAAGAGCCCGCGCGCCTCCACGTGGTGGACGACGTGCATCACCTTGAGCACCAGGCAGGCGATGCGCCGCAGCTTCGGGTCGCCTACGCCGGAGGCGAGGAGGAAGAGGTCCTGGACTTGTTGCGGATGAGCCACCTGTTCTGCCACGGCGTAGCGGAAGGCGGTGCGCAAGTAGTCCACCGCCTCGTCGAGGATGCGCTGGAGCCGCGCGCGGTCGAACGGATCGTCGGGCTCGAAGAGGCAGAGCCGTAGATATCCCTCCACCTCCTCGGGGCTCTGGAAGTGGAGCTTGCGCCAGTCGATCACCGACCCGCCGCGCAGGATCAGGCGCATCCGCTCGAGGTCGCCGAGCGTCCATTGATCCGGCAATGGGACAGGTGGGTGTGCGAGGGCCATCCGGGCGCAGCATCCTGCAACCCGGGGCCCGCTACAAGCAAACGGCCTGTTTCAGAAGGCGCAGCGCAGCGAGGGGAGGAGCGCCAGCCCGTACGACTGCCGGTACGCCACCGCGTCGGCTTCCAGCCCCAGCGTGAATCGCTTCACGAAGGGCTGGAAGGAGAGCAGCACCCCGCCGAATCCCGTGGGACCAGCCTGGCCCTCGCCTGCCGCAGGAAGGCCCCAGCCAGCCCCGGCGTGCAGGAAGAGCCCGAGCTTGTCCTCGGCGCCGAAACGGTTGAGCAGCATCCGGCCGCCGACGCCCGCGCCGACGAGCGCCTGGTCGCCCGGTGCGCCGTGCGGCGCGCTCTGCATCGCTCCGGAGAGCCAGACCTCCGCCGCGAAACGGTCGGCCAACGGATATCCGACGTCCATCCGGATGAGGGGACCAGAGCCCACTCCAGGCCGGCCGCTCTCGCGCAGCAGCATGGGTCCTGCGGACATCTCGACCCACGGCTGCGGCGTGGCCGCCGCGATCGCCAGCGCCAGGAGCATCATGGCCTCAGCCTCCCGGCGTGAAGATGAACGGGTACGTCACGAACACCTCTCCGCCGCCTTTGGGAATGGGGAACCGCCAGGTCTTGATCTTGGAGGCGACGCAGCCCTCCACGCTCGGATCGCGCAGGGTGCTCTCCTGGGTGTGCGCCTCGGTGACGCTGCCGGACTGATCGATGGTCCAGGCCGAAACCAGCTTGCCCGCCAGGCTGGGACGGCTGGTGAGCTGCGTCTCGTAGCAGGTGCGGATCTGGGCGCGGTGCTCGTGCACGACCTTGCGGATCAGCTCGGGATCGATGGAGCCCGTGACCTCCGGCCTCCCAGGCCCGAGGCCGATGTCGCCGTTCTCCTTGCCTCGCAGGCCGCCCTTGCCGTCGCCGTAGTTGGCGAGGCCACCGCCGATTCCGTTGGTGCCGATGCGCGCAAGTCCAAGGCCCGAGCCGTCGCCGCCGCCGCCCCGGCCGCCCAGCGACTTGAGGCCCATGCCGCCGTCGCCGCGGGCGTCGGCCACGCGCGGGCCGGTGAGGTGGCCCATGGCGTCCCGGGTGCCCTTTTCCAGCGCCACGCCGAACACGTCGCTCTTGCCGGTTCCGCCACCCAGCGCCTTGAGCAGGCCGGTCTGGGCGATGAGCGCGCGGTCGTCCAACTTGCGCTCGGCGCGGGCGTCGCGGCGCGGCGCGGTCTTGCTGCCCGCCTCGCCCTCCTGACCCATGTGCCGGGCCACTGCCTTGCCGGGATCGCGGCGGCCCTGGGCCTGCGCTTTCTGCGCGTCGAGCACCGGCGCGTGGTTGGGCTTGGGCGGCGCCGCGCGGACGATCAGCGGGCGCGGCTTGATCAGCTCCGCGTCGCCCGCCGAGCGGGTGGGCGGCGGCACCGCCGCGCTCCAGAACTTCATCCCGGCCATCATGAGGATGGCGGCGATGCTGGCGATGAGCACGCCCTTCCAATCGGTCTGCTCGCCCGGCACACGGGCCGCGCCGCTGGTGCGGCGGACGCGCAGCGAGAGGTTCCCGCTGCGGAGGATGGCCACCGCCTTCTGCGGCAGCGGAACCACCAGGCCGTGCGCGTCGGCCTGGCTGCGGCCGCGGACCAGCAGCTCGGGGCCGCCCACCACGCGCCCGTTCTCCTCGAGAAGGAGCTGCAGCGGCCGCGGCGCCGCCACGTTCCAGCCGTTCAGATCGCTGCGCAGGACGGTGGCGCGGTCGATGCCCTGGAGGAGGGCGTGGCAGCCCGGGGCCGTGCCGGCGTGGAACTGCTCGCCGGGCTGCAGCTGCCAGACGCTGACGCGCGTGTCGCCCCAGAACAGCTCCACCTCGGCGCACTCGCCGCCCAGGCCGGTGGTGATGGGCGGAAGGGCGCGGCCGGGAACGGGCGCGGGGGCCTCGCTGCGCACCGCCACGGCCAACGCTGCCGATTCCTGCGTGGCCGGGGTCGGCGCGGCGGGCGGCGCCACCACCGGAGCCGGCACCGTCGCAGGTGGCTCCTCCATGAGCGCCGGCGCCGGATCGTCGTTGACGCCCTGGTCGCTGGCGACGCCGATGCGGGCGATCTCTTCGCGCACGACCTGGAGGGCGGGCGTGTGCAGGTGCGCCGGGTCGATGAGGGGATCCTCTTCGCCCTGGATGAGATGCAGCCGGGGGCGCGTCTTGAGCTGTGTCGGCTGCGCACCCCGCGCCTGCAGCAGCTCCACCATGATGCGCAGGTCGCCGATGGAGATGAGGTCGCCGTGCCGCAGCGGCGCGGCGATGATGGGCTGCCCATTGAGATAGAGCGGCGCCGCGCTGGTGGCGCGCAGCACGGCCCCATGGGCGCCTGCCTCGATCACCGCATGGCTGGGAGCCACGCTCGCGGCCTCGAGCAGGAGGTCCGCCGAGGCGCTCCCCAGGCGGATGCGCTCGGCACGGAATGCGCGCGTCGTCTTGAGCTTGCCGCCGTCGTAGACCTTGAGGACGATCGGAATCATCTCTTCTCCAGATGGGGTCAACGCCCGCGCAGGGGCGCGGCGAGCGCGCGGTCGACAAACGACCGCCGAACGCGCAGCAGCGTGGGCTCCTGGACCTTGCGGGGCGCCTGCACCAACTCCCCGTCGGGCCGCGTGATGTCGCCGCGGATGTCGTCTTCGCCGAAATGGAGGATGGTCCGCCGCGGCCGCTGCGCCGCAGGCTTCTGGGCGCCTGTCTCCCCGGCCGCCGAAGCGCCTGCGCCGACGACGGCTGCTGCCGCCACGGCTACGATGAACCTCATCGACATCGCCCCTCCCCCGCCGTCCGCTTACTTCGTTTGCACGACCGATGCCTGAGAGGTGAGCCTGAGCGCTTCCTCGCAGCGCTGCACGAGCGCATGCACGGGGTGTCCCGCAGGCGGCGGGTTCGTGCTCAGGGTGAGGAAAAGTTTTGCCTCCTTGAGCGCCGCCTGGGCATCGCCGTCGCCATCCAGCTTGAGCCGGGCCAGCGCGAAGTGCGGGTCAGGCGCCTTCGGAGCGAGCGCAACGGCGCGCGTCAGGGCCGCCTCCGCGTCGGCAGTCTGACCCACGGCGGCAAGCGCTTGCCCGTACGCCAGCGCGGCGGGATACGAGGCGGCGTCGCTGTCGGCAGCGTCCTCCAGCGCATTGAGGGCGCCGTCCATGTCGCCTCGCTCGTAGAGGACACGTCCCAGCTCCAGCTGCGCCTGGGGCGAGTCGCCGGTCTCCAGCGCCGCGCGCAACGCCTGGACCTCGGCGGCAGGCTCGCTTGCGGCGCGCGCGATCTCCGCCTTCACCAGCAGCGGCTCGGGATCGGCGGCGTCGGCACGGGCGGCGCGGTCGGCGAAGATCTTCGCCACGCCGGCCTGCCCCAGCGCGAGCTGCGCGCGGGCCATGGCGCAGAGCGCGCGAACGTCGGAAGGAGCCTTGACCAGGGCGGCGCGGGCGGCGGCCTGGGCCGCTGCCGGAGACCCGAGGGCGAGCTCGATCTCCGCCCGCAGCACGCTGCCCGCCACGATTCCGGGCAGGGCCGCGTCGGCGAGCGAGAGCGCCTGCCGGGCGGCGGCCGCGTCCCCGCGGGAAGCGGAGAGCGACGCGGCGCGCGCCGACGCTTCATATCCGATGGCGCCCTTGGCCGCGGCGGCCGCGCGGTAGGCCTGCTCGGCCTCCGCTCCACGTCCGGCCCTGTCCAGCGCCACCGCCAGATCGAACTGCGTCGCCGCGGAGGGCTCTGCCTGCGCCGCGGCGCCGAACTTCTCCACTGCCTGCTCCGGCGCAACCCCTTCCGCCGCACCCAGCGCTTCGCCCAGGAGCCTCTTGCCGCGCTCACCGGAGACGGCGCGGTCGCTCACCATCGCCGGCGTGGCGATCACGGGCGCATGGGCGAGGGTCATCTGCGGCCGTTCAGCGGACTTGTCCAGGAGCTTGTAGAGGAGGGAGGCGGTGCGCTGCGCACAGGCGCCGTTGACGCCGAGCTCGCGCGCCCTGCCGTCGGCGCTCTTGAGCGTCTCGAGCGCCTCGGCGAAGAGCGGCTGCGCCTTCTCC
>C688J18823_10000329_pt1 | contig 27179 bp, 15 predicted proteins | sample HopSoiMetagenom1_FD_18823 | JGI IMG/M metagenome (IMG submission 18823) | reverse complement strand
GAGCGGATTGCGGACTTCGTGTGCGACGCCGGCGACGAGCTCGCCCATCGCCGCGAGCTGTTCCCCTCGGCGGACGGATTCCTGCAGCGCCACGATGCGCGTGATGTCGCGCAGGATCAGGATCACGCGATCTTCCGCCTCGGCCGCGTAGACGCTGCCGGTGATGTCCCAGTGCTGCTCGTCGTGCATCGCGCGCGCGGAGCACGACTCGCGTGTCTCGACGATCGCGCGCACGGCGTCATCGAGTGCGCGCCAGACTTCGCCGTCGCCGAGCGTGCCGATGCGGCGGCCGAGGATCGATTGATACGTGCCGCCGGCGAGATCGCGTCCCGCCCGGTTCATGCGCACGACGACGCCGTCGGCCGAGGTGAGGAAGATCGGCAGCTCGATCGCGTCGAACGTCAGCGCCCATTCCTTGCCTTTGCGCTGAATGGCGCGGGCGAGGGTCTCGCGCTCGCGCGCCTCGCTGTCGTCGCGGATGATGATCGCCGTGCCTTCGCCGATCGGGATCGATACGCAGCCTGCGATCGCATCGATGCCGACGTGCATCCCAAGGTGCGGCTCGGCGTCGAATCGATCACGCCAGAAGTTCGCGAACGGCTTGTTGAAGAAAAAGATCCGGCCGCCGGCGTCGATGAGACATGCGGCGTCGGTCAGCGCGTCGAGTACCGCGGTGAGAGACGTCTCCGCGTACGACGCATCGAACTGCGGGAAGGCGGACATCGTTATTGATTACGGCAAATAAGCAAAAAGTGAGCCGTGTGTGTGTAGGGCAAGCTCTCAGCTTGCCCCCCCGGCAGGGCCTTGGACAACCTAAGAGGTTGTCCTACACCGGCGGTCGCGGATGGCGAGGTCGAGGCGCACTTCGGTCAACAGCGCGACCATCTCGGCGGCGGTCTGCAATCGGTCGTAAATGCTCTTCTTGAGGCAGCGCGTGACGATCTCGTGCAGCGCGAGCGGCACACATCCGGGCAGCGGTTCGGCCTCGGCCTCCACGATTGCCGCAAGTACATCGATCGGCGTCGGGCCGGTGAACGGCGGCGCGCCGGAGAGCATCTCGTACAGCACCACGCCGAGGGAGTGGATGTCGGAGCGGGAGTCGATGATCTCTTCGCCGCGGACCTGCTCCGGCGAGAGATACGGCAGCGTGCCGACGAGTTTGTCGCCGCGCCGCAGCGGATCGGTCGAATCGCCGCCGCCCGCGAGCTTCGCCACGCCGAAGTCGAGCACTTTCACGCAACGATCGCGGCGCAGCATGATGTTCTCCGGCTTCACATCGCGATGAACGATCCAGGCTTCGTGCGCCGCGACGAGCGCCGCCGCGACGCCGAGCGCGATGTCGACCGCTTCGTTGACCGGGAGCGGTCCGTGCTCGAGCCGCTGGCGCAGCGTCTCGCCGTCGACATGCTCGCTGGCGATGAAATGCAGATCGTCGTCGACGCCGACATCGAACAACGTCACGACATTCGGATGATTGAGCATCGATGCGCAACGCGCCTCGCGTTCGAAGCTGCGCAGCTGACGCTCGTCCGCATCGCCGTTGCGCAGCAGCTTCAACGCGACCTTGCGATGCACGACCGTGTCTTCGGCGAGATAGACGTCACCCGAGGACCCTTCCCCGAGGCGTTCGAGGACGCGATAGCGCCCAACGCGTAAAACATTCATCTCTGCGCGCGGAAGAGTGTCACGGGTTCCCTCGGACAAAGTGTGACGTGGATCAACATGGAGTGCGGCAGCTTGCTGCCGCACTCCATTACACTTTCGGCCCACATGAAACAATTGGTGTTGTTGTCTCTGCTCGCGTGCGCGTTGTCTCTCGAGGCCCAGCAAACGATCGGACAGGTCACGCTTTTCGGCGAGGAACAGCCGAAGGTCGAAGCGGCGACGAAGACCGAGATCCCGATCTCGAAGGCGCCGGCGCCGGTCACCGTCATCACGGCGAAGCAGATCGGCGAGTCGGGCGCAAGGAGCGTCCCGGACATCCTCCGCCTCGTGGCCGGCGTGAACGTGCGCTGGAATCCGATGATCCAGACGCTCGACATCCGCGGCTTCGGTGAGAACCCGTTCTCGAATCGCATCCTGCTGCTGATCGACGGCGTGCCGTACAACTCGGGCGACACGGGCGGCTTCCCGCTCAGCCCCGGCTTCGACACCTTTCCGATTCAGAACATCAAGCGGATCGAGATCGTGCGCGGTCCCGGCTCGTCGCTGTACGGCGAGAACGCGTACTGGGGCGTGATCAACATCGTGACGCTGTCGGGCGACGACCTCGCTGGCGGCGACGCGCAGATCTTCGGCGGCGACCGCTCCACGAGCAGCGTGAACGTGCAGTACGGCAGGAAGCTGAAAGACGGCTCGATCCTCGGGTCGGTGCGCACGCTGCGCAGCATGTTCCCGATGACGTTCTGGATCGACGACGACTCGAAGTTCAGGGCGACGGACATCTTCCTGAAGGGCGGCTACAAGGATTTCCAGCTCTCCGTCTATCGGCACGACGACCGCCTCGGCGGATTCGAGGAGCATTTCGCAGTGAGTCCGCGATTCCCGCCCGGCTCGCAGTTCGCCAGCGTGCATCAGGTGCAGCAGACGCTCGACATCGCGCAACTGAAGTACAACCACGCGCCCGGCGGCGCGGCGGTCACGTACTCGGCCGACGTGTCGTGGTCGCATCGCACCGGAACGCTTTGCGCGGGCTGCCACGCCGCCACGCAGAAGCCGGAGTTCTCGCAGCCGGCGAATCACGGCTACCAGGTGATCGGCGACTTCCGCCTCGGTCTGCACATGATCCGCGGACACGACATCCTGTTCGGCGCCGAAGGACGGCGGCTCAATCGCGCGGAACACGCGGCGGAGCTGGCGCCGAATGCGGCGGCGGTCAACGGCTACGACAAGTTCGCGATCTACGCGCAGGACCAGTTCGATGTCATCACGAATAAGCTGCGCGCCGTGGCCGGTCTGCGCTACGACGGCAAGACGCAGCTGTTCGATGCGAAGACCTCGCCGCGCCTGTCGCTCGTCTACACGCCGAACAACCGGATGGTGATCCGCAGCGGATACAGCACGGCGTTCCGCTTCCCGAACTTCAACGAGCTCTATCAGGCCAGCTGGTTCCTGAACGTGGCGTCAGAGACCGGCTCGTTCACGCCGTTCCCGCTGACGACGTTCCTGCCGAACGAGACACTGAAGCCGGAAGGCATCCGCACGCTCGACCTCGGCGGCGAATACCAGATCTCGCCGTCGGTATCGGCGAAGGCGGATCTGTATCGATCGAAGGTCTCGAATTTCATCGTCGTCGGACTGGCCCGGCGGCCGGCGCCGCTGCCGTCGGCATTGCAGTTCCAGAACAATCCGGGAACGGCGGTGATCACCGGCGGCGAACTGGAGCTGCGCTCGTCGTTCTCGAATACGGTGACCGGCTTCGTGAACTGGGCGCATCAGAGCGAACGACAGGATCGCGCCGGCGTCGACGCCACCGGCGCTCCGATCGAGTTCGTCTACGCACCGGACGACAAGGTGAACCTGGGCGCATACGCGGGACCGTTCCACAACGTCCGCGGCTCGCTCGAAGCATCGTGGCGCGGACGCTACGCCGCGCCGCGCTTCTGGTCATCGTTCGCCGGCGCGCCCGCCGGAACGGAGGCGATCCTCCCCGGCTACACGTTCCTCAACGGCCGCCTCAGCTACGACTTCCCCGTGCAACACCACTCGGTGCGCCTCAGCGTGTTCGGCAACAACCTGCTCGACAAGCGTCCGAAGGAGACGCTGATCGGCGTCGATACGACGCTGGTGGGGCGGGAGGTGTACGGACAGGTGGAAGTGAGGTTCTGATTTGAAAGCTGAAGTCTGAAACCTGAAACCTGAAAGGAAGCGTGCGCGGACCTCTTCAAGGTTTCAGCTTTCTGCTTTCTGCTTTCTGCTTTCCCACCGTGAGCTATCTCACGCTCACCGCCCCGGCCCTCTGCTATCCTCATTCAAACTTCGGTTTCCCCAAATTTGTGTTCGAGGTGCATCGTCATGAAGCGGACGCTCGCGCTCCTTCTCTTCGCGGTTTCATTGCACGCTCAGCAGCAACCGGCGGGCAAGTCGATCGGTGAGGTCACGCTCTTCGGCGAAGAACAGCCGACAGTCGAAGCGGCGACGAAGACCGAGATCCCGATCTCCAAGGCTCCGGCCTCGGTCACCGTCATCACCGCGAAGCAGATCAGCGAATCGGCGGCGCACAACGTCGTCGATGCGCTGCGGCTCGTGGCCGGCGTCAACGTGCGCTGGAATCCGATGGTCGCCACCGTCGACATCCGCGGCTTCGGCGAGAACCCGTTCAGCAGCCGCGTGCTGATCCTCATCGACGGCGCGCCGTTCAACTCGGGCGACACCGGCGGCTTCCCGCTCAGCCCCGCGCTCGACCTCTTCCCGGTGCAGATGATCAAGCGCATCGAGATCGTGCGCGGACCGGGATCGTCGCTCTACGGTGAAAACGCGTATTGGGGCGTGATCAACATCGTGACGCTCTCAGGCGAGGACCTCGCCGGCGGCTCCGCGCAGCTCTACGGCGGCGGCCAGCGCGACACGATGGCCGGCACGCTGATGTACGGCAATCGCATCGGCAGCAGCGGTGCGAGCGGGCTCGCGGCGATCAAGATGCAGCGCACGATGTTCCCGACCGAGTTCTGGACCGACGACAACTCGCACATCCGCGCGAACGACGTCTTCCTCAAAGGCAACTGGAAGGAATGGCAGGCCGAGTTTTATCGCCACGACGACAACCTCGACGGCTTCAGCGAATCGTTCGACGGCACCCCCGGACTGCCTCCCGGCTCCGCCTTCACCTCGGCGCATCGCCTCAAGCAGAACGAGAACATGGTCGCGCTGCGCTACAACCACGCGCCGCAGGGCGCGAAGCTGACGTACGCAGCGGACCTCTCGTGGGATCACCGCTTCGGCATGCACTGCGCGGGCTGCCACGCCGCGCCGGAGAATCCGGAAGACTTCCAGAAACCGGAGGATCACGGCTACCAGGCGATCGGCGACTTCCGCCTCGGACTGAAGATGATCCCCGGACACGACCTGCTGATCGGCGCGGAGTTCCGCCGTCTCGATCGCGGCGAGCACAAGAAAGAGCTCTCGCCCGCCGGCTCGATCGTCACCGGCTACGACAAGACCGCGCTCTACGCCCAGGACCAGTTCGACATCATCCGCAACCTCGTCCGCGCGACGGTCGGCGTGCGCTACGACCGCAAGACCGACATCACGCCGGAGAAGACCTCGCCTCGCGTCGCGCTCGTCGTCACGCCGAACGATCGCCTCGTGCTGCGCGGCGGCTACTCCACCGCGTTCCGCTTCCCGAGCTTCTCCGAGCGCTTTCAGGATTCGTGGTTCATCAACGTCAGCGGCCCGATCGCGACCTTCCCGCTCGCCGTGTTCAACCCGAACGAAAACCTGCGGCCGGAAGAGATCCGCACGCTCGAAGTGGGCGGCGAGTACCAGTTCACGCCGACGCTGTCGGGCCGCGCCGATGTCTATCGCTCCCGCGTCTCGAAGTTCATCGTCATCTCCGAGCCGCTGCTGCCGGGCGGACTCAACGGTCTCGGCTGGGAAAACCATCCCTCGCAGGGAACGATCACCGGCGGCGAGGCGGAGCTCCGCGCGAACCTGCGCGGCGTGACCGGCTTCGTGAACTGGGCGCATCAAAGCGAGCACCAGAACGGCAGCGGCACCGACTCCACCGGCGCGCCGCTGGAGTTCGTCTACGCACCGAAGAACAAGGTGAACGTCGGCGCCTACGCGGGACCGTTCAACGGTGTGCGCGGCGCAGTCGAGCTGTCCTGGCGCAGCCAGTACGTCGGCCCGCGCTTCCAGTACCTGCTGCACTCGAACTTCACCGACCCGACCATCCGTCCGTTTCCGAGCTACACGCTCCTCAACGCACGCGCCAGCTACGACCTGAACGTCGGCAGCATGAAGCAGCCGGTTCGCCTCAGCATCATCGGCCAGAACCTGCTGAACAAACATCCGGAGGAGACGTACCTCGGCGTCGAGACGGAGCTGACCGGCCGTGAAGTGTTCGGCCAAGTCGAAGTACACTTCTGAAGCCCTGAAGAAACTCTCGCTCGCCCTGCTCATCATCGTCACGGTCTTCCTGCACGCTCAGCAGGATGTGCCGGAGATTGCCCGCAGCCTGATGGAGGATGCGGAGCGTGCGCGCGATGCGGGGCGCATCGACGACGCGATCGACAAGTACAAAAAAGTCATCGACGCGGCGCCGAATCTCGCATCCGCGTATGCCGACCTAGGCGCGCTCTACTACAAAGCAGGCAAGGTCGAGGAAGCGTACAAAGTCCTCGTGCGCGGCCTGGAGAAAGTGCCGGACGACCGCACGCTGCTCTCCAATGCGGCCGCTGCCGCGCAGCAGCTCGGCAAACAGAGCGAGGCGCTCGGCTATATCGACCGCGCGCTGGAGAAGAACAAGCGCGACGCGGGACTGCTGTCGCTCCGCGCGACCACGCTCCGCGCCCTCGGCCGCAACGACGAAGCACTCGCCGCGATCCAGCAGGCCGCGGAGATCTCGCCTGACGACGCGCGCATCCAGTTCAGTCTCGGCAATCAGCTCTACGCGCTCGGTCGCAAGCCCGACGCGATCGCCGCGTATCGCAAGGCGGTCACGCTCGACAAGTCGCTGCTCCGCGCGCAGTACAACCTCGGCGCGCTGCTGTTCGAGGACGCGCGCTACGACGAAGCACTCTCCGCGTACCAGATGGCGCTCGAGCCGATCGAGCAGCAGCTGTCGAAGAAGCAGAAGGTCGACGCGATTCACTCCAGCGCATTCGCGAACGTCGGCGCGATCTACCTGCGGCAGCAGAAATTCGATGAGGCGGTCGCCGCGTATCGAAAGGCGATCGCCATCGATCCGAAGAACGCGAATGCGCACTACAACCTCGGCTTCATCTTCTTCACGCGCAATCAGCTCGACACCGCGGCGCCGGAGTACCGCACGGCACTGGCGCAGAAAGCCGACCTGCCGCTCGCGTACGTGCACCTTGCGGAGATCGCGCGGCGCCAGCACGACTACGACAAAGCGATCCAGCTCGTGCGCGAAGGGATGCCGCATCTCGATGCCGACACGAAACCTGCCGCGCTGCGCACGCTCGGACTGGCGCAGTACGCGAAGGGCGATCGCGCGTCGGCAAAGGCGTCGCTCGAACAGGCGCTGACGAAGGACGACGTCACTTCACGCATCGTGCTCTCGCGCATCTACCGCGCGGAGAAGCGCGATTCGAAGCCTTTGATGGATGAGGCGCTGGCGCTCGCGCCGAAGGACAACGCGGTGCTGCTCGAGTCAGCGCTCGTCGCGCGCGACGCGGGCGATCGCGCAACCGAGCGCACGCGGCTCGAACAACTGCTCGCGGTGAAACCCGACACGGCGCTGCGTCGCGAATTGATCTCCGTACTGCTGGCGCAAAGCCAGTACGCCGACGCACTGAAACAGATCGAGGCCGCGCCGCAGCCCGATCTCGCGACCATGCGCCGGGGACTGCAGGCGCTGCAGGACGCGACGTCCGGCAATCGCGACAACGCGATCAAACAGCTCGCCGGCATCGACGATCCGGTCGTGCGCGGCGATCTCGGCATCCTGCTCTGGCAGGCGGGACGCGAGTCCGAAGCGAAGCCGCATCTGCTCGCCGCACGCACCGCGAAACCGGACTGGTTCGAAGTCAGCCTCGCCCTCGGCGAGATCAACAATGACGCCGACCTTCTCGCCTCGCTCGCATCGAAATGCACGGCCGAAGCGCTCTGCACGCGCGCGAAGCAGGACTTCGGCTACGCGCTGCTGACCACGGGACGCGCATCGCGCCAGGCCATCGATCGCGCGCTCGCGCTGCAGCTCGACACGCGCACGCAGGGCGCCGCGTACTTCCTCCGCGGCGTCGCGGAGCTCGGCGCCGGCAACGAATCCGCCGCGCGCGAATCGTTCGTCAAAGCGCAATCGCTCGGACTCTCGTCGCAGGCCGAAGCCGCGGCGCGCGCAAACGTCAAATCGATCGATGAAGCCGCGGCCGCCGCGCAGCAGCAACCGGAGCCGGAGCCGAAGCAGCCCGAAGTGACGACGCCGCGCCGCACGGCGATGGTGTTCCTCCCCGATGCGCCGGCGGAGAGCGACAAGAAGCTCGCCGAGCAGATGACCGGCATGCTCTCGCAGCTCGGGCTGCAGGTCGAGTTCTTCCGGCGCAGCGACGACGCGCGCTCGTTCTACTCCGAGAACCGCAACAAAGTCGGCGTCGTGATCGCCAATCCGGAGTTCGTCTCGCAGCTCGGCGGCGACCTCACGCCGCGCTTTCAGTTCGCGCGCAACGGCAGCACGTCGTACCGGCGCGTCGTGGTCGTCGCGGAGAAGAACCCCGCGAAATCGCTCGGCGATCTGCAGCGCAAGACGTTGTCGACCACCGACGCGCTGCCTGACTCGGCCATCGAGAAGAATTTCGCGAACGTCTTCCGCACACCGGACGACGTCTCCGCCGCCGTGAACGCGCTGTACGGCAAGAGCGATGCGGCGCTGGTGTCCGAGGTGAACCCGATGATCGCGCGCGGCCTGCGCATCGTGCACACCACCGGCGCGCTGCCGATGCCGGTGATCGCGTTCGCACCGATGCCGGAAGCCGATCGCGCGTCGCTCGAATCGGGCCTGCGCGGACTGGGCGGCCGTCCGCCGCTCTTCACCTCGCTCGCATCGCTCGATCGCGAACGGCCGCGGCCCGAAGTGAAGGCGATCGAAGTGGCGACGATCCCGGTCTCTGCCCTCGGGTTGCGTCGCGCCGACGTGCCGCAGCAAGTGCCGCTGCGCGTCAGCGCGACGATCCCGCCAATACAGATTCCGGAAGAGTTGTTCGGGACGCCGTAGAGCCCCTCACCCGGCGCACTCGGGATGCGCGAGCTCCGTTGACCCTCGCCCCGCAACGCGGGGAGAGGGTGGCCCTGAGCGAAGCGAAGGGCCGGGTGAGGGGCCGCCTCGGGACTCCTTAGTTCACCGCCGGCCTGAAGAGAAAGACGTTTCCGCCGAGAACCCTACGCTCGTCCACGCGTTGCACGACCGAGAAGCGCGATGCGGCGCTGTCGGAGCCGGGGGTGCCGATTACGCCGATCGTGGCACGGGCTCCGGGACGCATGTCGACGAAGAGGCCGCCCTCATCGCCGCTGAAATCCCACGCGTTGCCCGGGTCGAGACCCATCGCTTCGAGTTGGCGAATCATCACCGGGTCTGCGATCTTCGCCGGCCGCACCTTGCCGAACGTCGCCCGCGCAGTCATCCCTTTCGGCAGAGCGAACTGCACGCTCTCGCGCAGATCGGGCTTCGACACGACGAGCTCGAAACCGCGCAGGTCCGGCTCCTCGATGACGTGGAGCGGGAAGAGGATCGGCGCGATCTTCTTGAACGGGGCGATGGTGAGATTGCGCTGCGCGATGTGACGCTCGATCGGAACGAAGTCCTGCGGCTTAACCAGGTTCTGCGCGCGGATCGACGGATCGAGCGGATCGTCCGGTGACTCCACGACCGTGAGGACGCACGCATGTCCATCCACGCCCATCGGCACGTCCCAGTCGAATCGCGCCAGCTCCGGCAGATCGGGACCGATGTTCGCAATCGTGCGGCACGGCGTGCCCGCATCGATCAGCTCCCATCCCGTGCTCGTATCGAGCGCGCCGCACGGTCCGTTCGCGGGGAACGTCGACGACCAGAACGACGCGGGCAGCGGCGGCAGGNCGGCCGACGCCGGCGCCCAGATCGCGATCACGCGCGTATTCGCCACCGGCTGCACGCCGCGGTTCTGCACCTGCACGTAGACGCTCGCCTTCTTGCCCGATTCGGGCGGCGAGTCGACCATCGTGCCGGCCGGGCAGTCGGCGAGCGCCGTCGGACAGGCTTCGAACTCGACGTGATCGACAGTGCCGAATGCGTTCTTCGGCAACGCCTCCGACGGCACGTAAATGCGGATGTCGTCCGACGTCCACCAGTACGTCCGTCCGGCCCACGAGTCGTCCGGCTTGTAGAACTGCGGGCGAACCGGGTCGAGGATCGGATGCTCGGCGTCGGGGATGCCGTACGGCGACGGCTCGGTGCCGTCGTCATAGACGTTGTCGCGCACGAGCAGCATGCGCGCCGAGCATTTGACGTTGGCGCGGATGTCGCGCCGGAACATGCCGTGGCCGAAGGTCGAGGCGTAGAGAACGCCGCTCTTCGGATCGGACCAGACGTCGCTGATCCACGTGCCGTCGGGCATGCCCTGATCGAACGGAGTCCAGACCGCGGACGGCGGCGCGCCGGGCGTGATGACGCCGCGGAAGACGCCGATCGAGGTCGCGGCATAGATGACGTTCGCGTCGGATGGATCGACCGCCACGTTCGAGACGAAGATCGACGGCGGCAGGCCGGTGGCACCGCTGCCGGAGACCGTCTTGTAATTCGTTCCGTCGGTCGTCATGTAGATCGGCGTGCCGCTGTCGTACGTGACGTAGACGCGGAGCGCGTCGGCCGGATCGAAGTGGATCGCGGACGGCCACGTGAACTTCGGCAGGCCGGTGGCATTCGCCGTCCAGCTCGCGCCGCCGTCGTCCGAACGCCAGACCTTCGGATCGAACGGCGCGCTCTTGAAATTCGGACAATCCGTGAGCGAAGGGGGGTTGTAAACGACCGCCGCCATGTACGTCTTGAAATTCGCCGCCGCGGCGCTGGCGATCACGATCGGTTTGCCGCCTGCGGGAAAGTCGGTATTCGTTTTCAGCCAGTTCACGCCGTCGGTCGTTTTGAGCACCGTCTGCTCGTCGCACAACTCGCCGCCGGCGGCCAGCGCGCCGCCGGCAAAAAGGCGATCGGTGATCGCCGGCTCGCGCACCGGCACCGGAGTATTCCAGACGATCGTCGGCACGCCGCCGCCGGTGGTGCCGGGAACGACGTTGGCGATCTCGTACTCGCTGTGATTGCAGTTGGCGTAGAGCGTGTCGGGGTTCTTCGCATCCGCGCCGACCTGGAAGCCGTCGCAGCCGCCGGGGTTGTACCAGGTGCGATTGCCGAACGTGATGTTGGTGCCGTTGTCCTGTGAGCCGCCGGCGAGCAGCGTGGGGTGCTCGTATTCCGAGTTCAGGTAATAGAACTCGGTCATGATCATCCCGTGCGACGCGTCGTGCCAATGCCACGTGTTCTGGCCCGAGTCGGTCGATTTGTCGACGCCGCCGTCGTTGCCCACATAGAGGACCTTCGGATTGAGCGGATCGAATGCAATGGCGTGATGGTCTCCGTGCGTGGCGTAGGGATAATCGACGTCGTGTCCGGCCGAGATCAGGTCCCAGTCCGAGCCGCCATTGAGGCTGCGATAGATATGAAGGCCGGCCGCATAGAGGCGATTCGGGTCCGTCGGATCGACCTCGATCACATTGTTGTACCAGGAATAAAAGAAACTGTTGTAGACGGAGTCGTTGATGATCACCGCGTCGACCTGCACGGCCCATAAGTCGCCGGAGAGAATCGTCTTATAGATGCCCTGCTGCTGGCCGTCGGAGGCGACCATGCGCGCATAGAGCACGTTGGGAGCGCTTTTCGCCATTGCCAGTGCGACGAGCCGGATCTTGTCCGTAGGAATGCCGTTGTCTTTCTTCTTCCACGACGCGCCGTCCCATTTCCAGATCCCCGCGGCGAACGAGACGCTGTCGTAGTTGTACGCGCCCGCGTAGACCTTGCGCGGCATCGACGAGAAATCGACCACCAGGTCGCTCGTGGCCGCATCGAAGTTCCCGAGTTTCGAGAACGTGATGCTGCCGTTATTGTGGACGCCCTTCCATACGCCGTTCGACGCGGCCACATAGACGTCATTGGATGCGGCGGTCGGATCGATGCGGATGCGGAAAATGACCTCGTTGTCGAGCTCCGGCGGACTGATTTTCGTCCACGAGCCGGCGGCGCCGAAATTGGTCGAGCGCCAGATGCCGAGGCCGCCCTGATACGCGTTCTGATAATCGGCGTCCCCGCCGCCGGCAAGGATTTCGCCCGGCGCCGCCGGATTGACGGCCACCGAACTGAACACGGTCGAAAGAAAATCATCCGACACGCGACTCCACCGGCGGCCGGCATTGAGCGAACGCCAGATGCCGCCGACCGAGGTCGCGTAGATGCGGTCGCCATTGGTCGGATCGACGGCAATCTGCGTCACGCGGCCGTTGATGTTCGTCGGGCCGGCGCTGACCCACGCGCAGCCGTTCGGGTCGGTCTCGCCGATTCCGTCGGGCCGCGCCCGCAAATGGCGCGCGCGGCGCATCGTCTGCAGCTCGGTGTACGCCCGCAGACGCTGCTCGCCCCCTGCCTTCGTGAACATCCGTTTGTACAGTTCGAGCGTCTTCTCGAAATCCTCGATTTGCTCGCCGCCGACCGGCTTCACCAGCGGATATTTGTCATAGACCGATTTCTGGCTTCGCTCCTGTGCGAACGCGCACGGAAACGACAGCAACAGAATGAAGAGGGGAACGGACCAGCGCTTCATTACTTCCTCCTTGATTCAGAAGGAAGTTAGCGCGCGCCCCGCGAAAGCTCCTGACCGTTTGGTGATCCTTTGGTAACGGCGGGAGGGTGGGTTTGGTTACGAGGCGCGGCGTCGCTCCCGACCGATAATGCCGAGCTGATGGAGCTCGCCGCGCATTACCTCGAGGACGACCTCGGTTCGACAACGACGTCGGGATCTCCAAACCTACGTGCAGCTCATGCTCACGGCGAAGCAGGCCTCGGCACGCGGACAGGCGCTCTGGATTGCCTTCCTGGTGTAGGACAAGCTCTCAGCTTGTCCCTCGGCGAGGGCGGAAACCTTGGGGGACAAGCTGAGAGCTTGTCCTACACCAGGCGGGACGGCGGCAGGAGGGACTTGTTGATCGCCACCGCCGCGACCGAGGTCACCGCGAGCTGGGAGCCGGGCGCGAGGTCTCCAGCACCGCATGCGCGATCTGATCGCGATGTCCCGTCACCGCCAGCACTTTTTCATCTTTCACGCCGATCCCCTCGGCCAGCAACTTCGACGTGTGCTCTGCGTCAATGGAGCTTGCCTTTCGTTTGGAGATTGAACGCGAGCGGGCCGAGGATCCAATGGAGCTTGCGCAGCGAAGGGCCGGATGAGGGCCTTTTAGTTGCTCCCCAAATTCACGGCCGCTTTCGGCAGCGCGCGCCGCACGGCGCCGACCACGTCATCCGCGCTCAGCGGCTTGATCACGATGTCGGCCGCGCCGCTCACTTCGAACGCGGGCTGCAGCATCGACAGGGTGTTGTCGGTCATGACGATGATCGGCACGTCGCGCAGTTTCGAATCGCCGCGCAGGATGCGGCAGAAGCCGAGACCATCGACGCCGGTCGGGTCCTCGAAGACATCGCCGAGGTCGAAGCCGCCGCGGATCTTTGCATCGAGCAGGATGATCGCGGGATTCTGTTCGAATGCGAGCTCCACACCCTGACGTGCATTCGTCGCCGGAATCACGCGGAAGCCGTCCGCTTCCAGCGCGCCTTTCATGAACGTGAGCTGCCCTTCGTTGTCCTCGACGATCAGCACCGTCACCCGCGTGCCTGCCGTGGAGCGCGTCCGCTTCGAGACGCCTTCCTTCAGCATCGCGTCGATGCGGTCGAGCAGCGGCTGCGCGTTCGGCGGACGCTCGGCCACCGACTTGCGCAGCATCCAGTCGACGAGCTCGCGCGTCTCCCACGAGATCGGCAGCTCCTCCGGAATCTCGTCCGGGATCGCATGCAGATGCGCGTCCATGATCTGGGTGATCGTCTCGCAGCGATACGGCAGGTTGCCGGTCAGCATGCGGTAGAAGAGCACCCCGCACGAGTAGATGTCGGACGCCGGCGTCACCGGCTCCATGCGCAGCTGCTCGGGCGCCATGTAGTCGGGCGTGCCGGCGAGCTCGCGCGTCTTGCCGAGATTCGCAGGCGTCGCGATACCGAAGTCGGTGATGAACGCGATGCGGTCCTTGTTGAGGAGGATGTTCTCCGGCTTGATGTCGCGGTGGATGATGCCGAGGTCGTGCGCGGCGCGCAGTCCGCGAAGGACCTGGCGCAGCACCGCCAGCGCGTGCAGCTCTTCCATCGGACCCTTGCGGTGCAGATGCTTGAGCATGTTGTCCGCGTCGATGTACTCCATCGAGATGTACGGATAGCCGTCGGCGAATCCGAGGTCGAACGACTGCACCACGTTGCGATGGCGGATCTTGCGCGCCAGCTTGAGCTCGAGCTTGAAGCGCTCGAACGCGTCCGGGTCCTCCTGCATCGGCGCGGAGAGGATCTTCAGCGCAACCACTTCATCGATCGATTCATCGATCGCGGAACAGACGAAGCCCATCGCGCCCGAGCCGAGGAAGCGCTGCACGCGGTAGCGGCGTCCGAACACCGCGTTCGGCACGAGCAGCTTGCGGAGCTCGGCCTCGCGCTGCTGCTGGATCTCGGCCAGCTTGGAGCGCTTCATCGCAGTCTTTTCGGACGGCTCGTCGGGGACGCCCGGCGTTTCGATCACGCCGCTGGTGGAGACGAATGTCGGTGCTTCGACCACGGCGCTCGGACTGTCGACGACGATCGTCGGCGAGAGCAGCATCTCGTCCTGCGATCCGGTCGGATCCTCGCGGCCGCACTGGCTGCAGAAACGGTCGATCGAGCGGACGCCCGAGCCGCACTGCACGCACGCCAGGTCATAGCCGGGCCAGGAGCCCGGCCTGAGCAGTTCGTTATCCATTGATCTCTTGCGGGACCACTACATTCGGGGCGAGTTTCGCGAGCGTGGGGATGCTCGACCGTTGCCAGGTGACGTTCCGGTCGTACTGGAAGACGAGACGATATGCGTTGCTGACTTTCAGCTTCGTGATCCAGCGCACGAGGGTCAGGATTCCGGAGCTGTTCATGAAGGTGAGGTCGCGCAGATCGACTTCCACCGCCTGTAGGTGGCGGTCGCGCGCTTCCTGATCGATGCGCGTCCAGAACGGATTGAGCAGCTCGCCCGGGTCGCGCATTTCGACGGCGCCCGACACGGTCAGCCGCATTTTCGTGTCATGCACGGCCGGCACGATGCTCAATCCTTCCATCGAGAACGGAGTGAGTGTCTCGTTCATCATCACGACGCCTCCAGCGGGAAGATGGCGTGGATCGAGACCTCGCCATCGTTGACGTCGAGACGCAACTTGGCGCCCGCCTCGAACAGGATGCGGATCAGGCCGAGCCGGCTCTGTCCCTCGGTCATCGCCGCCTCTTCCATCTTCTTGAGGTAGACCATCTCCGGCTGGCCCGCGTGAATGAGCGCGAACTCCCGCCGCAGCGTGTTGATCTGCGAGGTCTCGGCCTTGTTCTTCACGCAGACATCGACCTCGTTGTTCTGTTTCTCGATCGAGATCTTGAGGTACCCCTCGGCTTCCGACGCGTACTTGACCGCATTCTCGAGCAGCTCCGATGCCGCCATCGAAATCTGCTCCGCGCGCTCCTTGTCGGCAAGGCCAATCATGAAGAAGCTTGCGACGAATTTCCGTACGCAGCTGATGTAGGTCCATCGCGGACCAAACCGCATTTCGACGTAGTCAGACAACGCTTCCCCCCTCGCTCAACGTTCGTCATCCCGAGCGTAGTCGAGGGACCTGGGCGGGTGGGGGCCATGCAGCGCGCCCCCAACCACCCAGGTCCCTCGACTACGCTCGGGATGACGTCTCATCAATTTCTCTTCACCGCCATCAAACTCACATCATCACTGGGCGTTTCCGCCCACCGCCACGCGACCTGCGCGATCTCCGTGACGATCTCCGACGCGGGCCGCTTCTGCAGCGAGATGAGCTGCTTCGTCAGCCGGTCGACGTCGTAGCACTCGCCTTTCGCATCGCGCGCTTCCGTCACGCCGTCCGTGTGGAAGAGCGCGACGTCGCCGCGCTCGAGCATGACCGTCTGATCGGTGGTCATGCTCTCGATCTCTTCCTCCACGCCAAGCCACAACCCCTCGGTGGCAATCCGTTCCACCGTCCCGGTTTTCGCGCGATAGACGAGCAGGTCGGTGTGCGCGCCGGCGAATACCATCCGTCCGTCGCCGTGAATCCGCGCGATGACCATGGTCATGAACTTGTCCTGATCGAGCCGCGCCTTGAGGTTGTAGAACATCGCGCGATTGAGCAGCGTCAGGAACTTCGCCGGCGTCGTGCCGTTCGTGTTCTGTTCGCAGAGCACGGTGAACATCGACTGCGCCATCATCATGATCAGGCCCGACGTGACGCCGTGACCGGTCACATCGCCGACGCCGATCCAGGCGCCCCCTCCGGTGATCGGACGGAACTCGTAGAAATCGCCGCCGACTTCTTCCGCCGGCAGCATGATCGCGGAGATGTCGAATCCGCTGAGCTCGAACGATTTCGGCAGCACCGAAGTCTGGATCGAGCGCGCGAGCGCCATCTCCTGATCGTGCTTGCGCTGGATCTCCGCATCGCGCTCGCGGATCTCGGTGAGCATCTCGTTGAAACCGTCGATCAGTTTGCCGACTTCATCGTCCGCATCCTTCTCGACGTGCAGCGAGTAGTCCTTGTGTTTGGAAACCCGCTTCTCCGTTTCGAGCAAGCGGAGGATCGGTTTCGAGATCGTGCGCTGGAAGAGCGCGGCGAGGATCAACGCGACGATCGCGGCGCCGGCGATGACCAGTCCGCCGATGGTGAGGTATTGCGAACGGCGGGCGGCGAGCTCGCTCAGATCGGAGCGCATCCAGAGCGTGCCGGCGCGCTTGCCGTTGAACGTCACCGGCCGCACGACGGTGATGCCGGTGAGATCGATGTGCGAGCCGTCGCGCGGAACGGTCGAGGGCGCCGCCGGTCCGTCAGGCAATGCGTACGACGCGAACAGGTGCCCTTCGTTGTCGAACAGAAACGCGCCGACGACATGCGGCTGCGCGCGCAACGCGGAGAGCACCGAACGGGCAGTCTCCCGGTCGTTGAAGACGAGCGGCGAGACCGAGTTCTCGCCGACCACGCCCGCCAGCGCGTTCAGATCGCCGAGCATTTTCTGCTTGAAGGTCTCGCGGTCGTAAAGCGCCAGCGCTGCCATGGTGAGAAGCAGCGCTACCAGGCTCGTCAGCATGAACCCGGTCATCAACTTGCTGCGAATGGAGAGATCGCGAAAACGCGCCATGTTTCAGATAGTCCGATTTGGGGATCGAGCGGCCTATTCTAGCGCGAGAGCCGCGGTTCAATTGCGATAGTGGTGGATTGCTGGTAGAACTACTACCGGAGTAGATAGCGGACAGCAGACAGCAGATAGCAGGGAGCGAGGGCTGCTATCTGCTATCTGCTGTCTGCCATCTGGCACAGCCAATGGTCACCGACGACACCCAAACCTCCCGTGGACGCCTTCTCACGGCCGGCAAGGAGCTCTTCAGCCGCCTCGGCTACGAGCAGACGTCCACCGCCACGATCGCCCGCGAGGCCGGCACCTCGGAGTCGCAGCTGGTGCGCTACTTCGGCGGAAAACAGGGCCTGCTCGACGCGATCTTCAACGAGAGCTGGCGCGGTCTGAACGAGCTCATCTCGCAGACGATCGCCGGCTCCGAGCACGGCCGCGAGGCGATCCTCGGCGTCTTCTCGCTGATGATCGAGGCGTTCTCGCAGGATCCGGAAGGCGCGTCGATCTTCATGTTCGAAGGGCGCCGCGTGCGGGGCAACGAAGTCGCACTGTCGAAAGGCTTCCAGCAGTTCGTCGACCTCGTCTGCCGCCTCATCCAGCGCGGCCAGAGCGACGGCTCGTTCCGCTCCGACGTCAACGAGGCCGTGCTCGCGTCCGCGATGATGGGGGCCGCCGAGGGGATGATGCGCGATCGCCTCATCGCGCGACGCGGCGGGAAAGAAGAGCCGTTCGACAGCACGTCGCTGCGCCGCATCTTCGAAGCCATGGTCAACGGACTGGCGTGATGGAGCGCGGGCGTCCTCGCCCGCAGTCGACGGGCGTCTCGCCCGTCGACCAAACCCCGCGATCGGGCGAGACGCCCGACCGCTGCGGACGAGACGTCCGCGCTCCCAACGGTGCCCTACATCACTCGTCGATCAGTGCGGCGTGGGCAAAGTTGCCGATCACGGCCGGCTTGATGTGCCAGATATCCCGCGCATACTCGCTGATGGTCCGATCGCTCGAGAACTTCCCCATCCGCGCGATGTTGAGCAGCGACTTGCGCAGCCACGCGTGACGATCGCGATACGCCTCATCGACGCGCTGCTGCGTCTCGACATACGACGGCAGATCGGCGAGATGCACGTACTCGTCGCGCGTGCCGAGGACTTTCGCCAGCAGCGGGCGGAACAGATCCTTGTCGCCGCGGGAGAAATGTCCCGATGCGATCGAATCGATCACGCGCCGCATCCACGGGTGCTGCCCGAGGTAGTGCTCGGGACTGTAGCCGTCGGTCGTCAGCGACGCGACTTCGTCCGCGCGCAGACCGAAGATGAAGATGTTCTCCTCGCCCACTTCGTCGCGGATCTCGATGTTCGCGCCGTCGAGCGTGCCGATGGTCAGCGCGCCGTTGAGCGCGAGCTTCATGTTGCCGGTGCCCGACGCTTCCTTCCCCGCCGTCGAGATCTGCTCGCTCAGCTCCGCCGCCGGAATGATCGCCTCGGCCAGCGTCACGCGATAGTCGGGCAGGAAGACGACGCGCATCCAGTCGCGCGTGCGCGGATCGGCGTTCACGATCTCGCCGACGCAATGAATCAATCGAATGATCAGCTTCGCGATGAAGTAGCCCGGCGCCGCTTTGCCCGCGAAGAGGAACGTGCGCGGCACGAGCGGCTGCTCGCCGTCTTCGACGATGCGCCAGTAGCGATCGATGATCTGCAGCGCGTTGAGCAGCTGCCGCTTGTATTCGTGAATGCGCTTGACCTGCACGTCGAACATCGAGAGCGGATCGATCGGGACGCCGGTCAGCTCTTTCGTCAGCCGCGCGAGCGCGACTTTGTTGCGGCGCTTCACCGTCTCCAGCTTGTCGAGGAGCGAGGTGTCGTCGACGAACAGCTCGAGCTGGCGCAACTCGTCGAGGTTGCGGATCCACCCGTCGCCGATCTGCTTCGTGATGAGACTGGCGAGCGAACGGTTCGCGTGCAGCAGCCAGCGGCGCGGCGTCACGCCATTCGTCTTGTTGTTGAAGCGATCGGGATAGAGCTTGACGAAGTCGGGCGCCAGCGTCGTCTTCACCAGTTGCGAGTGCAGCTCCGCAACGCCGTTCACCGAATGCGATCCCGCCATCGCGAGATTCGCCATGCGCACTTCGCCGTTCTCGACGATCGAAACTCTCGACGCCATCAGCGGATCTGCGGGGAATCTCCGCTCGACTTCCGCGACCAGCCGCCGATTGATCTCAAGAATGATCTGCGTGTGCCGCGGCAGCACGGCCTGCATCAGCTCGAACGGATACCGCTCCAGCGCCTCGGGCAGCAGCGTGTGATTTGTGTAGCCGAGCGTGTCGACGGTCATCGGCCACGCCTGCTCCCACGGGATTTGATGCTCGTCGACGAACGTGCGCATCAGCTCCGCGACGGTGAGGGCGGGATGCGTGTCGTTCATCTGAATCGCGTTCTTCGCCGCGAACTGATCGAGCGATTCGTGCCGCTCGAGGTAACGGCGAATGATGTCGCGCACCGCGCACGCGACGAGGAAGTACTCCTGCAGCAGCCGCAGCTCGCGTCCCGACTGCACTGCATCGCTCGGATAGAGGATCTTCGAGATCGCCTCGGTGTTGATCTTCTGCTGCACCGCGCGGATGTAATCGCCGGAGTTGAAGATGCCGATGTCGAATTGATGCGACGCGCGCGCGGAAAAGAGGCGCAGCACGTTGACGGTCTGGCCGCCGTAGCCGACGACCGGCATGTCGTGCGGCACGCCGACGATCACCCGATAACCGACCCACGACGGCGAGTACGCGCCGGTGCGGTCATGCGTGTGCTCGATCTGTCCGTAGACCGGCACGAGCACCGCTTCGTCGTGACGCTCGATGAGCCACGGCGTCGGCTGCTCGAGCCATTGATCGGGCTGCTCGACCTGCTGGCCGTTTTTGAACTCCTGGCGAAAGAGTCCGAATTCGTAGTTGATGCCGTAGCCGAATCCAGGCAGATCGAGTGTCGCCATCGAGTCGAGGAAGCACGCCGCGAGGCGTCCGAGGCCGCCGTTGCCGAGCGCGGCATCGGGCTCGAGTGCGGCAAGCTCTTCGAGATCGGCGCCGAGCTCCGTCACGACCGTTTTCGCTTCGTCGTAGATGCCGAGGTTGGTGAGGTTGTTCCCGAGAGCGCGGCCCATCAGGAACTCCATCGAGAGGTAGGAAAGGCGCTTCGCGTCCTGCTCGTTGTAACGGCGCTCGGTCTCGCGCATCGCGTCGAGCGCCGGGCGGCGGACGCCGTTCGCGAGTGCAGCAAATCGCTCGTGCGGCGACGCATCGCGCCACGCGCGGCCTTTCGCGAAACGGAGGTAGGCCTCGATCCCTTCGCGGAGATGAATGGCGGGCTGGCCGCTGGAGACTGTGCGCACCATGCGTAGTCGGTCCTGAGTGTAGGACAAGCTCTCCAGCTTGTCCCGGCTTGTCGTACACCGACAAGCTGAGAGCTTGTCGTACACTCAGCCTCGGGAGGAGGGGCTTGCGATCGTTCGCGCGATCGCTTCCTCTCTCGTCACCCGCTCGAAGTAGCCAAGATCGCGCCGGATCGCGCTCGTGTCCGTCGCCAGGTCGTAGCGCCAGACGAACGGGAGCGGCGATTCTTTCACGATGTTCACGCGGCCGCCGAGCCACTCGACCCAGTCGAATTCCGTCGGCGCATCAGATTCGCCGACGTTGTACGTCTTGCCCGCCGCACGCTCATCCATCGCCGCGAGCGCGATCGCATCGGCAACGTTCTCGACGTAACCACGCGTCCAGCGCCAGTGCGATTGCGGATCGCTCATCGATACGATCGCGCCGATCCACTCGCGCATGCGCGCATCGCCGGGGCCGTACACCGCAGGCAATCGCAGAATCGTCCCGCCGCGCTCGCGTACGACGTTCTCCACGAGGATCTTTTCGTAGTCGCCGCCGTACGGATACAACTTCGACCGCAGCGGCGACTCCTCGGTCATCGGCGCATCCGACTCACCGCTCTCGACGCCGCGCACACGATCGTATTGCGCATAAACATCCGCGCTGCTCGCGACCACGATGCGCCCTTCGACATTCGCGATCGCGCGCGCATCGCTCTCGGTCATCGAACACATATCGACAATCGCATCGAATGAGCCGCGTGCCTGCGAACGATCGGCGTGGACGTGCGAAGCGTCCCCGCATTTCGTGCGATGGAGGACCGTGACCTCCGCGCCGCGCTCGCGCAAACGCCGCACCACATGCGGCCCGATGAACCGCGTGCCACCGATAACGAGGACGCGCATGCGGCAAGTGTAGTGGAGCGCGGGCGTCCCGCCCGCACTCGTCGGCCGTCCCGGCCGGCGAGCGAGACGCTCGCCGGCTGCGGGCAGGATGCCCGCGCTCCTAACCCAACAAATCCTCCAGCTCGTCGCGCGAGAACTGCTTCACCAGCGACGGATCATCTTCGCGAATCATCTCCGTCGCCAGCCGCGCCTTACTGGCGATCAGCTCATCGATCTTCTCCTCCACCGTGTGGCGCGTGATCAGTTTGATCACCTGCACGCCTTTGTTCTGGCCGAGGCGGTGGACGCGGTCCGTCGCCTGATCTTCGCGCGCCTGATTCCACCAGCGGTCGTAGTGGATCACCACCGAGGCGCTGGTCAGATCGATACCGAGGCCGCCGGCGCGGAGCGATGCGGTGAAGACGCGGCATGCGTCGTCATCGCGGAAGCGCGCGATCTCGGCGCCGCGCTCGCGTGTCGAGCCTTTGATCGATGCGAAGCCGATCTCGCGCGAGGCGACATGCTGTTCGATCAGCTCGAGCATCTTCAGGTACTGGCTGAACACGACGACTTTCAGTCCGCTCGACATGCACTCGTCGAGCAGCTCCGTGAAGAGCTCCCACTTGCCCGAGGTCGCGTTCTCCGCGAAGCCGCCGCCGGCCGATGCCGGGTGATTGCAGATCTGCTTGAGGAAATTCAGCGCGGCGAAGACGTGCACGTAGGAGATCGTCACGCCGCCGCGGAGCTGCATGCGCAGCGGCTTCGCGCGCGATTCCATCACCTTGCGATAGATCGCGCGCTGATCATCCGTCAGCTCGCAGTAGCGCTTGTCGACGATCTTCGGCGGCAGTTGCGTCAGCACCTGCTGCTTCGTGCGGCGCAGCACGAACGGACGCACGAGGCGCTGCAGCAGCTTGCGATCGTCTTCCGCGTCGCGCGGCAGGTAGCCGGGAACGACGAAGTCGAGCAGCGCGTGCAATTCGCGCTCGTGATTCTCGACCGGCGTGCCGGTGAGGCCGACGGCGATCCGTTTGTCGATCGCGCGCAGCGCCTGATGCGTCGAAGTGCCGGCGTTCTTGATCGTCTGCATTTCGTCGAGCACGAGCAGCTCGAAGCGGCGGCCGCGGTATTGCTCGAGCCGCGCGCGGACGATGCCGTACGAGGTGAGCTCGATGTTCGCGTTCGGGACGTAGCGCTTCAATTTCTCGCGCCAGTGATCGAGCACAGAGGTCGGGCAAACGACGAGGACCTTCGCGCTCGGATCGGTCGACGTCACCGCTTGGATCAGCGCCATCGCCTGATGCGTTTTGCCCAGGCCCATGTCGTCGCAGAGCAGTCCGCCGAAACCGTTCTGCTGTAGGAGCCAGAGCCAGTGGTAGCCGGTCTGCTGGTAGCCGTAAAGATCGAGGCCGGTTGCCGGCGCGTCGGTCGAAGTCTGCAGCTCGTCGTACATGCGGAAGACCGGCTCGCACGACGGATCGCCTTTGAAAAGTGCTTTGCCGCGCAAAGTCGCGCGGATGCGCAGCAGCTCCATCTTCGTGTACGGCGCGGTGTGATCGAGGCAGGCGAACTGCGGATCGCCGATGTCGATCCAGACATTGCCGCGAATCAGCGCCGTCACGCCGTCCTTGCGCGCCTTTGCGATCTCGGCGGCGGTGATGCCGTGCTCGAAGGTGATGGTGACGTCGAGCAGATCGCGATGCGGCGGCGCGAAGTCGAAGATCACGTCGCCGTCGAGACGCACCGGCTGCGCGTTGCGGACGCATTCCGGCGCGAGCTCCGGCGGCATTTTCGCCAGCTCGCCGCGATGCCGTTCGATGAACGCGAAGACATCCGCTTCGCCGATCCGCTCGCGCGCGCCGAAGAGCGGGCGGTCGTCATCGACGAACATCGCCGGCAGCGGATTCACCGCGACGAAGCGCCGTCCGATGAGCACGTATTTGCCGAACTGCGGCAGCTGCGCGCGAACGTGCACCGCGCCGCGATCGAGCACCACCGGCGTGAAGGTGAGCGAGCGATCGTCCGCGATGTCGATGCGCAGCGATGAGTCGGCGGTGCCGGTCTCGAAATCGCGCGCGATGGGGATGATGTGCTCGACCGCCGCATTCGGCAGCGCGAGGTCGTCGAAATAGACCTGCGAGTCGCGCAGCTCGATCTTCGGCGCATCATCCGCGATGAATTTCGATTTCGCCCAGCGATACCAGGGCGAGGTCTCCCATTGCAGCCGCGCGCTTCCTGACCCGCGCTGCAACAGCGTCTGCTCCGCCTCGGTCAGCACGTATTTGCGCAGCAGCTGTTCGCGCGGATCCGAATCATGCGCATCCATCATCCGGCCGTCGGTGAAGCACGCGAATCCGACGTTGCGCCACACGCTCGCCTCGAATCGCTCGCTCTCGCCCGCGGTGCGCGCGACGAGCATCGCGATGTGCCGGCAGAGATCGTTCGGCTTCAGCGCCGGCGCGCACGTGCAGCGCGCGCTCGTCACGCGCGACGGCTCGAGCACGACCACCGGCGAGAAACTGCGCCGCTCGTTCTCGACGACGTACGCGGTGTACGCGCCGCGAAAGAAAAGCGGCTGCCGGACCTGCAGCTTCGAGCCCTGATTCTGGACGGCGGCGAGGGTGGCGGAGGAGAACGCGGAACGGAAACGATCGGGGATCATCGGGGGCGGCGTAGTTTAACGTGTGCGGCCCGTGGCCTACCGCCGCGCGGCGAGTTTCTCTCCCTCATCGAGCAGCCGATCGAGATCCGCGCGCCGATAAACTCGTCCCTGCGCGATGACCGCGTCGATCTTCTGCGCGTTGCGGATGTCGTCGAGCGGATTCGCATCGAGCAGCACGAGGTCGGCGAGCTTCCCTTTTGCGATCGCGCCGGTATCGCTGCCGAGGACGCGCGACGGATTGATCGTCGCCGCCTGCAGCGCCTGCATCGGCGTGAGCCCCGACTCCACCAGCAGCACGAGCTCGTCCTGCAGCGTGAAGCCGGGCACGCGCGGTCCGGAGATGTCGCTCCCCGCGAGCAGCGTGACGCCGCTCGCGTTCATCTGCCGCACAGTTTCCTTGTATTCGTTCAGCTTCCGCGTCAACTGCTTCGCTTCATCGGCGGTGAACACCGGCGGCTTCCGCACCGACTTCGCAACGTACTTCAATCGCGGATCGCCCCCTTCGAAATAGCGATACGCGATGAGCGTCGGATCGACGACTGTGCCGTTCTTCACAAATTTCGCAAAGAGCGCGTTCCCGTGCGTCGCGCGCCAGTCGCGCATCGCATCCGGAAAATCGGCGCCCTTCGGCAGTGCCGCGGCGAACACTCCCTCGAACAATGTCTCGACGTGCTCGATCGTCGCCTGTCCCGCATCGCTCGCCTCTTCCGGCGTCACGCTCATCGGCACGTGTCCGACGACGCGGATGTCGAGCTTCTTCGCTTCATCGATCAGCGCGAAGTACGACTCGCGCTCCATGCGCCGATGCACTTTGATGAAATCGACGCCGACCTGCTTCAGCGCCCGCGCCACGCCTCGCGTCGCCTCGGGTGACCCCGGCACCAGCTGATATTTGTTGAACGACCTGCCGTTGAGGATCGGACCGGCGCGATAAATGCGCGGTCCGGCAAGCACGCCGCAATCGATCTTCGTCCGCCATTCGTCGAGCTCGCGCAGGTCGCTGCCGAGATCGCGGACGCCGGTCACGCCGTTCGCGAGCAGCAGCGGGAGCGCGCTGTCGGTCGTCCAGCTGAGATGCACGTGCATGTCCCAGAGGCCGGGAATCAGGAACTTGCCGCGGCCGTCGATGACCTGCGCGTCTTTCGGGATCTCGACACTCGCGCCGATGTCCGCGATGCGGCCGTCGCGGATCACGACGCTGACATCGCGCAACGGCGGACCGCCTGTCGTGTCGATCACCGTGACGTGCGTGATGACCGCGAGGACGATCGCGATCAGCTTCATGCGCCCGCCGTCATCCCGAGCGTAGTCGAGGGACCCGGGGCGTGGGCGGCGCGCCACCCGCCCGCACAGGTCCCTCGACTACGCTCGGGATGACGTTTCATTGGCTCGCGACGTCGACGATCGCGGCGATCGCTTTATCGAGCTGCTCGCGCGTGTGCGCCGCGCTGATCTGGCAGCGCAGCCGCGCGTGACCCTGCGGCACGACCGGGAAACCGAAGCCCGACACGTACACGCCGCGCTGCAACAGCTCGCGCGACATGCCGATCGCTTTCGCGGTGTCGCCGATGATGATCGGCACGATGGGATGGATTCCTTCGCGGACCGTGATGCCTTTCGACGTCAGCTGCTGGCGGAAGTACAGCGTGTTCTCGCGCAGACGGGTGACGTAGCTCGGGTCTTTCTCCAGCAGATCGATTGCGGCGAGCGATCCCATCACGACGGCGGGCGGCAGCGTGTTCGAGAACAGGTACGGGCGCGACTTCTGGCGGAGGTAATCGACGAGCACTTTCGGTCCGGTGGTGAAGCCGCCGTGTGAGCCGCCGAGCGCTTTGCCGAGGGTCGAGGTGTAGGCGTCGATTTTTCCGAAGACGCCCAGCTCTTCCGCGGTGCCGCGGCCGGTTTTGCCGAGGACTCCGGTGCCGTGCGATTCATCGACGACGAGGAATGCGCCGAATTCGCGCGTCAGCTCCACCATCTCCGGCAGCGGCGCGAGCGAGCCTTCCATCGAGAAGACGCCGTCGGTCATCACGAGCTTGTTGCGGGCGTCGCGCGTCGCTTCGAGCGCACGGCGGAGGTCAGCCATGTCGCGATTTTTGTAACGCTCCTTGCGCGCTTTCGCCAGACGGATGCCGTCGATGATCGAGGCATGATTCAGTTCATCCGAGACGATCGCGTCCTGCTCCTGCGCGATGGTCTGGAAGAGTCCTTCATTCGCATTCCAGCACGACCCGTACAGGATCGTGTCCTCGGTGCCGAAGAACTGCGCGATGCGCTCTTCAAGCTCGCGATGAATCGTCTGCGTGCCGCAGATGAAGCGCACGGAGGCGAGCCCATAACCGTAATCGCGTTCGGCCTTCTCCGCCGCTTCGATGATCGCCGGGTGATCGGCCAGCCCGAGGTAATTGTTCGAGGTGAGCATGATCACCTCGCCGAAGCCTTCGACATCGACGACGGCGCCCTGCGGCGACTTGAGGGGGAGTTCTTTCTTGAGGGTGCCGGCCGCGGACATCTGATCGAGCTCGGCGGAGAGCGTCTGAAGGAGTGCCATGAGGCGAAGATAGCATCGGCAAGGCGACGCCGCGATCACTTCCTCTTCCGCCGCTTGCGGCTGCTTGCGCGCTGCGAAAGCGCGCTTGCCGCCGCCGTTTTCGCCGCTTTGCTGTAACGCCCGTCGCGCAATACTTTGCTCGCAGCCTTCGCCGCTCGTTTTCCTGTTCTACGGCCAGCCATCGCTTGCTCTCCTTACGAAGTGTGCTGCGCATACACGCAGAGCTGCCAGGCGATACTCGCGTTATTCGTCCGGGCGAGTGCGTTGCGTCGAATGCCGAATCCGAGTTTTGACTTAGATATGCCGGGCATGTGTAGAGCGCCATAGCCGACCTCCACAAATACAGACACCACCAGAGCCGAAACGTGCCGGCCTTCCCTGCTATCTGCCTATCGGGTTAGACGTTAACGCGCGCGGCCAGGGCCTACGTGGCTACGGCACGCGGCGCACGGCCTGCCTGCATGTGAGGCGCGCGATGTAGGCCGCGCGCCGCCGTCACGCTTGCGCTGAATAAGGCGGCTCGGCCCCCGGACCGAAGCCCGGTGCTACCTTGAGTTAGCCCGCTA
>C688J18823_10000328_pt1 | contig 27187 bp, 26 predicted proteins | sample HopSoiMetagenom1_FD_18823 | JGI IMG/M metagenome (IMG submission 18823) | reverse complement strand
CCTCGCCTCGGCTGGCGAAATCGACGCCGATACGCTGCCATTCGTCTATGGCATTTACCGCTCGCGGCGGGCGGCGCTCGTCGCGTTGCGCGCGCTCGCCGACGACCATGGTTTGTGCCTGCAGACGCTGGGATTCGATGCCAAGCGCCGCGGCGCCTGTTTCCGCCACCAGATCGGTCGCTGCGCCGGCGTGTGCGCGTCGCGCGAGAGCATCCACTCGCATCATGGCCGGCTCGCCGCCGCGCTCGCCACGCTAAAGACGCCCGAATGGCCGTACGCCGGCCCGGTCGGCATCGTGGAGGAAGACCGCGGGCGCGACGCCACCGAAGTGCACGCGGTCGATCGCTGGTGCTATCTCGGCGCGGCGCGCTGCGAGCCGGACATGGCCGACCTGCTCGACGCATTGGGCAAAAGCAACCCGCGCTTCGACTACGACCACTATCGCATCCTCGCCCGCTACCTCGGCAAGCCCGGCGCGCGGGTGGTGCCGCTCGCGCAATGCACTGCGAGCTCGTAATTCCGGGGCTTTTTTCGGCGCCGCCCGCGTCGCGCATGCCGGCGCTCGAGCTCGCGCTGGCGCGCGGACGCTGCACGAGCACAGCATCGCAACACCTCGAGACGTGGCTGCGCGACGCATTCGCGCTCGGCGACAAGGCGCTGCCGGCAGGAGCGCTCACGCTGCTCGGCGCCGGTGCCGAGCCGGGAACCGATTGCTGGAGCCGGGCCGACCCGGTGGACCTGCGGCTGCTGCGCGATCGTGTCATCCTCGTTCCCGGTGCCGCGTTGCGTATTCGAGAAGAGGAGGCGCAAGCGTTGTGCGAGGCGCTCAACGGCCATTTCGGCAGCCGCATGGAAGTGCGCGTGGTCGGGGCCGACCGCTGGGTCGCGCGCTTCGCCAATGACGTCGACATCGACACCGACTCGCCGCTCGAGCTTTCCGGGCGCGACGTCGAGCTGGCGCGGCCGTCGGCCGCCGGCGGCTCGTTCTCGCATCGCATCCTCAACGAAGCGCAGATGGTGCTGCATGCTCATCCGGTGAACGAAGCCCGCGAAGCACGCGGCGAGCCGGCGATCAACAGTGTGTGGCTGTGGGGGGCGGGGCGTGCGGTGAAGGTGGCGAACGAGCATTGGCATTCCGTGAGCGCCGACGATCCCGTGCCGCTCGGGCTCGCGCTCGCGGCCGGCATCCGGCATCGCCCGCTCGCAGCCTCCGCCACGGCCTGGCTGGAACGTATGCCGGAAAATGGCCGCCACCTCGTCGTGCTCGATGCGCTGCGCGTGCCGCTCGCGCTCGGTGCCGGCGCGGAGTACCAGGATGGCGTAGCGGCCATCGAAAGCCAATGGGTGGCGCCGCTCGTCGCCGCGCTGCGCGAGGGTCGCGTCGGCATGCTGTCGATCCACGTGCCCGACGCCGCCGAGTGCGCCTTGTACGAGACGATCCGCGGCGACCTGCGCCGCTTCTGGCGGCGCTCGCGGCCGCTCGAGAGCTACGCATGAAAATCATCGAGCGCGGATATAACGAGAACCACCGCCGCGCGCTCGTCGACGCCGGCATCCATCCGCTGCTGGCGAAGATCTATGCCGCGCGCCGCATCGTCTCCGCCGGCGAGCTCACCTACAGCGCGGGCGCGCTGCTTTCGCCTACGCTCTTGAAAGGCATCGAGGACGCGGCGCGCCTTCTCGCCGACGCGATCCAAGCCGGGAAACGCCTTCTCATCATCGCGGACTACGACGCGGACGGTGCCACCGCCTGCGCAGTCGGCATCCGCGCGCTGCGAGCGTTCCGCGCCAATGTGGATTACATGGTGCCGGACCGCTTCAAGCTGGGCTATGGCCTCTCCCCGGAGCTGGTCGACCTCGCAGCGAAAACAAACCCGGACCTTCTGATCACGGTCGACAACGGCATCGCCAGCGTCGAAGGCGTCGCGCGGGCAAAGAGCCTCGGCATCGGCACGCTGATCACCGACCACCACCTGCCGGGCACGGAACTGCCGCAGGCCGATTGCATCGTCAATCCGAACCAGGGCGGCTGCGACTTCCCGTCGAAGGCGCTCGCCGGCGTCGGCGTGATGTTCTACGTCATGCTCGCCCTACGCGCCGAGCTGCGCAGGCGCAGCTGGTTCAGCGGCGAGGAGCCCAACCTCGGCACCCTGACGCCACTTGTGGCGCTAGGCACGATCGCCGACGTCGTGCCACTCGACGCGAACAACCGCAACCTCGTCGCACAGGGGCTGAAGCGTATCCGCGCCGGACAGGCGCAGCCGGGGCTGCTCGCGCTGCTGCGCGCGGCCGGGCGCAACGTCGCCGAGGTGGCGAGCTTCGATCTCGGCTTCGTCGCCGGGCCGCGCCTCAATGCCGCCGGCCGCCTCGCCGACATGAGCCTCGGCATCGAATGCCTGATCACCGACGACGAGGCGCGCGCCGCGAACTGTGCGCGCGAGCTCGACCGGCTGAATGGCGAGCGGCGCAACATCGAGCGCGGCATGCTCGATCAGGCGCTCGAGAAGCTGCAGGCGCTCGAAGCGCAGGCACAAGGCACGTTCTTCATGCCGGACTGGCACGAAGGCGTGGTCGGCATCCTCGCTTCGCGCCTGAAGGACCGCCTGCATCGACCGGTGGTGTGCTTCGCGCGCTCGGCCGACGGGCGCTCGCTCAAAGGCTCGGGCCGCTCGGTACCGGGTTTCCATTTGCGCGATTGTCTGGACTTGATCTCCAAGCGCCTGCCGGGCCTCATCGTCCGCTTCGGCGGCCACGCCCAGGCGGCAGGCTTGACGATCGCCGAGGCGGACTATGCGCGCTTCGTCATCGCCTTCGAGCGTGCCCTCGACGAGACGCTTCCGGCTTCGGCGCGCACGAAGACGGTCGAGACCGACGGCAGCCTCGACCAGACGTACTACACGCTCGACGTCGCGCGCATGCTCGACGCCGGCATATGGGGCCAGGGATTCCCGCAGCCGCTCTTCTGCGATACATTTTCCGTGGAAAGCCAGCGCGTCGTGGGCGAGCGGCATATGAAGCTCGTGCTCGCCAAGGACGGGCGGCGATTCGAGGCCATGCGCTTCGGCACACTCGATCCCGTTCAACCGAATCATTTGTCCCGCGTGCGCGCCGCTTATCGCCTCGCGGTGAACGAATTCAACGGACTGAAGTCCATCCAGCTCACCGTGGAGCACGTCGAATCATGAAATCTGTCGCTGCCGCCGCACTCCTCGCCGCCGGCACGGCGTGTGCTGCCGACCTCACACCCATGAAAGATGCCGGTCCTTACGTCCCTTCCCCGCAGAGCGTGGTGTCCGACATGCTTCGCTACGCCGACGTGAGCGACAGGGATTTCCTGATCGACCTCGGCTCGGGCGACGGCCGCATCGTGCTCACCGCCGCCAAGGTGTTCGGCGCGCGCGGCTTCGGCGTCGAGATCAAGGAGGATCTCGTGCACCGCGCGAACGAGGCGGCGGCGAAGGAAGGCATCGGCGACCGCGTCAAGTTCGTCAAGGCCGACCTTTTCAAGACCGACATCTCGCAGGCCACCGTGATCACGATGTACCTGCTTCCGGATACGGTGAACATGCTGAAGGACAAGTTCCTCTCCGAGCTTCGTCCAGGCACCCGCATCGTGTCGCACGACTATCCGCTTACCGGCTGGATCCCCGAGAAATACGTACAGATGGATCTCGAGGACAAGGTGCAGATCAGCGGCGTCACCACCACGCTCATCTACCTCTACATCGTGCCGGCGAAGGTGGGCGGCAAATGGGAAGCGAAGATGCCCGCCGCGGTGAGCCGCCAGCCGGCGACGCTCTCGCTCAAGCAGCAGCTGACGCGCGTGAGCGGAAGCCTACGCGTCGACGGCAAGGACGTGCCGCTCGAGGATGTCCGCCTGCGCGGCGACAAGCTCACCTTCAAGCTCGCCGGCCGCAAAGGCGAGTTTTCGGGCACGGTGAAGGGCAATGCCATCGAGGGAATGGTCGATGGCAAGACCCCTTGGACGGCAGCCCTCGGCGGATGAAGATCCGCATCAGCGCGGGCACGCTCGCGCTGGAAGCCGAGCTGCGCGATACGCCGACCACCCGCGCCCTGTCCGAGGCGCTGCCTTTCGAAGCCAGCGCAAGTACGTGGGGCGACGAGNTGTACTTCACGACGCCGGTCAGCGCGAAGCTCGAGTCCGATGCGCGGCAAGTCGTCGAGCCGGGCACCGTGTGCTTCTGGACACAGGGCAACGCCCTCGCCCTCCCCTTCGGCCGTACGCCGATCTCGACCGACGAGCGGCCCAAGCTCGCGCATCCATGCAACGTGCTCGGCAGCATCAAGGATTTTTCCCACTTAAAAAGCATCAAGGCCGGACAGAAGATCCGGGTGGAGAAGATCTGATGCAGAGAAAGCGCGTCAACTCTTCCAAGCTGCGCTCGGTCGGCTACGACGAGTCGACGAAGACGCTGGAAGTCGAGATGTCGACCGGCCAGGTCTATCAATACGTGGGTGTGTACCCCGAGGTGTACCGCCGCTTCATGGCCGCGCCCAACCCGACCAGCTTCTTCGACGACAAGATCGCCGAGGAATACACCCCCAAGTCCGTAAAATAGGGATCACCAAAGAACCCCAGGAGGGCGCCGTGCGCTACGTATGGGCGGCGGTTCTGTCGGCGATCTGCATTACCGCGTCGGCCGCGCCGGGAAGCGCGACAGGGCCCGAGACGCTCGGATTGCGCGCCATCGCCGGCTGGCTGCAGGCCAAGGGCACGCCGGGTTTTGTCGGCGCAGACGTGGCGGACGCGATGGGCATCCCGCGCGGCGAGGGCGAGAAGCTGGTCGACGCGATGCAGCGCGGCTTTCGCGACGAGCGCGTGCTGCGCATGGCGCAGGTGATCGGCGGCGAGACGCTGCTCTTCATGGTGCAGGGCGAGGGCGAGGTGTACTTCTATCTCTCGAACGTGCGCGGCGGCCTGCGCAAGGCGCTCCTCTCGTTGCCGACCCGCGAGTCGGTCATCACGCTCGATGGCGCCGAAGCGCAAGCCAGCTTCCTGCGCGAAGTACGCTACTGGGAAGACAAGGCGGCGGCGCGCTAGACCGGGCCGCTATAATGCGCGGCCCATGGAAGCCGAACGACTGAACCAAATCGCCTCGAGCTTGGCCGACCTGCAAAGCAGGTCGGCGGAACTGCGGAGGTATCTTTGACTACGAGGCGAAGACCCAGCGGCTCGCGGCGCTGAACCGCGAGCTCGAAGACCCCAAGCTGTGGGAAAACCCGCAGCGCGCGCAGGATCTGGGCAAGGAAAAGAAAACGCTGGAGGCGGTGGTCGGCACGCTCGGTCGCGTCGGCAGCGGCCTGAGCGACGCGGCGGAGCTGTTCCAGCTCGCCCGCGCGGAGAACGACGACGCCACCGTGATGGGCGTCTCGGCGGACGTCGACAAGCTCGCCAAGGACGTCGCGACGCTCGAGTTCCGTCGCATGTTCTCGAACCCGCTCGACCCCAACAATTGCTTCGTCGACATCCAGTCCGGCTCGGGCGGCACCGAGGCGCAGGACTGGGCGTCGATGCTCGAGCGCATGTACATCAAGTATTGCGACCGCAAGGGCTTCGGCGTCGAGGTGCTCGAGCACACGCCCGGCGAGGTAGCCGGCATCAAGAGTGCGACGCTCAAGGTGAGCGGCGAATACGCCTACGGCAACCTGCGCACCGAGTCGGGCGTGCACCGCCTGGTGCGCAAGAGCCCGTTCGACTCGAACGCGCGGCGCCACACGTCATTTGCCAGCGTATTCGTCTATCCAGAGGTGGACGAGTCGATCGAGGTCGAGATCAATCCCGCGGATTTGCGCATCGACGTCTACCGCGCCTCCGGCGCCGGCGGGCAGCACGTCAACAAGACCGAGTCCGCGGTGCGCATCACGCACATCCCGACCGGCATCGTCGTGCAGAGCCAGAACGATCGATCGCAGCATCGCAACCGCGCCGAATGCATGGCGATGCTGAAGTCCCGCCTCTACGAGCTGGAGCTTCGCAAGCGCACGGCGGAGGCCGACAAGCTCGCTGCGACAAAGACCGACATCGAGTGGGGCCACCAGATCCGCTCGTACGTGCTCGACCAGTCGCGCATCAAGGATCTGCGCACCGGCGTGGAAAAAGGCGATACGCAACGCGTCCTGGATGGAGACCTCGATGACTACATCGAGGCCAGTCTGAAGCAGGGGGTTTAGTGGACAACGAAGAGAACAAGCTGGTCGAAGAGCGGCGCGAGAAACTGAAAGCGTTGCGTAGCCGCGGCCAGGCCTACCCGAACGACTTCCGCCGCCAGCACACGGCAGCCGAATTGCACCACGCGCATGGCTCGAAGACCAAGGAGCAGCTGGAGGGCGAAAAGCCGGCGGGCGTCGTGGCCGGCCGCATGGTGCTGAAGCGCGTGATGGGCAAGGCGAGCTTCGCCACGCTGCAGGACGGCTCGGGGCGCATCCAAGCCTACATCACGCAGGATACGCCCGGCTACGAGGACTTCAAGCACTGGGACCTGGGCGACATCGTCGGGGCCGAGGGATCGGTGTTCAAGACGATGAAGGGCGAGCTCACGGTCAACGCGAAGAGCATCCGCCTGATCAGCAAGGCGCTGCGCCCATTGCCGGAGAAGTTCCACGGCCTCGCCGACCAGGAGATGAAGTACCGCCAGCGCTACGTGGATCTCATCGTGACGCCGGAGACGAAGGAGATCTTCCTCACGCGCAGCCGCGTCATCCAGTCGATCCGCGACGCGCTGCGCGCCGAAGGCTACCTGGAAGTCGAGACGCCGATGATGCAGCCGATTCCCGGCGGCGCGGCGGCGCGGCCGTTCAAGACGCACCACAACGCGCTCGACATGGATCTTTTTCTGCGCATCGCGCCCGAGCTGTATCTGAAGCGCCTGGTGGTCGGCGGCATCGAGCGCGTGTTCGAGATCAATCGCAACTTCCGCAACGAAGGCATCTCCACGCGCCATAACCCCGAGTTCACCATGCTCGAGTGGTACTGCGCGTACCAGGACTGGAACTACATGATGGAGCTCACCGAGCGGCTGATCCGTAGCGCCGCCGGCCGCGACACGATCCCGTATCAGGGCAAGACGATCGAGATCGGCAAACCGTTCCAGCGCCTGCCGATCACCGAGGCGCTGCGCCGCGAGGGCATCGAGGGTGACTTGCGCGACCGCGCGCTGCTGTCCAAGGAATTGACCCGACGCGGCGTCGAGCACCGCGACTCGCAAGGCTGGGGCTCGCTGCAGCTCGTGCTCTTCGAGACGGTCGGCGAGAAGCACCTCATTCAGCCCACCTTCCTCACCGAGTTCCCGGCCGAGGTGTCGCCGCTTTCACGACGCCGGGATTCCGATCCGGAGCTCGCCGACCGCTTCGAGCTCTTCATCGACGCGAAGGAAATCGCCAACGGCTTCTCGGAGCTGAACGATCCGGAGGACCAGGCGGCGCGATTCCTGGAGCAGGTGAAGCAGAAGGAGGCCGGCGACCAGGAGGCTATGTACTACGACGCCGACTACATCCGCGCGCTCGAGTACGGCATGCCGCCCGCTGCCGGCGCCGGCCTCGGCATCGACCGTCTGGTGATGCTCCTCACCGACAGCCCCAGCATCCGCGATGTAATCTTGTTCCCGCAGATGCGGCCTGAGTCCTCCTAACGGCGTAGAAACAATTGGTAACCAATGCTCACGGCATGCCGTGGGCGGCGCCCGTAACCTGTGCTCACTCGCAGAACACACAGGAGAAAGACGCGATGGAAACCACCACCACAGTGGGAACGGGCCGCGGCAGGCTGCACCCGCTCCTCACGGCGGCAGCCGTTTCGGTCACCATATTTTCGGCCGTGGGAGTGGCCGCGATAGCCGGCCTCATTCCGCATTCGAAGAGCCAGCCCAAGGACGGAATGCCGGTTGCGGCGGTCGCGGCTCCCGCGCCCACCCCGGCACCAGCGCCGGTCGCCCAGGCCGCGCCCGCGCCTAAGCCGATGAAAAAGGCCGTCGTGCGCCATACGCCGCCGGCGCCCATTCCGGCGCCGACGGTGGCGTATAACGCGGCACCCATCGCCCAGGCGCCGCAGACCATCGAAGCGCCGAAGCCGGTGCAGAAGCCAGGCACCTATGGCGTTGTGGAATCAGTCAAGGAAGTCGAGCTGAAGGGCGATGCTAAAGGCATCGGCGCCGTCGGCGGCGCGCTCGCCGGCGCCGTGCTGGGCCACAACATCGGCGACCACAACAAGGTGGTCACGGTGCTGGGCGCCGCGGGCGGCGGACTCCTCGGCAACCAGATCGAGAAAACGGTACGCACGCAGAAGGCCTGGGAGATGACCGTGCGCTACGACGACGGCACGACGCAGAGCTTCCAGACCAAGGAGCAGCCGATCTGGCACCAGGGCGAACGGGTTCGCTACTACGAAGGCAAGCTGCAGCCGGTCTAAACCCGCAAGGCAATCAGCCCGCACAGCACCGCGCCGGTGGCCGCAAGCCGCCGGCGCGTCATTTTTTCGCGCAGGAAAAGCGCACTCAGCAGCGCCGCGAAGATCACGGCCGTCTCGCGCAGCACGGCGACAAGCGCTATCGGTGCCTGCGTCATCGCCCATATCGCGATGCCGTAGGCGCCGAGCGCCAGCGCGCCGCCGATCAGCGCGCGCGGCCATTTGGTTCGAAAGTAGGTTCCCATCGCCGCGGCGCGACCGCGAGCGAAGCCGTAAAGCAGGATCACCAAGCCGTTCGCGGCGAAGAACCACAGCGTGTAGCTCACCGGCGCGCCCGAGGCACGCGCACCCTGTCCATCGATCAGCGTATAGGTCGCGATCACCACGGCGTTGGCGAGCGCGAAGGCGGTGGCGCGGGGGTCGTGGCGCCCGGAAGCGAAGGCGAGGATGCCGGCACAGATAAGGACCACGCCGAGCGTTTCCTTCATTGGCAAGATCTCTCCCAGCGCAAGGGCGCCGACCAGCGCGACGATCATGGGACCGCCGCCGCGCATCACGGGATAGGTGTAGGAGAGCTCGCCGTAGCGATATGCTCCGGCGAGGAACACGAAGTAGAGGATGTGCACGATCGCCGAACCGGCGAGCCAGGGCCATGACGCGCTCGCGGGCGCCGGCACGAAGGGCGCGACGACCAGCCCGAGCAGGCCCGAGCCGACCGCAATCGAAATGGTCTCGAGCTCCTTGTCGTCGCCGGATTTGAGGAGCACGTTCCACGAGGCGTGCAGCAGCGCCGCGCCGAGCACGGCGAGGGTGACCGGCAGGCTGATGTCCACTACGGGCGAACGACCTGCTCGATGAGCGGCATCATGCGCTCGACCGCGGCGCGGCCTTCCTTGATCGCCTCGCGGCCGCGGTGGTACTCCATCGTGCCGAAGTTCGGCAGGAGCGGGGTGATCATCACGTCGGCCGGCTCGCCGGCGAGGCGGCTGCGCGCGACGCGCTGCTCGACTATGTCGAGCGCGGTGTTGAACACCTCGAAGATCGACGGGATCGGCGGGGCATCGCTCTTCATCGTGGAGCTGCGCAGGAGCCGAGCGAGCCACCCGGGATGAGGCGCCGGCAAGGCGGGCAGATCGCGGCCCATGTTGCGGTAAGGACCGAGCTTGCCCCACGAGAGGTCGATGGCGATCACGATCTCGGCACCGAAGGCGCGGCACATCGATACCGGCACCGGGTTGACGAGGCCGCCGTCGACCAGCACCGCGCCCTCATGCACCACCGGCGTGAAAAGTCCCGGCGCGGCGATGGAAGCCCGCACCACGTCGAGCACCTTGCCGCGGCGCAGCCACACCTCGCGGCCGGACGACAGCTCGGTGGCGACCGCGCCGAACGGCACGTCGAGCTCAGCGATGTCGCGGTCGTGGAACAGGGCGCGAAACAGGTTGAAGAGCCGCTGGCCGCGGATCAGCCCGCCTTTCCAGGTGAGATCCATCAGGCGCACGACCTGCGTCCAGGCGAGCCTCGTCACCCATTCCTCCAGCCGGTCGAGCTCCCCGGACGCATACACCGCGCCGACCAGCGCGCCGATCGAGGTGCCGCAGATGAGGTCGGGCTTCACGCCGCGCTCCTCGAGGGCGCGGATGGCGCCGATGTGCGCCCAGCCGCGGGAGCTGCCGGAGCCGAGGGCGAGTCCTATTTTGGGTTTGCGGGGCATGGCGGACTACAGGCCCCGCGAGTTTACGTTAGAGCCAAAGGGTCGTCCCCGCGCAACCCCGAATTCAGATTCTCTCGAAAATAGCAGCGATCCCCTGCCCGCCACCGATGCACATCGTGACGAGCGCATAGCGCTTCTGCGTGCGCTCGAGCTCGTAGAGCGCCTTGACGGTCAGGATGCAGCCCGTCGCGCCGATCGGATGGCCGAGGGCGACGGCGCCGCCGTTGGGGTTGACCTTGGCCGGATCGAGCCCGAGGTCCTTCGTGACCGCCATGGCCTGCACGGCGAAGGCCTCGTTCGACTCGATGACGTCCATGTCCGAAGGCTTGAGCCCGGCCTTTTCGAATACCCGCTTCACCGCGGGGATCGGACCGAGGCCCATCAGCTGCGGCTCGACGCCGGCGTGCGCATAGGCGACGAGGCGTGCCAATGGTTTGTGGTTCTTCGCCGTCTTGGCATCCATCAGCACGATCGCGGCGGCCGCGTCGTTGATGCCGGAAGCGTTGGCGGCCGTGACGGTTCCATCCTTTTTGAACACGGGCTTCAGCTTCGCGAGGTTCTCCATGCTCGCATCCGCGCGCACGTGCTCGTCGGTAGTGAATTGCTCGACGCCTTTGCGGCTCTTCAGCTCCACCGGCACGATCTGCGACTTGAAGTAGCCGGCCTCGATGGCACGCGCCGCCCGCTTGTGCGACTCGACCGAATACTGGTCCTGCTGCTCGCGCGTGAAGCCGTACTTCGCGGCGATGTTCTCTGCGGTGACGCCCATGTGACCGTGGCCGAACGGATCGTGCAGCGCGGCCGTCATCGCGTCGACCACCGGTGCGTCGCCCATGCGCTGTCCCCATCGCCCCGAAGGCATCATGTACGCGGCGCGGCTCATGCTCTCGGCGCCGGCGCCGACGGCCGTGGTGCAATCGCCGAGCATGATGTGCTGCGCCGCCGAGACGATGGCCTGCAGGCCGGAGCCGCACAGGCGGTTGACCGTGAGGCAGGGCGTGCCCACCTTCACACCCGCATCGAGCGCCGCCACGCGAGACATGTACATATCCCGCGCTTCGCCATGGATCACGCTGCCGACGACGACGTGGCCGACGCTCGCCGGATCCACTTCGGCTCGTTGCAGCGCTTCGCGAATGGCGATCGAGCCGAGCTTGGTCGGCGGGATGTCCTTGAAGGCGCCGCCGTAGTCGCCGATCGCCGTTCTCGTACCCGCCACCACCATTACTTCCGTCATTGCAGTCTCCCGAAGAGATCATGCTCATCCGCGCGCTCGATGAGCACGCGGCCGTATTGTCCCGCCTTGCCACCCTTGAAGCGCACCACGCCATCGATGTCCGGCGCGTCGCCCTTGGTGCGGCCAATTCCCGGCTCGTCGACCAGCACCTCGAGGGTCTGGCCGACCTTCGCCTGCAGCTTCGCGGCGCTGATCTTCGCCTGCTTCTGCATGAACCGGCGCCGCCGGTCTTCCTTCACTTCGTCCGGCACCGGATCGGCGAGCTCGTTGGCCGCCGCGCCCTCGACCGGCGAGTATGCGAAGCAGCCGACGCGGTCGAGTTGAGCTTCATCAAGGAACGACAACAATTGGTCGAATTCCGCTTCGGTCTCGCCCGGAAAGCCGGCGATGAAGGTCGAGCGGATGGTGATCTGCGGGCAGATGGCGCGCCAGGCGCGCACGCGCTCGAGCACTTTCTCGCTCGAGGCTGGGCGCTTCATCAAGCGCAAGATGCGAGGGCTGGCGTGCTGGAACGGCACGTCGAGGTACGGAACGATCCTGCCTTCGGCCATCAGCGGGATCACTTCGTCGACGTGCGGATACGGATAGACATAGTGCAGCCGCACCCAGACGCCGAGGTCACCGAGGGCGCGGCAGAGGTCGGTCATCTTGGTCTTCACCGGGCGCCCATTGACGAAGCCGGTGCGGTACTTCACGTCCACCCCGTAGGCGCTCGTGTCCTGCGAGATGACGAGGATCTCCTTCACCCCGGCCTTCACCAGGCGCTCGGCTTCCTGCATCACCTCGGCGATCGGCCGCGACACGAGGTCGCCGCGCATGGATGGGATGATGCAGAAGGTGCAGCGATGGTTGCAGCCCTCGGAAATTTTGAGATAGGCATAGTGCCGCGGCGTGAGCCGGATTCCCTGCGGCGGCACGAGATCCACGTAGGGGTCGTGCGGCTTCGGCAGGTGCTCATGCACGGCGGCCATCACGCCTTCGGTGTCGTGCGGGCCGGTAATGGCGAGCACCGACGGGTGGATTTTCCGGATGGTTTGATCTTTAGCGCCGAGGCAGCCGGTGACCACCACTTTCCCGTTCTCCGCCAGCGCCTCGCCGATCGCGTCGAGCGATTCCTCGACCGCCGCATCGATGAAGCCGCACGTGTTGACGATGACGAGATCGGCGTCGCCGTACGAGGGCGACGTGACATAGCCCTCCGCACGCAGCTGCGTAAGGATGCGCTCTGAATCTACGAGGGCCTTCGGACAGCCTAGCGAGACAAAGCCAACCTTAGGACTTGTCTTCGCCCTTGTCGCTTTTTTGGCCAGACTGGAAACCGGGAAAGGGAAGGCCAGAGAACATGTTGCGGGCCTGGCTTTGCATCTGCTCCTGGAACTGCTGGAACACTTTCTGCGATTGCTCCATGTAGGCCTGCATCAGGCTCTGCATCGCCGGGCCCTGCAGGTTCATGAACTGCGACCACAGCTCCTGCCCGCCGCCGCCGTACATCTTCTGCGACTGCTCCTGCAGCGTCTTCTGCAAGTCCTGGAACGCGCGGATGTTGCGCTCGAGGTACGTGCCCATCATGCCCTGCATCGCGTTGCCGTACGAGCGGATGAGCTGCGACAGAAGGTCGGAGGAGAAAAGCGGCATGCCGCCCGACTCTTCTTCGAGGATGATCTGCAGCAGGATCTGGCGCGTGAGGTCGTCGCCGCTCTTCGCGTCGACGACCTGGAACTCCTCCTGCTTGAGCACCATCTGCTTGACGTCGGCGAGCGTGATGTAGCTCGACGTCTTGGTGTCGTAGAGTCGCCGGTTCGGGTACTTCTTGATGAGCCGCAACGGGCTCTCCTTGGACTCGGACATCTTGGGCTCGGGGGCGGCCACGGGTTAAGTCTACTCCTCGCCTTCCGTTAGTACATGTGCTGGCCGCCGTTGATGGAGATGTTCGCGCCAGTGACGAACGCCGCCTCCTCGGAACAAAGGTAGATGATTAATCCGGCCACCTCGTCGGGCTTGCCCAACCGCGACACCGGGATCTGCGGCAGGATCTTCGTATCCAGGATCTCTTTCGGGATCGCGGTCACCATCTTCGTGCCGATGTAGCCGGGCGAGATGGTGTTGATGGTGACGCCCTTGCGCGCCACTTCGAGCGCGAGCGCCTTGGTGAAGCCGTGGATCCCCGCCTTGGCGGCGGAATAGTTGGTCTGGCCGAAAGCGCCCTTCTGCCCGTTCACCGACGAAACGTTGATCACGCGGCCCCAGCCGCGATCGACCATGCCGTCCATCACCTGCTTCGTCATGTTGAAGCAGGAGTCGAGGTTGGTGCGCATCACCGCGTCCCAATCGTTCTTGGTCATCTTCTTGAACGTCATGTCGCGCGTGATGCCGGCGTTGTTCACCAGGATGTCGATGGCGCCGACCTCGCTGTGGATGATCGAGCTCTGGCGCGCGCACGACTCGTAGTCGGCGACGTCGACCGGAAAGGCAGAGAACTGGTAGCCCCGGCCCCTCATCTCCTCGAGCCAGGACTTGAATTTCGTGTTGGAGGGCGAGTAGGTGACGACCACGCGGTAGCCGGCGTCCGCCATCTTCGTGCTGATCGTCTCGCCAAGACCTCCCATGCCGCCGGTGACGACGGCGATGCGCTGCTTTGCCATACCTTCCTCCTCGGGGAAGGGTCAGTCTACATCATGTGCATTCCGCCATTCACCGAGATGTTGGCGCCGGTGATGTAGCCCGCTTCATCCGATGCGAGGAAAGCCACTACCGCGGCGATCTCCTCGGGCCGCGCCAGGCGCCCCATCGGAATCTGCGCCACGATCTGGTCGCGCACTTCCTTGCGGATCGCCATCACCATGTCGGTTTCGACGTAGCCCGGCGACACGGTGTTCACCGTCACGCCCTTGCGCACCACCTCCTGCGCGAGCGCCTTGGAGAAGCCGGCCATGCCCGCCTTGGCGGCCGAGTAGTTGGTCTGGCCGAACTGGCCCTTGATGGCGTTCACCGACGAGATGTTGATCACGCGACCCCAGCCGCGCTCGACCATGCCATCGATCACCTGGCGCGTCACGTTGAACACGCTGTTCAGGTTGGTGTTGATCACCTCCATCCAGTCGCGCTCGGTCATCTTCTTGAACACGGAGTCGCGCGTGATGCCGGCGTTGTTGACCAGGATATCCACCGGAGCGACGCTGGAGCGGATGTCGGCGAACATCTTCTCGCAGGAATCGAAGTCGGACACATCGCCTTCCGCGGCGTGCACCTTGAGGCCTTCGGCGCGCATGCGCTTCAGCCACTCGTCCTTCTTCTCGTAACCCGGCAGGCATCCGGCGATCACCGTGTGACCGGTCTGCCCGAGCCGCCGGCAGAGCGCCGTGCCGATGCCGCCCATGCCGCCCGACACGAACACCGTGCGCGTGATGATCGGCTGCGTGCGCCAGGTTTCGCGATCGACGACGGAATCTATGACTTCGCCTTGTTTGCCCATTGCCATTTCCTTTTAGCGTTCGACAGCTAGGGCCACGCCCATGCCGCCACCAATACACAGCGACGCGAGACCTTTCTTCGCGTCGCGCTTTTGCATCTCGTGAAGCAGCGTGACCAGCACGCGGCAGCCCGAGGCACCGATCGGATGGCCGAGCGCGATGGCGCCGCCGTTCACGTTGACCTTCGAAGTATCCCAGCCCATCTGGCGGTTGACCGCGATCGCCTGCGCCGCGAAGGCCTCGTTGATCTCCATCAGGTCGAGGTCTTTCGGCTCCCAGCCGGCGCGGGCGAGGCAGCGCTTCGACGCCGGCACCGGGCCCATGCCCATGTACTTGGGATCGACGCCCGCGGAAGCGAAAGCCTTGATGCGCGCGAGCGGCCTCAGGCCAAGCTCTTTTACTTTCTTCGCCGACGCGAGAACGACCACCGCCGCGCCATCGTTAATGCCCGAGGCGTTGCCGGCGGTCACGGTTCCGGCCTTGTCGAAGGCGGGCTTTAGCGCCTTCAGCGAATCCGCGGTCGTGCCATGGCGCGGATATTCATCGTCCTTGAACATCACCGGGCCTTTGCGCGACGGGATTTCCACCGTGACGATCTCGTCGGCGAACCGGCCGGCCTTCTGCGCGGCTTCCGCCTTGTTCTGGCTCTTGGCCGCGAACTCATCCTGCTCCTCGCGCGTCACCGCGTATTCCTTCGCTACGTTTTCCGCCGTGACCCCCATGTGGTACTGATTGAAGACATCCCACAGGCCGTCGACGATCATCGTGTCGACCATCTTCGCGTCGCCCATGCGAAAACCGTCGCGCGAGCCGTTCAGCGCATGCGGCGAGAGGCTCATCGATTCCTGCCCGCCGGCAACCACGATGTCGGAGTCGCCGTTCGCGATGGCCTGCGCGCCGAGCATCGCGGCCTGCAGGCCCGAGCCGCAGACCTTGTTGATGGTCATCGAGGGCACCATGTACGGGATGCCCGCCTTCATGGCCGCCTGGCGAGCCGGGTTCTGTCCCACCCCGGCGGTAAGCACCTGGCCCAGGATCACCTCCGAGACCTGGTCCGCCTTCACGCCGGCTCGCTTCAACACATCCTTGATGACGAGCGCGCCGAGCTCGGACGCCGGCGTCTTCGCCAGCATGCCGCCGAACTTGCCGATCGGGGTGCGGGCTGCGCCGACGATATAGATCTCATCCATGGTGCCTCCTTAATGAACCTCTAGTGAACTACGCGGTGACGCACATAGCGTCCTGGCGCGGGTTCGATGGGTGGGTACTTCGCGTTGCCGGCTTTTGCCGGCGCCTTGCGGCTGCCGCCGCCGTGCGAGTCGAGCCACTTCGACCAGCGCGGCCACCAGCTTCCTTTGTGCTCGCTCGCCGTCTCGAGCCAGTCATCCGGCGTGTCCGGGTAAGGCGAGCCGATCCAGTGACTGCGGCGATTCTTCGAAGCCGGATTCACGACGCCGGCGATGTGGCCGCTCGCGCCGAGGACGAAGGTCTTGTCGTCGCCGCCGAGCAAATGCACCGTGCGATACGCCGAGCGCCACGGCACGATATGGTCCTCGCGCGTGGCGAGGCCGAACATCGGCAACTTAACGCGGCCGAGGTCCACCGGCACGCCGCAGTTCGTCAACTTTCCCGGCTTGCGCAGGTTGTTCTCCAGGTACGTATTGCGCAGGTAGTAGGCGTACATAGGTCCCGGCAGATTGGTGCTATCCGCGTTCCAATAGAGCAGGTCGAACGCCGCCGGCCGGCCGCCGAGCAGATAGTTGTTCACCACGTACGGCCAGATGAGATCGTTCGCGCGCAGGCTCGAGAAGACGAATGCAAGCTCTTGGCCGGGGAAGATTCCGCCCTTGCCGAGCGTCGCCTCGCGCGCCGCCACGGATGCTTCGTCGATGAAGAGCCCGATCTGCCCGGTGTCGGAAAAATCGAGCATCGCGGCGAGGAAGGTGACGCTTTCGACCATCTCCTCGCCCTTCGCCGCCATGACGGCCAGTCCCGCGCCGAGGAGCGTGCCGCCGACGCAGAAGCCGAGCGCGTTGACCTTGTCGCTCTTCGCGATGTCGCGCGCCGCGCGCAGCGCGCTGAAGACGCCGAGCTCGAGATAGTCGTCCCAGCCGTAATGCCCCTGCTCCGGGCCGACATTGCGCCACGACACGATGAACACGGTGTGGCCGCTGTCGACGGCGTAGCCGGCGAACGAGTTCTCGGGCTGCAGATCCAGGATGTAGTACTTGTTGATGCAGGGCGGGATCATCACCAGCGGCCGCTTCGCCACCTGCGCCGTGCGCGGCCGGTATTGAATGAGCTGAATGAGGTCGTTCTCGTACACGACTTCGCCCGGGGTCACCGCGATGTTGCGGCCGAGCTCGAACGCGGCCTCGTCGGTTTGGCTGATGCGGCCCCGGCCCGCATCGGCGACCAGATTGGCCATGCCGCGCGCCAGGCTTTCGCCCTTCGACTCGAGGGCCGCGCGCAGCGCGAGCGGATTCATCGCCGCGAAGTTGGCCGGGCACATGGCATCGATCCATTGCCGCGCGGCGAAGCGCGCGCGCTCCTTGGCGCGCTCCTCGAGCGGCGTGTGCTCTATGGAGTCCTCGATGTATCTCGCCGCGAGCAGGTACGACTGCCGCAGGTAGCTGTAGTACGGGTTCTCGCGCCATTCGCGAGACGCGAAGCGCTTGTCGTCATCGTCGATAATCGCTGCGGTGCCGCCCGCCATCAGGGCATGCCAAAGCTTCGCTTGCTCGTCGAGATAAGACTTCTGCAGGGCGCTGGTCTGTCCCAGGTCCGGCGGCGAGGCGAACAGGCGCATCCACCCTTGGGTGACCGCATTGGTCGATTGCGCGATCGCGGCGAGGACGGCATCGGGGGGCGGTTGCGGAGCGGATGCCAAGCCGGCCGATTTTGCGACGCACAAGACCGGGCGTCAATTACCGCTCAACCTACTGATCCGTAGTCCTTTTTGCTCAATGCTTGAGCACCGCGCCGACGAGCGCGATGGTGCCGATGCCCAAGGCGATGAGGATCGCCTGGGAGGCGGTGTCGCGAAGCTGCGGTCGCTTGTGCAGGCCCGGGATGAGATCGGCGACCGCCACGTAAACCATGCTGGCGGCGACGACGCCGAGCAGCGCCGCCTCCCAGTCGCGGAACACCTGCAGCCCATAGTAGCCGCCGACGCCGCCGACGATGGTGGCGAGCGAGGAGCCGAGGTTGACGGCCAGCGCCCGTGCGCGTGTATAGCCCGAGTGGAGCAGGATCAGGAAATCGCCCACTTCCTGCGGAATCTCGTGCGCGATGATGGCGAGCGCGGCGACGATGCCGAGCTCCGTGCTTTGCAGGAAGGCGGCGGCAATCAGCACGCCGTCGACGAAGTTATGCACCGTGTCACCGACGATGATGAGCGCGCCGCTGCGCCCATGATCGTGCGGCTCGCGGTGCTGATCGTGCACCTCGCAATGTTCCGTATGGCAGTGCCGCCAGAGCAGCAGCTTCTCGAGGACGAAGAAGGCGAAGATGCCGGCGAGGATCGATACCGCCGCCTCGCGCGGATTTTCCTTGAATGCCTGCGGGATGACTTCGAGGAACGCGGCGCCGAGCAGCGCGCCGATGGCGTAGGAAACCAGCATCGACACCCAGCTCGCGCGAAGCAGAAGAGAGAACGCCGCGAAGCCCACGGACAGGGCGCCACCGGCCACGCTCGCCGCGAGGATCCAACCGAGGGTCATATCCAGATCAGCGCGGCCATGCGCGCCGTGGTTTTGTCGCGCCGGTACGAATGGAATCGGTCTTCACTCAACGTGCAGAAGCCGCCGCCGGAGATGCGCGCCACACCCTTCGCCCGCAGTTTGGCGAGCGCGATGGCGTAGAGGTCGAGCAGCCAGTGGCCGGCGCGTGTCGGCTTGAACGCGGATTCATATCCGGCAAACGCCGCGCGCACCTCGTCCCCTACTTCGTAAACGCGCGGCCCGATGGCAGGCCCGAGCCAAGCGGAGACGGATGCGGGCGGAGCACGCATGGCGTCGAGTGTCGCTTCCAGCACGCCGCCGGAGAGGCCGCGCCAGCCAGCGTGCGCAACAGCGACAACGCCATCGCCGGCGAAGAAGACCGGCATGCAGTCGGCGATCTTCACCACGCAGACGGTTCCCTTTTCCCGGGCTACGGCGGCGTCCGCCTGGACAAGTGTATTTGTGATGTCGGCATCGATGACGCGGTTACCGTGCACCTGGTGCAGCCAGTGCGGCTCGCTGGGGACCAGCGCACGCAGCTTCGCTCGGCCGGCATCGCTGCCCATATCGCCGAATGGCGCGGTAGTGACGAACGCCTGCGCGTCGCTAACCGCCCAGTCGGGCCGAATCAAATCTCGCATGCGCGCAGGCTGTCGACGAGCTTCTTGAGGTCGCGCGGCAACGGGGAGCGCCAGGTCATCTCCTCGCCGCTCGACGGGTGGCGCAGGGAGAGCTCGGTCGCATGCAGCGCCTGGCGTGGAAACTCGATGCCGTGCCGCGTGCCGCGATGGTAGACGGTGTCGCCGACAAGCGGATGGCGGATGTGCTGGAAGTGGACGCGGATCTGGTGCGTGCGGCCGGTTTCCAGCCGGCACTCGACGAGCGCAGCGCGCCCAAAGCGCTCCAGCACGCGATAGGTCGTGCGCGCGGGCTTGCCGCGATGGGTGACGGCCATTCTCGTGCGCACCTTGGCGTCGCGCCCGAGCGGCGCGTCGATCGCCCCGCTCGCGGGAGGGTCGCCTTGCACAAGCGCGGTGTACACGCGCCGCATGCTGCGCTCGGCGAGCTGCTTCACGAGCTCGGCCTGCGACTCGACGGTCTTGGCGACGACGAGGAGCCCGCTCGTGTCCTTGTCGAGGCGATGCACGATGCCGGCACGCGGCACGAGGCCNAGCGCGGGCGCGTGCGCGAGAAGCGCATTGAGGAGCGTGCGGTCGGGCTGCCCGGCGCCCGGGTGCACCACGAGTCCCGCCGGCTTATCGATGACGAGGATAGCGGCATCCTCGTGCACGATCTTGAGCGGCATCTTTTGCGCACGCGGCGCAGCTGCATCCGGCAACCGGGGCGGCGCGACGACGATCGTCTCGCCGCCCATGACCGGCGTGCGCGGCGCGGGCTGGCGGCCGTCGACCTGGATGTGTCCCGCGCGCAGCCAATCCTGCAGCCGATTGCGCGAGTACTGATGGAACAGGCGCGCGAGCGCCTGGTCGAGGCGCAGCCCGCCCATCTCGGCAGGCACCACGGCCGTCACCGGCGCGACGAGCGCCGCATCCCAATCGCTATAATCGTCCTGCCCCATGCTTCGAAGTTTACTTGCTGCCGTCGTGCTGGCCGCCTCGCTCATTGCGGCCGGCTGCAGCTCCAACCCCGCCGACGACGAAACCGTCAACTGGTCCGCGCAGCGCCTCTATGGCGAGGCGAAGGACGCGATGGCCAATCGCGACTGGCAGAAATCCATCAAATACCTCGAAAAGCTGGAGGCGCGGTTTCCCTACGGCCGTTTCGCGCAGCAGGCCCAGCTCGAGGTCGGCTATGCGTATTGGAAGGACGGCGAGCGCGCCTCGGCGATCGCCGCCGCCGACCGCTTCATCAAGCTCTATCCGAACCACCCGAACGTCGACTATGCCTGGTACCTGAAGGGCCTGGTCAACTTCAACGAGCTGCAGGGCACGCTGTCCTGGCTCACCACGCCGGACATGAGCGACCGCGATCCGAAAGCGTCGCGCGAGGCGTTCCTCGCCTTCAAGGAAGTGCTGACCCGCTTTCCCGACTCGCCCTATGCGCCGGATTCGGCCGAGCGCATGCGCTTCCTCGTCAACGCGCTCGCGGCGAACGAAGTGCACGTCGCGCGCTACTACATGAAGCGCGGTGCGTTCCTCGCCGCCGCCAATCGCGCCCAGTACGCGATCCAGCACTATCCGCAGGCGCCGGCGATCGAGGAGGCAATGGTGATCCTCAAGCAAGCGTACGACTCGCTCGGCATGAAGGAGCTCTCCGATTCGGCGATGCGCGTGCTCGAGGCCAACTTTCCGAACAGCCGGTATCTGAAGGGCGTGAAGAAACAGGTGCCGTGGTGGCGTCTGTGGGATCCCGATTGGTAAAGCAAACCCTGATCATCGGCGCGGCCGGCATGATCGGTCGCAAGCTGACGGAGCGCCTGCTTCGCGACGCCGGCTGGGGCGAGCTCGTGCTGCACGATGTGGTGGTGCCGACGGCGCCGCGCGGCGCCAGGGCGCTCACGTCCGATATCTCGACGCCGGGCGAGGCCGACAAGCTGGTTGCAAGCCGTCCCGATGTGATCTTCCATCTCGCCGCGATCGTCTCGGGCGAAGCCGAAGCAAACTTCGAGAAGGGCTACCGCATCAACATGGCGGGCACGTGGCAGCTCTTCGAGGCGATCCAGCGCATAGGCGACGGCTATCGCCCGAGAGTGGTGTTCACTTCGTCGATCGCGGTCTTCGGCGCGCCGTTCCCTGAGGCCATCGGCGACGAGTTCCTCCACGCGCCGCTCACGAGCTACGGCACGCAGAAAGCGGTGGGCGAGCTTCTCCTCTCCGACTACAGCCGGCGCGGTTTCTTCGACGGCATCGGCATTCGCCTGCCGACGATCTGCGTGCGCCCCGGCAAGCCCAACCTCGCCGCATCGGGATTCTTCTCCGGCATCATCCGCGAGCCCCTCGCCGGCCAGGAGGCGCGGCTGCCGGTGGCGAAGACCGTGCGCCACTGGCACGCCTCGCCCCGCGCCGCAATGGGCTTCCTCATCCACGCCGCGACGATCGACACGGCGCGGCTCGGTACGCGTCGCAATCTCTCGATGCCGGGTGTTTCAGTGACGGTCGGCGAGCAGATCGAAGCGCTACGCAAAGTCGCGGGCGAAGCCGCCGTCAAGCGCATTCGCGAGGAACCGGACGCAGTGATTCAGAAGATCGTCGAAGGCTGGCCGCGCAACTTCGATCCGCAACGCGCCCTCGCGCTTGGCTTCAAGGCCGATTCGAGCTTCGAGGAGATCATCAGGATCCATATCGAAGACGAGCTCGGCGGCCGTATCGCCGCCTGAATTCAGGCCGAGAGCGTGGCGAAGAACTCCTGCACTTCCTCCAGGCTTCGCGTCGGCCGCATCGGCGGCAGGCTCTGCAGGATGCGACGGCCGTAGGGCTTCGATAGAAGGCGCGGGTCACAGAGCATCAGCACGCCGCGGTCGTTCTCGTCGCGGATCAGACGTCCGGCACCCTGCTTGAGCTGCAGCACCGCTTGCGGCAACTGCAGCTCGTTGAATGCATTGCGGCCTTCGTTCTTCAAGGCGTCGATGCGGGCTGCAAGCACCGGATCGTCCGGCGGCGCGAATGGCAGCTTGTCGATCACCACCAGCGAAAGCGCCTCGCCGCGTACGTCGACCCCTTCCCAGAACGACGCGCTGCCTAGGAGCACCGCGTTGCCGAGGCTCCTGAAGCGCGCCAGCAGCTCGCTGCGCGATCCGGTGCCCTGCACGAGGAGCGGAAATTCGAGCCGCCCTTTCAACAGCTCGTGCGCCCGGCGCAGCGCGCGCAGCGTGGTGAAGAGGAGGAATGCGCGACCGCCGCTCGCCTGCAAGACTGGAAAGGCGGCCTCGATGACGGCATCGGTGAACGCCGGATCGTTCGGATCCGGCGGCAAGCCGGGCGGCAGGTAGACAAGGGCCTGCGAGGCGAAGTCGAACGGGCTTTGCCAGCGCGCCGTGCGCGCCTCCGGCAGGCCGATCTCGCGGGTGAAATGGCCGAAGTCCTCGCCCACTGCGAGCGTGGCGGAGGTGAAAATCCACGCCCGCGGATGGTCTTCCATCTGGCGGCGGAAAAGCTCGCCCGAGTGGAGCGGCGTGACGTGCAGCTGGACCGACTGGCCGAAGACTTCAGCCCAGCGCACGTCCTCGCCGGCATCGGTTTCCATGAGGCGCGTGAGCACGCCATAGGCGTTGCCGGCGCGCCGCGCGCAGGCGCCGAGACCTTCGGAGCGCTCGGCCTGCGCCGAGAGCGCGGCGTCCAGCATTTTCAACGCCGAGCGCAGGCGGATGAGCCCTTCTGGAAATCCCGGCCGGGCGAGCGCCTGCGGCCATGCGAGGCGAAGGGGGCTCTCGCCCAAAGCCAGGCGCAGCTCGCGCGCCGCCTTGTCGAGCCGGTTCGCCAGCGCTTCCAGCTCGGGGGAAGCGCCGCCGGCTGTCCTCAGCTCCACCCGCGCGTCGCGCGACAGCTCGATCACCTGGCTGGTGGACAGCGTCTCGCCGAAGAAAAGGCGCGCCGTCTCCGGCAGCTGGTGCGCTTCATCGAAGATCACCGTGTTGCACGCCGGCAGGAGCTCCGAAATGCCTTCGTCGCGCAGCACCACGTCGGCGAAGAAAAGATGGTGGTTGATGACGACCACGTCCGCGGCGAGCGCATTGCGCCGCGCGCGCATGACGAAGCAGTCGGCATAGTCAGGACACGCCTGCCCGAGGCAGTTGTCGCGCGTGGAGGTGGCTTGCGCCCAGATCGGCGCGTCCTCGGGGACGTCGGCGAGATCGGCACGGTCGCCGGTCGCGCTGACGGCGGCGAAGTGCTCGATTTGCCGCAGCTGCACGGCTTCCTCTCGGGTGTTGAAGCGGCCTTCGCTCCCCGCGCGGCGCAGCCGATAGAGGCAGACGTAATTGGAGCGACCCTTGAGGAGCGCCGCACTCGTTCCGCAGGCGAGCGCCTCTCTCACGGCCGGCAGGTCGCGGTCGAAGAGCTGGTCCTGCAACGTCTTGGTGCCGGTGGAGACGATCACCTTGCCACCGGCAAGCAGCGCCGGCACGAGGTAGGCGAAAGTCTTTCCGGTCCCGGTGCCCGCTTCGGCGACCAGCACGCCGGTGGAGTCGATGGCCTGCGCGATGGCCTCGGCCATGTCCACCTGCTGGTCGCGCTCGCGGTAGCCCGGGATGGCCGCCTCGAGCGGTCCGCCGCCGGCGAAGGCGGAGCGCACTGATTTAGAAGGCATTCAGCGCAGCCGGCGAGACGAGATGTGCGGATAGGACCACGGCGCAACGGTTCATGTTTCTTTCTCAACGCGCCAAGCTGCCGGCGGTCTACGCGCGACCATTATGAAATACAAGCTCCTCATTCTCTGCGCTTTCTTCATGGCCCCGGCCGCCTTCGGCGCGCAGCAGACTGCGGCCGACTACCGTGCGGCCGCGGCGAGGGAAGCGCTGGTGAAGGTCGGCATCCATTACCGGTACGGCGGCGCGTCGCCCGAGCAGGGCTTCGACTGCAGCGGCCTCGTCGCGCATGTCTTCGAGCGCGCCTGGGGCGTCTCGCTGCCGCGCCGCGCGGCCGAGCAGCGCTCGCTCGGCCGCGCAGTAAAGCGCGCCGACCTCGAGCCCGGCGACCTCGTGTTCTACAACACGCGTAACCGGCCTTTTTCGCACGTCGGCATTTATCTCGGCGACGGCGTCTTCGTGCACGCGCCGCGGCGCGGACAGCGCGTGCGTCTCGAGAACGTCGACAACCCTTACTGGCGAGCGCGGTTCGACGGCGGCCGCCGGCTGAACCCGCCCTCGATCTAGTCCTTCAGGCTGTAGACGGCGCGCACGTCGAAGCCGAAGGCGCGGCCGCGAAGCGTGGACGGCACCGGCACCTGCGGCGAGGCGAGGCGAAACATCTCCAACGCCTGCTCGTCGAGCACCGCGTGCCCGGAGCTTCTCTTCACCTTGAGCTCGGCGAGCTCGCCGCTCGCCGAGATCTCCAGCCGCACGACCACGTCGCCTTCCCAGCCGTTGTCGCGCGCAGGCAGTGGGTAGCGCTTGTAGCGCACTGCCACGCCGATGAGCTGCTGGCGGTATTGGGCCACCAGGGAGGCGAGATCGGGCGCCGGCGGTGCCGGCGGCGCACTCGCCACCGGGCCGGGAGCAATGGGCGCGGGGGCTGGTGCCGCCGGGGCAGCCGACGGCTGTGCAACCTCGGTCGGCGCTTCCACCGGCTCGGGGGCGACGCTAAACGTGCTCGGCGCCGGCGGCGCGGGCTTAGGCTGCTCGACCTTGGGACGCGGCTTCGGTTTCTCGATTTTCGGCTCGGGTTTCGGCTCGACGACGGCCGGGACGGCTGGAGCCGCCTCCGGCTCGGCGATGTGCGCCGTGAGCGTCGCGCCGGGGACGACGGGCGCCTCGCGTTCCGGCGCGCGCAGCCCGAGCAGCAGCGCGTGCAGGGCGAGCGATGCGCCTATGGCATAGGTGAATGCACGCCGGTCAGCGTGCTCGTTCACGCTGCGTTTCGCCTAACAGCCGCCAGACCTTCTGCGGTGTGAGCGGCATGTCGGCATCGAGCACGCCAACGGCATCGAGCACCGCGTGCGTCACGGCCGGGGCCGCTCCAATGGTGCCAAGCTCGCCGACACCTTTAACGCCGAGCAGGTTGGTCTTGCACGGCTCGCTCTCCTCGAATGCCGGCGCGAGCGGCGGCAGGTCGGCGGCGCGCGGCACGCAGTAATCCATGAGGGAGCCGGTGACGAGCTGGCCGCTCTCCGCGTCGTAAACCGCTTCCTCGCAAAGCGCTTGCCCTGCGCCTTGCGCGATACCGCCATGCACCTGCCCTTCGACGATCATGTGGTTGATGATGCGACCGACGTCGTCGCAGCTCGCCATGCGCGCGAGCGTGACCTGGCCGGTCTGCGGATCGATCTCCACTTCGCAAGCCTGCGCGCCGTTCGGCCACGATGGCGTCGACGGCGTCTCGGTGGCCGAGACACGGAAGACGCGGTTCGACTGGCGCGCGGCGACCTCGCTCAATGCGATCGATCGATCCGTGCCGGCGATGCGGAAGCGTCCTTCGCGGTACTCGACGTCGGCCGCCGCGGCCTCGAGTGCCTCGGCGGCGAGGTTGCGGCCTTCCACGATCACGCGGCGCCCGGCCGCGACCACCGCCGAGCCGCCGACGAACGCCGAGCGCGAGCCCACGCTGCCGACGCCATTGGCGCGATCGGTGTCGCCCTGCACGATGCGCACCTTCTGCGCCGGCACGCCGAGCACCTCCGTGACGAGCTGCGTGTAAGACGTCTCGAGCCCTTGTCCCATGGCCTGGGTACCGGAGAAAACGGTGAGCTCGCCCTCGGCGTTGACCTCGATGTCGACCGTCTCGGTCGGAATGGCGCCGGTCCATTCGAGATACACCGACAGGCCGCGTCCGCGAAGCTTCCCTTCGCGCTTCGACTGCTCGCGGCGCGCGGCGAAGCCGTTCCAGTCGGCATGCGCGAGCAGCTTCTCTAGCAGCGCGCCGAAATTGCCCGAGTCATAGGTGTCGCCGAGATGGGTGCGATAGGGAAACTGCTCGCCGCGGATGAAGTTCCGGCGCCGCACCTCGACGGGATCGAGCTTCATCTCGCGTGCCGCCTTCTCGATCAGCCGCTCCATGAGGAAATTCGCTTCCGGGCGCCCGGCGCCGCGATAAGCGCCGGTCGCCATGGTGTGGGTCAGCACGGCGCGCACGCGGTAATGAACGAGCGGCACGTGGTACACCGTGGTCTGCACCTTCGGCCCGAGCACGAGCGGAATGATGGCCGAGGAGCCCACCGGCGTAGCGCCGATGTTGCCGAGCGTGTCCACCTCCAGCGCGAGGATCTTGCCTTGCGCATCTAGAGCGATGCGCGCCTTGTTCACCTGGTCGCGGCCCATGTGCGCAGCGAGGAAGTCCTCCGCGCGGTCGGCGCGCCAGCGCACCGGCCGGCCTAGCTTGCGCGCGGCGTAGCAGACGAGCGCATCCTCAGGCGTAAGACCGGTCTTCATGCCGAACCCGCCGCCGATGTCGCCGACGCGGACGCGGAAGGCGTCGGGCTTCGTCTTGAACACGGCGCCCAGCAGCTCGCGCGCACCGGTCGGCGTCTGGTTCTGCGTATAGAGAGTCGTGCGGCCCTCTTCGTGCACCGCCGCGCAGGCGCGCGGCTCGAGCGCCATCGCGATCACGCGCTGGTTGCGGTTCTCGACCGTGGTGACATGCGCCGCCTTGTCGAACGCGGCCTGCACCGCCGCCCTGTCGCCGTATTCGGCTTCGGCGGCGATATTGCCGCTCGCCTGCGGCCAGACTAAAGGCGCGCCCGGCTGTACGGCCTGCCTGGCGTCCACAACGCAAGGCAGATCTTCGTAATCCACCGACACGAGCTCCGCGGCATCCTGCGCCTGCGCGCGGGTCTGCGCGACGATCGCCGCCACTGGGTGGCCGACATAGAGCACCTCGCCTTCGGCGAGCAGCGNGCGCAGCGGCGCGGCCATCGGCGAGCCGTCGGCGCGCTTGAAAAGCGGCGGGAACGGGATGTGACCCAGACCCTCGGCACGCAGGTCTGCCGAGGACCAGCAGGCGATCACGCCTG
>C688J18823_10000327_pt1 | contig 27202 bp, 15 predicted proteins | sample HopSoiMetagenom1_FD_18823 | JGI IMG/M metagenome (IMG submission 18823) | reverse complement strand
CGCCGATCGGCGGGATCGAGCAGCGATCAACGCGTCGCGGCTCGTCAAGGTCCGGGGCGGCACGAGCGAGAGCGCGTAGCCGCCCGCTTCCTGCCTCGCCGGCGTGAGGACGCCGGCAGAGGCGCTGAACTCCAGCGCATCGCCGGACGCGTTTCCGGCTGCGTCCAGCGCCAGCGCGCGCAGCCCGACGGCCGGACCGCCCGCCTCCGCGCGATCCGCCGAGGCATGCAGCTCGACGCGCGCAGCGGCGCCTGCGATCAGTCGGATCCGGCTCTCGCTCGCCTCCGGATCCCCGGAGACGCTGGCGGCGATCACGGCCTCTCCCACGGCACCGGCGGGCAGGTGCCAGACGGCGCGATAAAGGCCGGGCGCCACCGCCGCCAATTCGCCCAGCTCGCCGCGCGTGGCGCGGAGCTGCAGCCCGTTGGACTGGAGCGGCGCTCCGGAGCGGGTCACCGCCGCGACCGCGATCTCGACATCTCGCGGCCGATCGATCTCCAGCTCGGCGGGGATGGGCGCCAGCTGGGCCGTGCGCGTGCGCGGTACGCGCAGATCGATCTGCCGCGGCCCCTGCTCGGCGAAATCCACTCCCGGCGGAACCACCACCGGCACGAAGGCGCGGCCATCCTTGCCGGCGCGCAGCGGACCAAAGCTTTCCGACCCGATGCGTACGTCCACCACGGCGCCCGGCCGCGTGCGCACCTCGGCCTCCCCCTCACCCCACAGCGGCAGGGCGACGGATCCGACGACGTCGGCGACGCGCGCGACGATCAGCGCCACCCGGGGAAGGCGAGCTCGCGGCGCGTGCCAGAGCGCCCGCCACTCGCCGGGGGCGACCTCTCTTAGCCCCTCCAGGCTTCCGGCGCTGCAGCGCACCTCCAGCGGACCCGTCGGCGCGCGGAAAGTCAGCGTGGCGCGATCGGTGCTGTCCAGGCGCAGGAAGGGCGGCTCGGCGCGGATCTCCACGCCCGACACCAGACCTGCGATGAGCAGCGCCGCCAGCATCAGGGAGCCTCTTTCCAGCGGATGGCCATGTCGTCGATGGTCGCCGGCGCGGGACTGCAAGGCACCGTGTGCGTCTTCTCGCGCCCGGCGGGATCCCGGATGGCCACCAGGACGCCGCGCTTGCCGCGGGCGCGCGGGACGCTGGCGTGGAAGTGGCCGCCCGGCTCGACCTGCAGCGGCTCGCCGTCGACCGTCACCTCCGATTCGGGCGGAGCGGTGCCGTCGACCTCGGCGCAGAGCGAGACGCTGGCGCCGGCCAGCGCGTTGGCCACCTTGAGCAGCACCGCGGTGGGGATGGGCGCAGCAGGCAGCGGCGCCTCGCCACGGGGCGCGAACGACTGCTCGCCGGGAGCGACGTGCACCGTCTGGCGGTGCGCGCTCAGGTCCACGTTGCCGGACGCGGTGGCCACCGCGATGCCGGTGCCGGTGCTGAGCAGGCTGAAGCGCGCCGCTTTGGCCTCCGCCATCGCGTCGCCCACGCCGTCCTCGACGCGCAGCACGCGTTCGCCCTCCCGGTCGTAGTCGGCGCTCATCCGGCCGCGGGTCAGGCGGAAGCGGTGGACGACGTCGGTGAGCTCGCGGATGGAGACCTCCGACGACTCGCCGATGGTGACGCGCGACTTCTGCCCGATGGCCAGGTCGGTGCGGCCGTGGGCGCCGGTGCGCAGCAGATCGTTGACGTGGACGGTCTGGCCTGGCTGAACCGCCGACCAGGCGCCGCCGTCGAGACCGCGCTCCACTTCGCCCTGCACCGAGAGCACCACCGCCTGCAGCGGCCGCTCCGGCGCAGGCGGCGGGAGCGGCGCCGCCGCTACAGGCCGCGCCGGCTCGTACACGCCGAAGCGGAAAACGAGCAGCGCCAGCAGCAGCACCGCGGCGATCAGCGCCGCGATCTGGGCGGGCAGCCTGTTGCGCGCGGGCTTCACGGCGTAACGCCTCCGGCCGCCGGCAGCGAGATGGCGAATTCGGTGCGCGCCCAGGCGGTGCGCTGGGGATCGCTGGCTTCCACCAGGCGCAGCTGGCCTCCGGCGCGCTCCATGGCGGTACGCGCCAGGTGCAGGCCGAGGCCGGTGCCCTTTCCCTCCGCCTTGGTGGTGAAGCGGGGCCGGAAGATGAGCGGACGGATCTCCTCGGCGATGCCGTTCCCCTCGTCGCTGACGCGCACCTGCACCAGCCGCGGCGCGTGCAGCACCCGCACTTGGAGCCGCGCTTCGCCGCCCCTCTCTTCCACCGCATCCAGCGCATTGACCATCAGATTGGTGACTGCATGGACCAGGAGCGGCGGCGCGCCGAGCGCCATCACCGGGCCCGGGCTGGCCTGCAGCGAGAAGCGCGGCCCCAGCCTGCGGATGCGCGGGTTGAGCAGCGAGACGGCGCGCCGCACGGTCTCGTCAACCGCGAAAGGAGCAGGCTTCACCGCGGCGCCCGCGAACAGGTCCTGGTACGTGCGCAGCAGCTCGTCCATGCGCGTGGCCTGCTCGTTGAGCATCTGCCACTCTTGCGTCGAGCACACCGCGGGGATGCGCCGGGCCAGCAGCTCGAGACCGCCCAACATCCCCATCAGCGGGTGGCGGAGCTCGTGGATCAGGCCGGGCGCCAGAAGCTCGGCCTCCTCCATCAGCTCGTTTGGCTTCGACTCGCTCATCACGCCCCCTAGCTCAAGTGCGCGGCCGCGGCTGCGGCCGGTAGAACGACGGTGAAGGTGGATCCGTGGCCTTCGACGCTCTCCACCAGGATGCGGCCGTGGTGGGCCTCGACGATGCTGTGGGAGATGGAGAGGCCCAGCCCGGCGCCGCGGGTGCCTTCCTTGGTAGAGAAGAAGGGGTCGAAGATGCGCTCGCGCATGGCCGGGGCGATGCCGCGGCCGCTGTCGGCGACCACCAGCTTGAGCGAGTCGCCGCCCACCGCACCGACCTGGACGTGCAGCCGCCCGCCGTGCGGCATGGCCTGGATGGCGTTGCGCACCAGGTGATCCACCACCTGCTCGATCTGGGTGGGGTCGCCCTCGGCGTCGCGCATCTGCGCCTCCATCTCGGAGGAGAGCTCGATCTGCCCCTCTCGCAACTCGGGCGCGTACTTCTGCAGCACGTTGCGTACCGGCCCGGCGAGCTCGAACCTGCGACCCTGCACCGCCCGCTCCTGGACGGCGAACTGCAACATGCCCTCCACGATGCGCGCCACGCGCTGCACCTGCTCCTGCGCCTTGCGGATGGTGGCAGACTGCTTCTCGCCGGCGTCGCGCTGGAGCAGGGCGAGGAAGCCGCCGATGGCCATCAGCGGGTTGTTGATCTCGTGGGCGACGCCCGCGCCCAGCGATCCGATGGCCGCGAGCCTGCGCGCGCGGAGGATCTGGTCCTGGGCCGCCTTCAGCTCGCCGGACTTCTGATCGACGCGGCGCTGCAGATCCGCGTTCCAGGCGCGGATCTCCTCGTCGCGGCGCCGGATCTCCGTCGCCATGTGCCCGAAGGCCTGCGCGAACTCGCCCAGCTCGTCGCGGCCGAACGCGCCGATCGGCTCGCCGTAGCGGCCTTCCTGGAGTGCGCGCGCCGACTGCTTGAGCCGCTCGATGGGGACGGTCAGGCTGCGCGAGACCAGGATCCCCAGCGCTCCGGTCAGGAACAGCGCCACCCCTGCCCAGAAGAGCGTGTAGCGCCGCACGCGGAGCGCGGGCCCCAGCGCCGCTGAGGAAGGCTGGGCCAGCACCGCCGTCCAGCCGAGCCCGCCCAGCGGCGCGGCCGACGCGATCCACGCTTCGCCTCCAGGCCCCGGGAGCGCCCGGGACAGCGGCACGTGGCCGCCGGACACCGCGGTCAGGAGCGAAGCGAACTGCGCGGGCGCTTCGGCCGGCCCCGCGTTGGCAAGAAGGCCGCCCTCCTCGGTGGCGAGAAAAGCGATGGCGGGCGGGCGCGCCAGCTCGCGCATCGAAGCCTGCAATTCCTGGAGCGAGAACTGGGCGGCCACCACCCGTGGGGGGCTCGACGAGACGCGCACCGCCACCGCCACGTGCGCGGCGCCGGACGAGGAGGCGTAGGGCGCGCCAAGCGCGGTGCCCGCCTGCAGCGCCAGCTCCACCGGGACGTTGGCGAGGAACAGCGGCAGGTCCGGCGGGGCGAGCGCCGGCAGCGCCACGCCAGGCCGGGCGTCGGCCACCAACGGCGCCGCCAGCCCGCCGCGCGCGTCGAGCAGCGCCAGGGCATCGATGAACTGCAGCTGTCCGTAAGGGATGTGCAGCGCCGCCGCGACCTCGGTGGACGTGAGCTGGTCGAAGGGCAAGATGGAGATGGAGAGCCGCAGCCCCTCCACTCCGCGAGCCACCCAGCGCTCCGCGCCGCGCGCCGCTTCCTGCGCCAGCCCTTCCTGCGCCACCGTGGCGCTGCGCTCCAGCTCGTCGCGGTTGACGGTAAAGCTGAGGAATCCCAGCAGCGCGAGTGGGAGGAGCCCCACCACCGTCAGCACCGCGAAGATTTTCGAGCGAAAGCGCATTTTCTCGAGGTCTCCGATTCAACGCAGTGCGAGGAGGTATCCGAACGACAGGCCGATTCCACCGAGGTTGCCGACCACGTCGCCCCGACCCGGCGCGTGCGAGAGCTGCAGCTCGGCGACGGCCCTGCCATTTCCCAAGCGCAGCGAGGCGCCGGCGATGGCCGTGAGCAGCGGGCCCCATTGCGCGGTGGGCTGGCTCATGCCGGCAAAGGTCCCGCCGTCGATCGCCAGCGTTCCGAAGCTGCGCAGGGCGCCGACCAGCACCGCCGCGTGCGCGGAGAACCGCCGCGGGAGCGGGAGGACGCCGCGGACGCCGGCGGCGAGAGAGAAGCCGCGCAGATCTCCGCGCTGCGATACGTCTCCGGCCATCTCCCGCGCGCCGGCGAATTGCAGCAGTGCGGCGCGTGCCAGGATCTCCACGGCGCGCACGCCCGGATGCGCCGCCACCTCCGCCTGCAGGGTGGCGGCGTTGGCATGCGCCAGGTTGGATTGCCCGCCCAGCAGCACGCCGACGGCGACGCCATCGGTCCGCTCCTCGCCGGCGGGCGGCTGCAGGACCTCGATCGCGACCGTTGCGGGGTCCGGGAGCAACGTTATTTGCAGGGACCCCTCCACGCCGAGCGATCGCGCGCCGACGCGGATCTCCTTCCGTCCCAGCAGCCCGTCGGACACGCGCAGCACCGCCAGCACGCCGTCCTGCCGCAGCTCGCCGCCGTCGCTGGTGAAGAGCACCAGCTCCTCGGGCACCGGGTTGTCGCGCCCATCGAGCAGCTCGGCGGCGATGCGCACCTCGCCTGCGCCGGTGAGGGCCGCAGGAGTGGCGGTGAGGCGGATGCGGGCCAAAGGCCCGGAGAGCACCGAGATGACGGCGCTCTCGCCCCGGAGCTCGCCCACCGGCATGGCGCGCACCGTGGCGGTGCCGCCTGCGGCGGAGGGAGCGCGGAAGGTGGCGCGGAAGAGGCCTGGACCGCGCTGCTGCAGGGCGCTGAGCTCGCCGCGATCGGCGGTGACGACCAGGTCGGCCGCAGCTGCGGGAGTCCCGTCAGGCGCGACGGCGAAGATCTCGATCGGGAGCGGCTCCGGGTCGGCCCAGCTCGCCTGATCGCGCAGCGCGATCAGGCGCAGGCGTTGGAAGGGAGGCGGCTGCAGGTCGGAAGAAGTCTCGTTGACGTTGCCGAAGGGATCGCGAACCCGCACGGTGGCCTTGCGCGCGCCCGGTGGGATGCGCACCGCGATGCGAGCCTTGCCGGCCGCGTTGGTGAGCACCGGGCCGAACACCGCGCCTCCGATGGCCACCTCCACGCGAGACCGCGGCTTGGTCTGCACCGGCAGCGTTGCCTTGGCCACCAGCGGCAGCGCCAGCCACGCGAGCTCGCTCCCGCCGCCCGCGCGAACGGTGGCGAGCAGCAACGCCACTTGCGGGAAGGCCTGCGCCGGGGGAACGTACGCCGCGGAAAAGAGCCCGGCAGACTCGCGCTTCACCTCGACGACGCTGCCGGTGCTGCTCCACAACTCGATGCGCGCGTCGGCGGGCGCGTCCGGCGCGGAGATGCGCAGGCGCACCCGCCCGGTCTCGCCGAGGACGGCGCGCGGTGGCTCCGCCTGCAGAGCGGCGGCAAAGGCGAGCAGCAGGATCGCGCCCATGCGCGCACGGTAAGCCACTGCCCCCGGGTGGGTGCGACGTCGCCATGCAAAATTCTGTGGCCCGCGACCAGGCGATGTCACGCGTACAGCGTGGAGGTGGGGAAAGCTGGCGAGTGCGCGCCTATTCACTCTGCACCCCGGCCCCATAGGGTGGCAGCGTGCGGGCTGGTGCCTTTATTTTTCTGTTCTCACTGAGCGCTGCCGCGGCTCCGTTCACCTGGACGGGCGCCGCGGGCGGCGGCCTTTGGGAGGACGCGGGCAACTGGTTGCCCGCAGCGCCGCCCGACGACGGAACCGCGGACGTGATCTTCGCCGCCGGGGGAGTGGTCGCGCTCGACGGCGTGCGCGTGCTCTCCTCGATCTCGGTGTCCACGGCCGCGGACGTGACGCTGCAGCCCGGCTCGCAGCCGCAGAGCCTCTTGGTGCTGCGCGCCGGCACGGTCTTCCGCGGCACGCGCGGGAGGCTGATCGCGCAGGTGCCGATCTCGAGCCAGGTGCCGGTCTCTTTCGCAGGCTTCGAGCCGCAGATCCTTTTGGCGGGTGCGACCGTGTTCGATCTCTCCAACGCAAGCTGGGCCGGTGCGACCAGTGTTTCGCAGGCCATCCTCAGGGCAAGCGGCGACGTCGTCCCGGCCGCCTCCGCGCTGGCGCTGGGAACGGGATCGCTGCTCGACCTGAGGGGCCGCACGGTGTCGATCGGATCGCTGTCCGGCAGCGGATCGGTGATCAACACCAGCGCCGCCAAGGCGACCTTGTTCGTGGGCGCCGACGGAAGCGACACGACGTTCTCCGGATCCCTGGGCGGGGCGCTCACCGATCAGTTCACCAACGGCTTCGTCGATCTGGTGAAGGTCGGCCCGGGCACGCTGACTGCCAGCGGCCAGCTGAGGCTCGGGGGGGCATCGTTCGGGCTCATCGGCGTCCTCGACGGCACGCTGGTGATCACCGGCGCCGTGAGCGGGGCAAATCCAGTGGTGGTGATCGACGCTTCTTCGTCGCGGCACGGGACGCTCGCCGGAACCGGCACCGTCGGCTTGCTGTGGACCGCCAACAGCTCGGTGCCGGGCGCCACGGTCCGGCCCGGCCTGCCGGCCAGCAAGGGCATCCTGCACGCCGGCGACTGCGATCTGCGGCACGGTACGCTGGCCCTGCGCCTTTCCGCCTACGGCACGCCGGGAACCGACTTCGACCAGCTCGATTGCAGCGGGGGATCCCTCTCCTTCGACGGGGACAGCGACGTGGTGATCGATCTGGGCGGGATCGCCGCTACCGGAGGTCCGGTTCCCATCGCCCTCTACTCCGCGGGCAACGGGCCGACGGCCGCCCTTCAGGCATCGCAAGTCCACTTGATCAACAACCCCGCCGGCCTGGTTCCGACGCTGACCGTCGGCACGCAGTCCCTCACCTTGACGACGAGGGCGGCGGGATCGACCAGCGCGCCGTTGTTCGTGGTCACCCCCGGCCACGGCCTGATCACCTCGGAGCGCGGCCGCACCGCGACCTTCACCGTGGCGCTGGGCAAGGCCCCCACCGGCAACGTGTCGATGCCGGTGGCGAGCAGCAATCCCGGCGAAGGGACCGTCTCGCCCGCGTCGCTCGCCTTCACCACGCAGAACTGGAGCACGCCACAGACGGTGACGGTCACGGGCGTGAACGACTCGTCGCCCGACGGCAACATCCAGTACCAGATCAACCTCGGCCCCTGCACTTCGCCGGACCGCGCCTTCCGCGGTTTCTCCCCGGCGGCGGTGAGCGCGGTCAACCTCGACGACGATCTGATCACCGTATCGCCGGCTTCCGGGCTGGTCTCGCAGCCGTTCGCGCCGGCCCGGTTCACGCTCACCTTCCATGCGCCCGTGAGCGGCAGCCAGGACGTCTTCATCCAGTTCCGTTCCTCGGACCCGGTCAGCGCCTCGCCTTCCCCGGCAATGACCCATCTGGTGGTCAACAACGCCACGCCCCCGCCGCAGACGGTGACGCTGGCGGGAGCGCACCGGCTGCAGCCCGGCTGCGTTCCCTACGTGGTGAGCGCCTTCGCGGTGCTCTCGCAGGACCCCCGGTACAACGGATTCGAGCTGCCGGACGTGAGCGCCTGCAACCAGGGAGATCGCGCACCCACTGCGACAGACGTGTCGTTCGCGATCGACCAGGGGTCCTCCCTGATCATCCCCGCGCCGGGTCTGGGCGCGCTGGCCTTCGATCCCGATGGGGATCCGCTGGTGGCTTCGCTCGCGGGCGGGCCGGCCCATGGATCGGTGAACGTGGCTGCGGACGGCACGCTGACGTACACGCCGGTGCGCGGCTTCAGCGGGACCGATTCCTTCCTCTACTCCGCCGACGACTCGGCGGCCGCGGCGGCCGGCGCGGTGCAGATCGCGGTCAACGACGTGGCACCTGTGGCGGCCGCCGACGCGTTTGCGGTGGATGCGGCCTCGGGTCTCTTGTCCGTGCCCGCGCCCGGCGTCCTCGGCAACGACTCCGATGCCGGCGGGGACGCGCTGGCCGCGCGCCTGGCCAGCGCGCCGCAGCATGGAACGGTCACGCTGAACGCCAGCGGGGCATTTACCTACATGCCCGATCGCGACTTCACCGGGGACGACGCGTTCACCTACGTGGCCGACGATGGAACGCTCTCGTCCGCGCCGGCGCAGGTGACGATCGCGGTGACGGGGGCGGCGCTGGAATCGGCCCGGATGGAGCTGACCGCAGAGGGCGGAGACACGCCAGGCTCGCTGCGCACGCTGCACGCGCGCATCACCAACACCGGCAGCGACCCGCTTCTGGGCGCATCGCTGGTGCTCGGCCCACTGGGCATGGAATTGATCGCCGCTGCCGCGCCGAGCGGCGCGCTGCAGATCGCCGGGTCGTCACTGCCCGTGCCGCCTCTCGCCCCGGGAGAGAGCAGCCAGGTCGACATCGAGGCGCGCCTCACCGCGCTTCCCGGGGCCCAGGCGGGCGCCACGGCGGAGCTGCGGAGCGCCTCCGGAGCGCCGCTCGCCTCGCCTCAGCAGAGCTTCGTCGTGGTCTCACGCCTGCGCTTCGACGCCGGCGGATGCGGCTGCCACGGCAGCAATCCCGGCGGAGCGCTGGCGTGGCTGGGTGCGCTGGCGGTGATCTGGCGCCGGCGGCGCAGGTCAGTGCTTCCAGGGCGAATCGACCTGCACCTGCGGCATCGACTGGTCTCGCGTGACCTCGCCCTCGGCGGCCTTGCGGCGGCCGAGCGGATCGATGGTGACCACCGCGATCTTCTGCGCCCCGTCGCGCAGGCGAACGTCGGCGTGGAACTCGCCCGAGGGCGCCACCTCCACCGGCTGGCCCTGCACGTAGACGCGGCTGCCGGCGGCGACGCGGCCCACCAGCGGGATGGAGCTGCGGTTGGTCTTGTCGCCGGGCCAGCGCACGGCGAGGAGCACCTTCTTCAGGGCCGCCGCGGGCTGCTCGAGACCGTGGCCGCTCTCCACGCGCGTCACCTCGCCGGCGTGCACCTGCACGGTCTTTCCGGCGGCAGCCACCTCCACCGAGCCGCTGGTGGCGGCCACCACCGCGGCCTTGCCCTCCGCGGTGACGAGAAAGTGTCCGCCCGAGCTGTCCGCCACGGCGGAGGTGTCGTTGACCTGGAGGGAGACGCGGCCCCTGCCAGGCTCGACGTCGGACTCCACCCTGCCGCGGACGCGGGCGCGCAGCAGGCCCTTGCTGGCGGTGGTCACGCGGATCTCGCTGCGGTCGTGCAGCTTGACGCGCACGCCGTCCACGGAGAGCTCGGCCTCGCCGTCTGCGGGCGTGCGCAGGCCGTCGCTCTCGCCGATGCGCTGGCCGGAGGAGGCGGGGCTCCAGGGTCCGGCGCCGCGCTGCAGCTCCACGGCGCCGCGGCTGCCGATCAGCACGGCGCCGCCCTCGGGCAAAGGAGGCGTCGCCTCTGCCCGCGGCGTCGGGGTGGGCGCCGGTCTCTGTTTGTCGCACCGGCACGCAGGACCAAAGACGGCGAGGGCGACCGAAAGTGCTGCGGCGAGCCGCATGCCCTTCCATATAGGGGAGTCGGAGGGTTTCTCGCAATCATGTCCTGGTGCAAGCCGTGAGGCTCGCCGTCAAGCTGTCGCTGCTCCTCGCCTGCGCGGTCACCGTACCCCTGGTGCTGGTGCTCGCCGTGCTGCTGCCCCGCGGGAGCGCCGCGCTGCAGTCGCAGCTCCAGCAGCTCTTCGCGCAGGACGCGCGCGCGCTGGCGCTCGAGTGCCAGAAGACGGTGCTCGACGACCTGGAAGCGCTCTCCCTGGCAGCGCGCACGCTGCGGCTGCCCGAGCTGGACGACGAGACGCGCCAACAGGCCCTGCTCCTGCTCTACAAGGAGACGCGCGGCGCGGACGTGATGGGCCTCTTCGACGAGAAGGGCGCCGCGGTGGTGCCGGCCGTGCACTTCGCCAATCTGGGAACCGAGGCGGCGGAGCACGAGGCGGTGAGCGAGCCGGGGATGGTGGCCTACTCGCACCACGTTCCCCTGGACGCGGCGCTGGAGACCGGGCTTGCCATCGGGCCGGTGTACGCGCTTCCCGACGAGAGCGGGACGGTGGTGCCCCGCGTGGTGCTGGCAGCGCGTGTCCCCGACCGGCGCTGGGTGCTGGCGATGGAGCTGTCCCTAAGGCCCGTGCTCCGGTCGGTGCGCGACTTCAAGGCGGGCGAGAGCGGTCAGGCTTTCCTGGTGGACGCGCGCAACCGCGTCATCGCGCATCACGACGCGGTGCTGGTGCGCGACCGGACCGACCTCTCCAGCCATCCGCTCTTGACCTCCGCTCCCGGCGACCTGCTGGGCGCGGCCGCGACCGCGCCGCTCTTGGGATGGAAGGTGGTGGTGCAGCAGCCGGCGGCCGAGGCGCTGGGCGCGTTGCGCGGCGCGATGCGGACCGCCTCGCTCTGGGTGCTGGTGGCGTTGGTGCTGGCGGTGGCCACGGGCCTGTTGGCGGTGCGGGTGGTCACGCGGCCGGTGCAGACGCTGCACGCCGCCGCGCGCGCGGTGGCCGAGGGCACGCTGGACGTCTCGGTGCCCGCCGCCGGCAAGGACGAGCTGGGTGAGCTGTCGCGCACCTTCAACGCCATGACCTCCGGACTGCGCGAGCGCGACGAGCTCAAGCTGGTGCTGGCCCTCAGCCAGACGCTGGACCTTCAAGAGGTGCTGCACCGGCTGATGGACTCGCTCCTCCGGGTCACCACTTTCGACCGCGCGGTGGTGATGGTGGCGCGCCAGGACGGGTTCGAGATCGCGCTCTCGCGCGGGTACGTGGAGGGCGAGGACATGCACCGGCCGCGGGTGGACGCCGACGCCGATCGGGCGATCCAGGAGCGCGTTCCGGTGCTCTCCGAGTCGGGCCGCACGCTGGTGCTGCCGCTGCTTTCGCGCGAGCAACAGGCCGCCGGCCTCGTCTGCCTGGAGCGGCACGTTCCCTACGACGAGACGGCGGCGCGGACCGCCTTCGCTTTCATCCAGCCCGCCGCCGTGGCGGTGGACAACGCGCGCCTCTTCTCCGAGGTGAAACGGCTGGCCACCACCGACGGCCTCACCGGCATTTCCAACCGGCGGCACTTCATGCTCCTGGGTCAACGCGTGTTCGAGACCGCGCGCCGCTACGGGCAGCCGCTCAGCGTGCTGATCCTCGACGTCGACCGCTTCAAGCAGGTGAACGATCGCTACGGGCACGCGGTGGGCGATCAGGTCCTGCGCGGCGTGGCCGACCGCATCGCCTCGTGCCTGCGCGGCGCCGATCTGCTGGCGCGCTTCGGCGGCGAGGAGTTCGCGGTGCTCCTGCCCATGACCCAGATCCTCTCGGCGCAGGGTCTGTTGGCCGACCGCATCCGCCGGGCGGTCTCCGAGGAGGCCATTGTCACCGACACGGGCCCGGTGGCGGTGACGGTGAGCGTCGGCGTCTCCACGCTGACCCCGCAGACCATCTCGCTGGAGCAGCTGCTGACGCAGGCCGACGCGCGCATGTACGAGGCGAAGGGCGCCGGCCGCGACCGCGTGGCTTAGGGAGATCCGATGTTGATGGAAGCGGACATGATCCGGTCGGGAACCGCCGAGCGCATCGCGCGCCTTTCGGACGAGGCGCCCGGCGCGGAGATGGCGGCGCGGGTGGTGCTGGCGCAGGTGTGCGCCCGCGCCGGCTGGGACGCCGCCCGGATCGAGCTGCGCACCGAAGGCGAGCGCCGGCCGCTCTGGCACGTGCGCCCCCGGCGGACCCTGGATCTGGTGCGGGCAGCCGCCGAGGAGCGGCGCCACGCGCCCAGCTTCCTCTACGACGGGCTGGCGGTGGAGACGCGCTGGAAGAAGGTGGAGCGGCGCTCCGGCGTGTCCTTCCTCTTTCCCTTCTGCGCGGAGGGCCGCATCGTCGGCGCCCTGGAGGCCTTCGCGGCGCGCGATCCCGGACCCGGCGCGCTGGAGCTGACTCTCTCCGTATGCGCGGCAGCGGCGCCGGTGCTTGCGCGCAAGCCGACGGACACGGCGGTCTTCGGGCAGGGCGTCGCCGATCCGCTCACTGGGCTCTTGACGCGGCCGCAGTTCATGCAGCGGCTGGCGGCGGCGGTTGCGCGCACGCGGCACAGCCCGGGGACGGCGGCCGCGCTGATCCTGCTCAATCTCGATCGGTTCAAGGTGATCAACGACAGCCTCGGCCACGGCGCCGGCGACGAGCTGCTCCGCGGCATCGCCGCCCGCATCCGCGAGGCGCTGCAGCCGGGCTCGATGGCGGCGCGGCTGGGCGGCGACGAGTTCGGCGTGCTGCTCGAGCGCGTGCACGATCCCGGCGCGGCGCTGCGCACCGGCGACCGGCTGCAGCGCGCGCTGCAGGCGCCTTTCCGGGTGGCGGATCGCGAGGTCTACGCCAGTGCCTCCCTGGGAGTCGCGTTCAGCGGCGAGCACTGCCACCGGGCCGAAGATCTGTTGCGAGATGCAGACACGGCGGCGCATCGCGCCAAGGCGCTGGGCGTGGGCCAACGCGCCCTCTTCGATCGCAGCATGCACGCCAGCGCCGTGGCGCAGCTCACGCTGGAGAGCGAGCTGCGCCGCGCCATCGACGCCGGCCAGCTGGCGGTGCATTACCAGCCCATCGTCACGCTGGAGGGCGGCGAGATCGCCGGCTTCGAGGCGCTGGCCCGCTGGCAACATCCCGAACTGGGCTGGATCCCGCCGGCCCGTTTCATTCCCGCGGCGGAGCAGGCCGGGTTGATCGGCCGCCTGGGCAACTTCATCCTCCGCGAGGCCTGCGCGGGCATGCGCTACCTCCAGATGTCGGCGCGGCGCCGGCTGTCGCTGGCAGTCAACCTGTCCGCCAGCCAGCTCTTCGCGCCGGGGCTGATCGGAGAGGTCGCCGAGGTGCTGGGCTCTTCCGGCATCGATCCTTCGCAGCTGCGCCTGGAGATCACCGAGAGCGTGCTGGTGGACCGCATCGACGAGGCGGCCGACGTGCTGCAGCGGCTGCGCGGGTTCAACCTGCGCGTGAGCATGGACGACTTCGGCACCGGCTACTCCTCGCTCAGCTACCTGCACCGCCTGCCCGTCGACGTGCTCAAGGTGGATCGATCGTTCGTGGTGGCGCTGGCGGCGGGGGGCAAGGCGGAAGGCATCGTCTCCGCCATCGTGGCGTTGGCGCGCAACCTCGGGTGCGAGCTGGTGGCGGAGGGAGTGGAGACCGCGGAGCAGGAGGCGGCGCTTTCGCGGCTGGGCGTGCGCTATGCGCAGGGCTATCGCTTCTCGCCGGCCGTGCCGGCGCGGGAAGCGGAGTGGCTGCTCCGCCCCGCGTAGGACTACGCGTCGAGGATGCGGCGCACGACGCCCAGCAGATCGTTGGGCGTGAAGGGCTTCTGCAAGAGCGGCGCGGGCGGGCCGCGGTGGCCGTCGCCGCTGCAGTCGCCGCTCATGTAGAGGATGCGCAGGGACGGCCGGATGGCGAGGAGGCGAAGGGCCAGCGACGGGCCGTCGAGATGGGGCATCGTCACGTCGGTGAGCAGCAGGTCGAGCGGCCTGCCCTCGGCCGCGCGCAACCCCTGCTCTCCGTCGGGCGCGTCCAGCACTTCGTAGCCGTTGGAGGTGAGCATGCGGCGCACCATCAGCCGCAAGGGCTCCTCGTCCTCGACCAGCAGGACGCGCTCGCCGTTGCCGCGCGGCGGCACCGCGGAAGCCGGGAGGTCGAGGGTGGGCTGTGACCCGGCGCGGGCAAACGGTTCCGAGAGGGTGCGCAGGACCTCACCCGACATGCCGACGCCGGCGCCGTCGAGCGCGATGCGCCGGCTGAAGAGCTGCAGTTGCCGGGTGAGGGCCGCCCCGCGCTCCGAGGCGCGGAGGATGCCTTCGATCTCCGGCCGCAGCGGATGGGCGGCGTCCAGCGCGCCGACCGCGTAGTCGGCGTGGGCGGAGATCACCGCCAGGAGATTGCTGAAGTCGTGGGCCACGCCGCCGGCGAGGCGGCCGATGGCGTCCATCCGTTGCGTCGCCAGCAGTCGCTCTTCCAGGTCGCGGCGGCGCTCCTCCCGTTCGCTGACGTCGCGCGCCGACTGCACGCGCAGCGTGCGCCCCTGCTGCTGGAACTCGGTGAACGTCACCTCGGCGGTGAACGCGCTCCCGTCCTTGCGCCGGTGGCGCTGGAGCACGGGAACCGGCCCGGGCGCGCCCTCCGGCGCCCCGCCGCGCAGCTCGGCAGCCCTGGCGTGGAGCAATTCCTGCGGCGAGAAGCCGTACAGCTTCACCGCCGCCTCGTTGGCCTCGACCACCCTGCCGTCGACCGAGTCGTAGAGGACGATGGCCTCCGGCGCCGCGTCGATCAGCCGCCGGTGCCGGACCTCGTAATCCATCAGCCGCTCGGTGAGCAGCCGCTGCGCGCGGCGCAGCTGGCTCTTCTCCAGCGCGCTCTGCACCTTGAAGCTGAGCGCCGAGAAGTCGGCGATGGGCTTGGTGAGATAGTCGAAGGCGCCGATCTGCACCGCCTCGATGGCGGACTCGACGCTGGCGTACCCGGTGATGAGGATGATCTCGATCTCGGGCTGCACCTGCTTGAGCTGGCGCGCGAGCGTGAGGCCGGAGTCGGCGCCGAGGTTCTTGTCGACCAGCGCGACCGCGATCTCGCCGGTTCGCGCGTGCTCGAGCGCGCGCGCGGAGCAGTCCGCGGTCAGGATCTCGCGATCGGGATCGTCGAGGAGGCTGCCCAAAACCTCCACCACGACGCGCTCGTCATCGACCACCAGGATTCTGGGCTTTGCCAAAGCTTCCACCGCCGCTTGAAGTCTAGCGAAAGGATAGAACACGCGCCCCCTTTCCAGAATGTGGCTGGGGGTAGTTGCCTGGGAGCGGGGTGGCGGAAAGGTGGCCGTTCAGAGAGGCGCGATGGCGATTCCGGCGGATTCCAGCCGCTCCCGGACGGCCCGGGCCATCTGCACGGCGCCCGGAGTGTCGCCGTGCAGGCACAGCGTCTCGGCGGCGATGCCGACGCGGGAGCCGTCGGCGGCGATGGCGACGCCTTCCCGGGCGATGCGCAGGGCCTGCTCGGCGACCTCCACTGCATCGTGCAACACAGCGCCGGGTCGCGAGCGCGGCATCAGCGAGCCGTCGGGCAGGTAGCGGCGATCCGCGAACGCCTCGCCGGCCGCGCGCAGGCCGACAGCCCGCGCCGCTGTCAGTTGCGCCGATCCGGCGAGTCCCACCAGCACCAGGTCGCCGCGGTAGCTGCGCACCGCCTCGGCGAGGGCGCGCGCGAGCGCCGGATCGCGCGCCGCCTGGTTGTAGAGCGCGCCGTGAGCCTTGACGTGGGTGAGCGTTCCGCCGCGGCAGCGCACGAAGCCGTCCAGCGCCGCCACCTGGTAGAGAACCAGCGCCCGCACCTCCGCGGCTGGCAGCTGCATCTCGGTGCGGCCGAAGTTCTCGCGGTCGGCGTACGACGGATGCGCGCCGACACGGACGCCGCGGTCGAGCGCGAGCCCCACCGTGCGCTCCATCACGGCAGGGCCGCCGGCGTGCAGGCCGCAGGCCACGTTGGCGGAGCTGAGGAACGGCAGGATGGCGTCGTCGTCCATCCCCTCGCCCAGGTCGGCGTTCAGGTCCATCGCATGCTCCGGCCTTGGGCCTCCGCCCGTCGCCGGGGGGACCCCGGCTCCTCCGATTCGTGCTCCACGAAGCGCACGGCGGTGCCCGGTCGCGCCTGCGCCAGCAGCGGGAAGTCCGCGGGGGCCACGGTGGCGATCTTCGCATAGCCGCCCGTCACCGGACGATCGGGCCCGAGGACGATGGGCATGCCGTCTCCCGGAACCTGCACCGCACCCGGCGCGGTCCCCTCGGGCGGGATGTCGGATGGGCGCAGCAGCGCCATCGCGGGACCGTGCAGCCGGAGGCCGCGGCGGTCGCTCTGCGGCGTGACGCGGTATTCGCGGTCGAAGAAGTCCTCGGGGCTGGCGAAGAAGTGCCACTGCGGGCCGCGGTGGGCGCGCACCTCGACCAGCGGCTCGCCCCAGCGCAGCGGCAGCTCGGGGACGGGCCCGCTGTGTGCGCGGTGTACACCTGGTACACCAGCCGGGGCTCGCCGCAGCTCTTCACCCGCGTGCAGGGGACGCGTCATCTCCCCCGGCAGCGGCTCGGCGAGGCCGCCCACGACGGCGAGGTAGGCGCGCACGCCGCGCTGGACGAGCCCGGTCTGCAGCCGCTCTCCGCGCCGCAGCCGCCGCGCCTCCCGTCCCACCGAGACGCCCACCTCCACCATCGCCTCCAGCTCGGGACCCTGCAGGGTGATCTCGAGCGCCGCCAGCAGCGGCGGGTTGCCCAGCGCGCGGTTGGCCGCGGCGAGCGAGGCCAGGTCCATCGCTCCCGCGGCCGGAACTCCGGAGGAGCCGAGACCGTATCTGGGGCCTCCCTGCACGCAGGTATACGCGCCCGGAGAGATCACGCGGAGGATGGGTTCTCCCGCGGGCGACGGCGAAGCCGGTTGCGTCGCTTTCGCGAGCTTCTCCACCGGCTCGAAGATCACCTGGTCGCCGGGGCGCAGCAGCGCCGGCGGATCGGCGCCCGGCACGAACATCGGCTCCGCCACGCGGCCGAGCAGCCGCCACCCGCCGGGAGTTTCGGCGGGATAGATGCCGGTGTATCCATCCGCCACCGCCAGGCTTCCGGCGGGGACCCGCACGCGCGGCGTGCGCCGCCGCGGCACCGCGAACCCTCCCGTCATGTACGCGAACCCCGGCGCGAACCCGAGGAACGAGACCTCGTGCGCGGCGCCGGCGTGCCGCCGCACCACCTCGGCGGCCGTCACGCCCAGCTCGCCAGCCACCTCCTCGAGGTCCGGTCCGTCGTAGCAGGCGCGCAGGCGCACCGTGCGCGGGAGCGGGCGCTGCTCCGTGCGGGAGGGATCGATCTCGCCCGGGTCGAGCAGGTCGGGATCGTAGAGCAAGAGGAGCGTGCGCGCGCCGGGCACGGCCTCGAGGAGCCCTTCGGGCGGATCGGCGGCGAGCGAGGCGGCCAGATCGAGCGCCTGCGCATTGGGCATGCGCAAGAGCGCCGCGCCCGCGCAGAGGCGAACCAGCTCAGCCAAGCGCAGCCAGCTCCCGGCCGCGCGTCTCGGGCAGGAGCACGGCGGCGACGAAGAGCACGGCGTAGGCCGAGGCGGCGAAGATGCCGATGGCGGGGCCCAGCGGCATGCTCTTGCCGAGGAGCGCGACCAGCATGGGAAAAAGCGCGCCCACGCCCCGGCCGAAGTTGTAGGTGAAGCCCTGCCCCGATCCGCGGATATGGGTCGGGAACAGCTCGGTGAAGAAGGCCCCCATGCCGCTGAAGATGCCGCTGGCGAAGAACCCGAGCGGAAACCCGAGGAAGAGCATGGCGCGGTCGCTGATGGGCACCAAGGTGTAGAGCAGCACGGTGGCCATGGAGCAGAGCGCGAAGAGGTAGAAGTTGCGCTTGCGCCCCAACAGGTCGCTGAGGTGCGCGCTGATCAAGTAGCCCGAGAAGGAGCCGGCGATGACCACGCCCAGGTAGCCGCCGGTGTTGAGCACGTTGAGGCCGCGCTCGGTGCGCAGGTACGTAGGAAGCCAGGTGGTGATGGCGTAGTAGCCGCCCTGCGCGCCGGTGGCGAGCAGCGCCGCCAGCATGGTCGTGCCTGCCATCTCGGGAGAGAAGATCTCCAGGAAGTTGCCGCTCGGGCGGGCCTGTCGCGCCGCGTGGAAGACGGCGGGCTCCTGTACGTGGCGGCGGATGTACAGCACCAGCAGCGAGGGCAGGATGCCCGTGAGGAAGAGAACGCGCCAGGCGGTCTGTTCAGGCAGGTACTTGAACGCGGCCGTGGAGAGCAGGGCCGCGGCGGCCCAGCCCAGCGCCCAGCCGCTCTGCACCGTGCCCACCGCCTTGCCGCGGTGCTTCGCGCCGATCACCTCGCCCATCAGGACCGCCCCGGCGGCCCACTCGCCGCCGAAGCCGAGGCCCAACAGCCCGCGCGCCACGAGGAGCTGGCCGTAGTTCTGCGCCAGGCCACAGAGCGCGGTGAAGAAGGCGAACCAGAGGATGGTGATCTGCAGGGTCCGCACGCGGCCGATGCGATCGGCGAGCAGGCCCGCGAGCCAGCCGCCCGCGGCCGAGACCAGCAGCGTGGTGGTCTGCAGCGTGCCCGCTTGAGGCCTGGTGAGGCTCCAGCCGGCGAGCAGCGCCGGGATGATGAAGGTGTAGAGCTGGAAGTCCATCCCGTCGAGCGCCCAACCCCCGAAGCAGGCCCAGAAGGTGGATCGCTCGCCCTTCGACATCTCGCGCCAGAAGGACATCGCAACCGCGTAGCAAATCCGCGAGCGGGATTGCAACTTTCCTGTCCGGATCCGGGATCGGCAATCCCATGCCCGGGCACCCCCGGTCCCGGGAACAGGGCCATGCGGCTGGCACGACCTTCGCTGTGGAGCGGGGGATGGAGAGCTTCGTCCAGGACGTCCGCTACGGCCTGCGCTCGCTGCGCAAGGCGCCCGGCTTCACCGCCATCGCCACCCTGGCCCTGGCGCTCGGCATCGGCGCCAACACGGTGCTCTTCAGCGTGATCAGCTTCTCGCTCTTGCGGCCGCTGCCGTTTGCCGAGCCGGACCGGATCCTGATCATGAACGAGACGGCGCCGACGTTCCCGGAGATGTCGGTGGCGTGGCTGAACTACGCCGACTGGAAGGCGCAGGTGCCGCCGATCTTCTCGCACTTCGCGGCGATGCGGCGGGAGAGCTTCAATCTGACCGGCGAGGCCGACCCGGAGCGCGTGCTGGGCCGGATGGCCACCGCCGATCTGCTGCCGCTCACCGGCGTGAAGCCGCTGCTCGGCCGCTATTTCTCGGAGGAGGAAGACAGGCCCGGCGCGCCGCGCACGGTCGTGCTCACGCACGCGCTCTGGCAGCGCCGGTTCGGGAGCGATCCGGCCATCGTCGGCAAGGCGATCCAGCTCTCCGGAGACAGCTACACCGTGGTCGGCGTGATGCCGGCCGACTTCCGCTTCCTCTCGGGCGCCGACCTGTTCGTGCCGCTCGGGCTGTTCGCCGACCGCTACCAGGACCGCGGCACGCACCCGGGCATCTACGCGCTCGCGCGGATGAAGCCGGGCGTCACGCCGGAGCAGGCGCAGCGGGCGATGGACGCGATCTCTGCGCGCCTCGACGCAGAGAACCCGAACATGAAAGGCGCCGGCATCCACGTCGCGAGGCTGCGCGACAACCAGGTCTCGGATGCGAAGGGAGCGCTCCTGGTGCTCTGGGGCGCGGTCGCCTTCGTGCTCCTGATCGCGGCAGCGAACGTCGCCAATCTCCTCCTGGCGCGGGCGACGGCGCGCCAGACCGAGATGGCCATCCGCATCGCGCTCGGGGCCGGGCGGTTGCGCATCGTCCGGCAGCTCCTCACCGAGAGCGTGCTCCTCGCGCTCCTCGGCGGCGCCGCCGGACTGGGTCTCGCCGCCTTCGGGATCGACCTGCTGCGGCCGCTGCTCTCGTCCCTTCCGCGCGGCAACGAGGTCCACCTCGACGCCTTCGCGCTCTCCTTCACGGCGGGCATCGCGCTGGTCACCGGCGTCGGGTTCGGCCTCTTTCCTGCGCTGCGCGCGTCGAGTCCCGCGGTGCACACGATGCTCAAGGACGTTCGCAGCACCACGACGCACGCGCGCCTGCGCAGGACCCTGATCGTCGGCGAAGTCGCGCTCTCGATGGTGCTGCTGATCGGCGCCGGGCTCCTGATGCGGAGCTTCGGCCGTCTCACCGGCATCAACCCCGGCTTCGACGCGCGGCACGTGCTCACCGCGGCGGTGTCCTTGCCGCGCACCCGCTATGGCGACGGAGCCTCGATCTCGCGATTCGTCGAGGAGCTGCGCCGGCGCGCCGGCGAGATCCCGGGCGTCACGGCGGCAGCGTTCGCGGCCGGCATGCCGCTCCTCGGCGCCTCGGAGACCTCCTTCGCCTTCGAAGGAAAGGAGCCCGTCGATCCCAGCCAGCAGCCCGAGGCGAACGCGTACCCGGTGACGCCCGGCTATGCCGACGCGATGCGCATTCCAGTCTTGCGCGGACGGTTCTTCACCGAGGCTGACAAGGACCGCGACGTCGTGGTCATCGACGAGGTGATGGCGCGCCGTTATTTCGCCGACGAGGATCCGATCGGCCGGCGCATGGCAGGTCGCGACCAGCCGCCACTGGCCGCGCTGGAGATCATCGGGGTGGTGGCGCACGTCCAGAACTACACCCTCGAAGGCAAGGGGCCGGTGGACATGGCCTTCTACCTGCCGCACGGCACGGCAGCGCGGCGCTTTCCCATGTTTCTCAGCACGGGCACGGTGGTGCTGCGCACGCAGGGCGATCCCCTCGCCGTCGCGGGGGCGCTGCGGGCGCTGGTGCGCTCGATCGATCCGCTCCAGCCCATCTTCTCGGTGCAGTCGATGGAGCAGGTGGTTTCGGATTCGGTGAGCAACCGCCGCCTGAACCTGCTCCTGCTCGGCATGTTCGCCGCGCTGGCCCTCCTGCTCGCGAGCGTCGGGATCTACGGCGTCATGTCGTACTCGGTCGCACAGCGCACCCGCGAGATCGGCATCCGCATGGCCCTCGGCGCCGAGCGTGGCGCCGTGCTGCGCCTCGTCGTCTCGGAGGGCGCGAGGCTGGCGCTGGCCGGAATCGCCATCGGGGTCGTGGGCGCGCTGGCCCTCACCCGGGTGATGGGCAGCATGCTGTACGGGGTCAGCGCCGCCGATCCCGCGACCTACGCCGCGCTGGCGGCAGCGCTCGCGCTGGTGGCCGTGGCCGCCTCGTGGCTGCCGGCGCAGCGCGCGGTGCGCGTCGACCCCGCCGTAGCGCTCCGCGCGGAGTGAACATGCTGAAGGACCTCTCCTACGCGGTGCGCGCTCTCCTGCGTACGCCCGGGTTCACAATCGCCGCGGTCCTCTCGCTGGCGCTGGGGCTGGGCGCCAACACCGCCCTCTTCTCCGCGGTGGATGCCGTCCTCCTGCGCCCCCTGCCGTATCCCGAGCCGGACCGGCTGACGCTGGTCTGGTCCACCAGCACCGCGATCCCGAAGGGCCCCCTCTCCATCCCCGACTTCCGCGCCCTTCGCGACCGCACCCGGTCCTTCGAGACGATGGCCGCGTACTACACGACCGAGCGCAACGTCACAGTCGGCGACTCGACTCCCGATCGCCTCCGGGTCGACCGCGTGACGCACGAGCTTCCGGCGGTACTTGGGGTCCTGCCGCAGTTGGGCCGCTTCTTCGATGCCGGGGAGGAGACCTTTGGGCGACATCAAGTAGCGGTCCTCTCCCACCGCCTGTGGATGGCGAAGTTCGGCGGCGATCGGTCGGTGGTGGGGAAGACCATCGGCATCGACGGCGAGCCCTGGACGGTGGTCGGCGTGATGCCGCGGGGCTTCGTCTTCGACGATCCCTCCGTCGAGCTGTGGATTCCCATCTCCTTCAAGTCCGACAGCGGCATGCTGACCAGGAACAACCACTTCGTGCAGGTGGTGGCGCGCAGAAGCAAAGGGATCAGCCGCGAGGCGGCGCAGAAGGATCTTTCGCAGGTGGCGGCGCAGCTTTCGCGCGAATTCCCCAACAACGTGGGGATGGGCGCCATGTTGGAGCCGCTGCACGAGGCCGTGGCGGGGTCGATGCGGCCCGCGCTCCTTCTCCTGCTTGGCGCGGTCGCGCTGGTGCTCCTGATCGCGTGCGCCAACCTGGCCAACCTGCTCCTCGCCCGCGGCACGGCCCGCGGGCGCGAGATCGCCGTCCGCGCCGCGCTGGGGGCCACCCGCTCCCGGCTGGTCCGACAGCTGCTCACCGAGAGCGTGTTGCTGGCGGTAGCGGGCGGGGCGCTGGCCTGCGCGCTGTCGGTATGGGCGCTCACCGGCATCTCCGCGCTGGGCGGCGAGGCACTCTCGTCCCTGCCTCCGCTGCGGCTGGACCTGCGCGTGCTTTCCTTCGCCCTGGCGCTCTCGCTCCTGACCGGCGTGCTCTTCGGTCTCGCGCCGGCGCTCTTGCTCTCGCACCACACGCTCTCCGATGCGCTCAAGGATGCCGCCCCGTCGGTGGCGCCGCGCACGGGCAGGCTGCGCTCGGCATTGGTGGTGGCGGAGGTGGCGCTCTCGGTGACCTTGCTGGTGGGCGCGGGACTCCTGCTGCGCAGCCTGAGCGCGCTGCGGCACGTCGATCCGGGATTCCGGGCCGAACAGGTGTTGACCGCGAATCTGCGGCCGCCGCAGCGGCACTTTCCCGACACCGCGGCGCAGCGTGCCTTCGAGCGCGAGGTGGCGTCTCGCGTCTCGGCCCTGCCCGGCGTGTCGTCGGTGGGCGTCTCCTCCAACGTGCCGCTCAGCAACGGCGCATGGGGCAAGTGGTGCTCGGCGGAGGGCGAGCCCGAGCCGGCCAATCTGGATGCGGTGGCGGACTGCCTCTTCCAGTTGGTGGGGGGGGAGTATTACCGCACCCTGGGCATGCAGCTGGTGCGCGGCAGCTTCCCCATCGATCCCAAGGCGCCCGCCATCGTCATCAACGAGACCGCGGCGCGCCGGCTCTTCGGCACCGTCGAGGTGGTGGGCCGCCGCATCTGGATGGGACCTCCGGAGAGGTTCCTGCCCGACCTGCGCGAGGCCTTTCCACGCTACACGGTGGTTGGGGTGGTCCGGGACGTGAGGTCGCAGGGTCTGGGGCGGCCGCCGCAGTCCGAGGCGTGGCTGAGCGCGGAGCTGAGCGACGAAGGCGACTCGGTCTTCTATGTCATCGCTCGCTTCGCCGGAGCGCCGGGCCCGCTGATCAAGTCGCTCCGCGACACGGTGCGGGCGCTCGATCCGGAGCAGGCGGTGGGCGACGTGAAGACCATGGCCGAACGGATGGGGGCGTCCCTGGCGCAGGATCGCTTCAGCGCGCTCTTGCTGGCGCTCTTCGCCGGCCTCGCTCTCACCCTCGCCATCGTCGGCGTCTATGCGGTGATGGCCTACACGGTGGCGCAGCGCACGCGCGAGTTCGGCGTGCGGATGGCGCTGGGGGCGGCGTCTGCCGACGTGGTCCGGCTGGTCTTCGGCCAGGGCCTGAAATTGATCGGCGCAGGTCTGGTGCTCGGCACGCTGGGCGCGCTCCTGGCCTCGCGCGCCGTCACCGCGCTGCTGTTCGGCGTCACCGGCACCGACCCGGCGACGTACGCGTTGGTCGCCGCGGTGCAGCTCGCCATCGGCGGGCTGGCCCTCTACCTGCCTGCCCGGCGTGCGTCGCGCCTCCACCCCGCCATCGCCCTGCGGTCCGAGTAAGTGTTCGGAAATGGGACGGCTTGTCCCCGGGACGGTCACGCAGCTCCCCTCGCCGCCTCTCGGACAGGCTGGCACGAAGTTCGCTCAGGAGCAGGTCTCGATGCCCGCCGAGATCCCCAGAGTCGAGCCACGCACCAGCGTGGTGGACATCCCCCGGAAGCCGAAGAACAAGCGGCGCCGCAACCTCGTCGTCGGGGGCGCCATCGTCCTCGCGGTCGCCTTGGTGACGTTCGCGCTCTCGCGCCTGCGCGCCGCGGCCCCGGTGGTCGATCGCGCCGCGCTGTGGACCGACACGGTGAAGAAGGGGCCGATGCTCCGCGACGTGAAGGGTCCCGGCACGCTGGTCCCCGAGCAGATCCGCCTGATCACCGCGGACACGGCCGGTCGCGTGGAGCGCATCCCGCTGCGGCCGGGCGCGCAGGTGGAGCAGGGCACGGTGCTGATGGAGCTCTCCAACCCGGACGTCATGCTGCAGGCGCTGGACGCCGAGCGGCAGCTGGCGCAGGCCCAGGCCGACCTGATCAACCTGCGCGCCACCACCGACGGCAACACGCTGACCACGCGCTCCGGCCTGGCCACGCTGGAGGCGCAGGCGGCGGACGCCGAGCGCCGCGCCAAGGCCGACGACAAGCTGGCGCACGACGGCGTGATCAGCGGGGTGGAAGCGCAGCAGCAGCTCGAGCACGCCAAGGAGCTGCGCGACCGCCTCGACCTCGAGCGCAAGCGGCTGGGCGTGGTGGCGGGCAGCGGCAAGGAGCAGGTGGCGGCGCAGGGCGCGCAGATCGATCGGCTCAAGGCCGTGGTCGCCTTCCGCCGCAAGCAGGTGGACTCGATGAAGGTGCGCTCGGTGGACAAGGGCGTGCTCTCCGAGCTGCCGCTGGAGCTCGGGCAGTGGGTGGTCCCGGGCCAGCTGCTCGCCAAGGTGGTGCAGCCCGAGCGGCTCAAGGCGGTGCTGCGCATCCCCGAGACGCAGGCGCGGGATCTGGCACTGCACCTGCCCGCCTCCATCGACACGCGCAACGGCGTGGTGCAGGGACAGGTCTCGCGCATCTCGCCCGCCGCCAACCAGGGCTCGGTGGAAGTGGACGTCTCGCTCCCCGCCGAGCTGCCCCGCGGCGCGCGCCCCGACCTGACCGTCGAGGGCACCATCGAGATCGAGAGACTGAAGAACGTCTTGTATGTCGGCCGGCCCGCGGGCGCTCAGCCCAACGGGCAGGTCGAGCTGTTCAAGGTGATCAACGGAGACGAGGCCCACCGCGTGAAGGTGAAGCTGGGCCGCAGCTCCGTCAGCACCGTGGAAGTGCTCGAGGGCCTCGCCGAAGGCGACGCCGTCATCCTTTCTGACATGTCCCAGTGGGACACAACCGACCGCGTGAGGCTCCGGTGAGTGACGCTTTGATCGAGATGCAGAACGTCGAAAAGGTCTTCCTGACGGACGAGGTGGAGACGCACGCGCTCGCGAGCATCCACCTGGCCGTGAAGAAGAACGAGTGGCTGTCCATCGTCGGCCCTTCGGGCTCGGGCAAGACCACCCTGCTGGCCATCCTCGGCCTGCTCGACACCGCAACCGGCGGCCAGTACCTGCTCGACGGCAAGCCGGTGCAGGACCTCTCGCCCTCCGACCGCGCGCACGTGCGCAACCGGCACATCGGGTTCATCTTCCAGAGCTTCAACCTGATCGGCGATCTCACCGTCTTCGAGAACGTGGAGCTGCCGCTCACCTACCGCGGCATGCCGCCCGCCGAGCGCAAGAAGCGGGTGGAAGACGCGCTCAACCGCGTGGGCATGAGCCACCGCGCCCGGCACATGCCCGGCCAGCTCTCCGGAGGCCAGCAGCAGCGCGTGGCAGTGGCGCGCGCGGTGGCCGGCGATCCCCTCATCCTTCTCGCCGACGAGCCCACCGGAAACCTGGACTCGAAGAACGGCCAGGCGGTGATGAAGCTCCTCTCCGAGCTCCACCAGGGGGGCTCGACGTTGATCATGGTGACGCACGACCCGGCCTACGCGCGGCTCGCCACCCGCACCGTCTCGCTCTTCGACGGGCGCATCGTGGAGGAGTCGGGAACCTCGGCCGCCTGAAACGCCAACCGCCATCCGGAGTGACGCCATGGAAACGCTTCTGCGGGATCTGCGGTTCGCGGTCCGAGGGTTGCTGCGGACGCCGGGATTCACGGCCGCGGCGGTGATCGCGCTGGCGCTGGGCATCGGCGCCACCACGGCCATCTTCAGCGTGGTCAACGCGGCGCTCCTGCGCTCGTTCGGCTGGGGCGACGAGAGCCGGCTCGTTTCCGTCTACCGGACCTTCACCGGCATCGGCAGCGGCAAGGGCGGCCTCTCGGTCCCGGAGCTCTACGATCTTCCGCAGGCGCAGTCGCTCGAGAGCTTTGGCGCCTTCAATCCCGGGACCGCGGCGGTGCAGGGCAGCGATCGCGCGGAGCGCGTGCAGGTGGCGCGGATCAGCTCCGGGTTCCTCACCACGCTCGGGATCCGCCCGCAGTTCGGGCGCGCCTTCGCGCCGGAGGAAGACCTCAAGGGAAACGACGGCGTGGCGCTGGTCAGCGCGCCCGCGTTTCGCCGGCGCTACGGCGGCGATCCCACCGTCGTCGGGCGCTCCGTCACCATCGACGGCCAGGCGAGGCAGATCGTCGGCGTCCTGCCCGAAGGGTTCAGCTATGCGGGGCTCTACGACTTCTACCTTCCGTACGGATTCACCGAGCGCCAGCGGCTCGCGGAGCGCGGCGCGCATTTCCTCCAGGTGGTTGCGAGGCTGAAGCCGGGCGTGCACGTGCAGGCGGCGAACAAGGACATCGAGCAGTTCTCGCAGCGCGTGGCCGAGGGCTACCCGAACAATTACCCGCCCGACATGCATTCGCTGCTGCACGTCGAGCCGCTGCGCGACCGGTTCGTGTCTTCCACGCGCCAGCCGATCCTCGTCCTCTTCGGCGCCGTGCTGCTGGTGCTGCTGATCGCCTGCGGCAACGTGGCGAATCTGTTGTTGGCGCGGGCGGCGGCGCGGGAGAAGGAGTTCGCGCTGCGCTCGGCGCTGGGAGCCGAGCGGTCGCGGATCGTGCGGCAGCTGTTGACCGAGGGGCTGTTGCTCGCGGCGTGCGGCGCCGTCCTCGGCCTCGTCATCGCGGCGTGGGGGCTCGACTCGCTCCTCGCGGCGGCGCCACGCCAGCTCCGCCAGATTGGCGAGGTGCACGTCGATCGGTGGGTGCTCGCCTTCTCGGCGGGGTTGACCATCGCCACCACGCTGGTCTTCGCCCTGGTTCCCGCGCTGCGCGCGAGCCGCGTCGACCTGGCCGCCTCGCTCAAGGACGGCGGCAG
>C688J18823_10000325_pt1 | contig 27220 bp, 18 predicted proteins | sample HopSoiMetagenom1_FD_18823 | JGI IMG/M metagenome (IMG submission 18823) | reverse complement strand
TCCGCCTTCGTGCCTGACCAGAAGCTGGAAATCGCAGCCGACCGTTGTGGCAGTTGCACGCGCTGCATCGATGCGTGTCCCACTCAAGCCTTTGTTGGTCCGCGTCGACTGGACGCCTCCCGCTGCATTGCGTACTTCACCATCGAGAAGCGTGGCGCGATTCCAGAAGAAATGCGGGACAAGATCGGCCGTCACGTGTTTGGCTGCGACATCTGCCAGGATGTTTGTCCGTGGAATCGCAACGCGCCAGTGACAACGAACTCGGATTTCAAAGCCGATGAGTCGCTCGTCAATCCGGATCTTTCAACTTTTGCGCAGATCTCTGCACAAGAGTTTCGCCAGCGTTTTCGAGGTTCGCCGATTGCACGCGCAAAACATTCTGGTTTCCTGCGCAACATCGCCGTCGCGATGGGAAACAGCGGCCTGAGCGAATACCGCGCCGAGCTAGAGCAGCTGGCCTCAAATGAAGATCCCATTGTCGCTGAGCACGCGGGTTGGGCGATCGAGAAGTTGACGCAAAATCATTCCACATTCGTTTCAGCTGAGAAAGTCCTCGCGAGTGCCGCCGAATCCGAGTAGAAACTCCGTTCCGAGGTCGATGAAGCCCTAAACGTGAAATCCCTTCCAGCATTTTCGTTCGCAGGAAGCACAAGCGAAAAGTTGGAAGGGAAGATTGGGTCTGGGGTGGATTAAGCGTTACCGCGCACGACGTTCGATGCCTGCAGACCCTTCGGGCCCTTTAGCAATTCGAACTCTACCACTTCGCCTTCATTAAGCGTGCGGTAGCCGTTCTCCTGGATCACGGAGAAGTGGACGAATACGTCTTCGCCGGTGGAACGCTGGATGAATCCGTATCCTTTGGCGCCGTTAAACCACTTCACTGTACCCTTTTCTTTATTCACGAAAACTCCTTTCGCCTTCGAATCAAAATCTCCCCCGATGGTTCGCTGGGCTGGTTGTCCCAGACGCCATTGAAGTGAGTGATCGGGTCAAGTCTCCCTGCATGTTCAGTGCAAAAGAAAAGCCGCTTTCGCTGCGACTGGTTGCCGCTCGCAACCGTCATAGCAAAACCGGCGTTCGCTTTCTACAGACTGCAACAACGAGCAAGAACTCAACCTCGAAAAACTGTCGCGCAGGATCTGCATCCGTTTAGAAGAGCTCGTTACGCAACAATGCTGCAGGATGCAAGCGAGGGCATCATATTCAGAGACTCACAATTTTGTAAAGAAGAATTGCACAAAATTTGTTTCAGCACGCACCGTGGGAAAAAGAAGGTAATTACGAGCGCGGTTACCGTTGAAGATTTCATTTGCTGTCGCGCCTTGTGATCGCGCAAAGAAAAGTCGAAGCCCCAAATAACCCGACGCGATTGGCTTCTCCGCATAGTCCGTATGTTGGTGCTGAAAGAAGAGGGTTTACCGTCGAACACCTGAGAGACGCGATCCAGCTGCTCTGCTAGGATTTTCCACAGCATGTGGAGTCCAGACGCAGGCACGACAGATACAAAAACAGTCCGTTCCGAGCCTTCCTCGCATGCGGCGTCGCGACTTTATTCCGCAGCTGTGCTCGTTGGACGCGCGAACAAACCACATTTGCGTCCATTAGCGAGCTATCTGATGCAGACCGAGGTACATACCTTTGCGTTTAGCGTCGCTGCGAACGTGATTTTGTCCTTTTTCCCATTCATCGTGCTGCTGTTAACGCTTACGCGNCAGGTATTTCATTCGCAAGCGATGTACGACGTGGTANTGCAATTGCTCCGCAGCTATCTGCCCGCCGGACAAGATTTTATCGTTCACAGTGTGGTCGCNCTCACACCCCATCGCGGAATGAAANTNTTCTCCTTAGCGATGCTGCTGATCTCGTCCACCGGCGTGTTCGTGCCATTNGAGGTCGCGTTAAACNGGGTTTGGGGNTTTACCAGCAACCGAAAGTACCTTGGAAATCAGACGATGGCGCTCGTTATTGCAGCTGTTTGCGGCACACTGGCGCTGATTTCTGTCGCAGTTACCGCCAAGAACCAGACGTGGTTGCTATGGTTATTCGGCTCGAAGGACTACCTTATCTTCCGTGTTGCGGCATGGCTGGTGATGAAAATGTTTGCCGTTATTGCCAGCATTGCCATGTTTTTCGTCGTCTANTGGCTATTACCAAACGGGAAAGTGAGCGCGAAAGCGGTCCTTCCAGGCGCNGTTATGACCGGTCTGGTCTGGGATTTAGGGAAGTACGTGTACATTTTNTCGCTCCACTGGCTCGGTTTTGAGGACGTNTATGGTCCCTTCGCGCTANCGGTAACGCTCATGTTTTGGGCGTTTTTGTCGGGGATGNTGCTCCTTGCGGGCGCACAATTCAGCGCTTTGCGCGCCGATAACGCCGCTCCGGCACACATATAATCTCCTTCGTACGCCCATGAAAGACCTCCTCCGCACATTAAAGCGGCGTCTTCTGCAGTCCGGCTTCTACCCGCGCAGCGGGCTGGCGCGCTTCACCGTCTGGGTAGCGGCGCTNTATGGCGCTTCGGAAATTCTCGCCTTTGCAGTCCCNGCATCCTCGAAGTGGAGCGGAATCTTCGCCGCATGGGGCGGTTTTTTTGANTTTGTTCTCATCGTTTCAGCCGTTCTTCTTCTCATCCGTTGGACCAGACAAAAGCTTCTCTGGCGGCTGCGCAACCGGCTGATCGTCACCTACATGTTTATCGGTGTGATTCCGGTTGTGCTCATCCTTACGATGTTCGGAATCGCCGGATATTTGTTGGGAAATCAGCTCACCACCATGCTGGTGCACCGCGACTTGCTGGCGGAAGTTCAGAGTCTCGACACACTGAACTCCACGGTTTCGCTNGAGATTGCCAGCCGGCTNACAAACAAGTNGAGNCCCCCGNTGCATCTTTCGAGCCTTGTGCCGGGCGGTCCAACACGCCAATTTCCGCAGTGGACGATCGCCGCGTNGNTCGACGGNAGGCAAATCCCGATTGCCGACGGCAGCGCCCCNAATACNATTTTGGNAGACAGAACGAAAAAGCTAAGCGGGGTGGTGTCATACAACCACGGTTTTGTAATCCGCAGTTACAAGGAACAGAGATCGCCTTCCGGAAACCTCGAGGTNGTGATGCTGGTTCCNATCAGCGAGGCATTGCTCTCGCGTGCAGTTCCGGATTTGGGACTCGTCACCCTTTACGCGCTGGAGCCTGTAGAGAGCAAAGGCGGAGGCCAGGTTTCGGTTACTTTCAGCGNTAAAAGCTCCGAGAAGAACCAGAATTTCAAGCCNGTCCCGGCGGTNAGAGCGGGNGCTGAACCTCCGCCGCAATATAGCCTGGACCCTCAGCTGCGTTTTGGGTCNGTGTTCCCCGCCACCGATTGGGATACGGGNAAAAATTCTCCAGCGCTCGTGCAGGTGAATACCCGTCCATCGGTCCTCAACCACCGCATATTCACCGATCTCGGAGAAGTCGGTTCGGCGGTGCTGATCGCGCTCAGTGCAGTCGCAATCGCCTTCGGCATCATCGAGTTGGTTGCGCTCATCATTGGTGTGAGGCTTACGCGCACCATCACGGGATCCATCGCTCACCTTTACCGTGCTACGCAGCACATCAATCGCGGCAACCTCTCGCACCGCATCACCATTCGCTCGAACGATCAGCTCGCCTCGCTGGAGAAGTCATTCAACTCCATGACCGAATCGCTGGAGCGCCTTCTCCTGGAGCAGAAGGAAAAGCAGCGGCTCGAAAACGAATTGGCGATCGCGCAAGAGGTTCAGGCTCAGCTTTTCCCGCACGATGCGAAGACGCTGGAAGCACTTGAGCTGCATGGAGTTTGCAAGCCTGCACGCACGGTGAGTGGAGACTATTATGATTTTGTTTCTCTGGGCGAAGAGCGATTGGGAATCGCCGTGGGCGATATCAGCGGCAAGGGAATCTCTGCCGCTTTGCTGATGGCGACCATTCACTCCGCAGTGCGCGTCTTCGAGTTGGGAGCCGTCCCGGAGCGCGGCGAACTTGTTGCGGCCGGAGCAGCGGCGGTGGGAGCGGCCGCGAATCTCCAGTCTCAGCGGTGGTCGGTAGCAGCCGAGAAGATGCATTCTCCTGCCGAGGTTTTGGCATTGCTCAACCGCCATCTCTACAACAGTACGCCGCCGGAGAAATACGCTACGCTGTTTCTAGGAATGTATGACGGCGAACGTCGCGTGCTCACTTATTCCAACGGCGGACATCTTCCCCCGTTCTTAATCCACAGCTCTGGACAAATCCGCAAACTCGAAACCGGTGGACTTGTCATCGGACTTTTTCCGGAGATCGTGCTGGAGGAAGAAGAGGTGCGCCTTGCCCCCGGTGACATCTTCGTTGCCTTCAGCGACGGGGTTACGGAGCCTGAGAATGACTTTGGTGAGTTTGGTGAGGAGCGCCTGCTGGACCTGGTTCGCAGCAATCGTCACTCATCGCTGGAGCACATCTCCGAAAGCGTGATCACTGCAGTGCAAGATTGGATCGGAGACAATGAACAACCGGATGACATCACCCTGGTGTTGGCGCGAGTGAGGTAGGCTGCTGAGCCGCTGAGTTGTAGCTATTTAGGATTGAGTGAGTATCCTGTCATCCTGAGCATCGCTTTTGCGCGAAGGACCTCCCGAAATATTTCACTTAATCGCACTTTCCTGGCTCTCGTACGACACTCCTCGTGAGAGAGCCGTGATGCTGCAAGGCCGTCCTCAAAGATCGCGACAGAATCCTCAATTTCGCCTAGAAATCCTCAAGCGCTAAGGTACTTTGCTGCTTGAGCTGGTAGCTTGGAAGCTGAGAAGCTTAGCAGTTGAGGAGCTTGCTTTTGGGCTGGATCATCAAATCCGTTGACGAAGGTCTCATCGCGCAAATCGCGCGCGAAGCTCAGCTCTCGCCTGCCGTCGCGCGCCTCTTGATTGCTCGCTGCGTAAAGAGCTCCGAAGCCGCACTTCAGTTCCTCGATCCAAAGCTCGATCATCTCCACTCGCCCTATTTAATGAAGGGAATGCGCGAGGCTGTCACGCGGATTCAGCAGGCAATCGCAGCCGCCGAACGCATCCTCATTTATGGGGACTACGATGTCGATGGCACCACCGCGATCGTCATTCTGAAGCGTGCGATTGAAATCCTCGGAGGAACAGCGGACTTTCACGTGCCGCATCGCATTCGCGATGGCTATGGCATGAAAGACGACGTGATCGAGCGCGCTGCCGCCGAAGGCGTGCGTCTGGTGATCAGCGTCGACACCGGCATTCGCGCCTTTGCTGCCGCCGAAACGGCTCGCCGCGTCGGTCTCGATCTCATCGTCACCGACCATCACCTACCTGAAGGCGACCAGCTTCCCCACGCGCTGGCCGTGCTCAATCCCAACCAACCTGATTGCGGATATCCCTGCAAGTCGCTCTGTGGCGCAGGAATTGCGTTCAAGATTGCGCAGGCTCTTCTGGAAGCTCGCGACGAAGCCGATGCGCGCCAGCGTCTGCTGCCCTCCTTTCTCAAAATGGCTGCGATCGCGACCATTGCAGATGCCGTGCCACTGCTTGGGGAAAACCGCGTGATTGCCAAACTCGGACTCGCAGGGCTGCGCGATCCGCGCAATCCTGGCTTACGCGCGCTTATGACCGTCGCGCAGCTTGCCGACAAGCAGCGTCAACTCTCCGCATCCGACGTTGCTTTCCGCATCGCTCCACGCATGAATGCCGCCGGGCGCATGGATGTGGCCCAAACCGTGATCGAACTCTTCGAAGCTCGCGAGGAGCAGAAGGCGCGCGATCTCGCAGCGCGACTGAATCAACTCAACTCCGACCGTCAGCAAAGCGAGCTGCAGATCGTGCAGACGCTCGAAGCGCGGTTGACAGAACCGCAATTCGCGGACGCACGTTGCATCGTCCTCGATGGAGAGGGATGGCATCGCGGAGTCATCGGCATTGCCGCCACGCGAGTGGTCGAGCGGACGTGCCGCCCTGCGCTCGTGATCAGCCGCGAAAACGGTGAGGGGCACGGTTCAGGCCGTTCTATTCCGCCATTTCATCTGCTGGAAGCTCTGGAGAGCTGCCACGAACTGTTTACCCGTTTTGGCGGACATTCGCACGCGGTTGGGTTCTCTTTGCCGTGCGAGCGGATTGACGAGCTCCGCAAGCGACTTGATGACTACGCTCGCGCGCGTCTCACGCCCGAAGATCTCATCCCGGTACTCGAAGCGGAGTCCGAGATGGAACTCAGCGGCATCACTCCCGAACTGATTCGCACGGTGCAGCGCATGGAACCGTTCGGTGTGGGCAATCGCGAGCCAGTGTTCGTCTCGCGAGAACTTCGCGTACTCCTTCCTCCCAAGGTTCTCAAAGAAAAGCATGCGAAGCTGCGTGTCCAGCAAGTGAACGGAAAAGCCATGCGCTTTGACGCCATGGCCTGGCGAATGGCCGAGCGCATCTCAGCCGAAGGCATTCTCGCCAATGACACCATCGATATGGCCTTTACGCTCGATGAGAACATGCATCCTGAATTCGGCGGGATTGAGTTGCGTGTGTGCGACTTTCGCCGCAGCAGAAATAAGGTCTGCGACTTTCGCGGCAGCGTAAATGAAGATGCAGCCGGCAAAGCACAGACAGTTGCAGCCGGTAATCCCGCGCAAAGTTAAGCGGGGAAAACATGCCACCAGAAGCATGGCTCCTTCTGCTGTCCCCGTTCTTGGTCTACTTGTCCCTCGCTCTGGTGTTTGTTCCAGGAATCCGCTAAACAAACTAGCTACACGCCACGTCCACTCAGATATTGCGTGAAGAGAAACTGCCCGGGCTCGGAAGCGATGCGCGGCTGAGCTAGTTACCTGGCATTTCCCCAATCCACAGCTTTGGCTCACATAATTTAAGGAGGTAGTCCCGATGCGTTCAAACAGATCGGCACGATTTGCTCTGGCTGTCATTCTTCTTCTCATCAGCATCACCGCATGGATTTCCTGCAGCAAGAGCAGCAACGGTGTTCAGTCTGTGTCCGCCGCCTCCAGCGACGGCAAGATCCCAATCACGACGAAGTCAGAAGAAGCACAACGAGAGTTTTTGCTGGGACGCGATCTATCCGAACGGCTTCTTGCGAATGACTCTCTCCAACACTTTGATAAAGCGCTCGCGCTGGATCCGGAGTTTGCGTCTGCCGAACTGGCCCGGGCCAACAACGCTCCTACGACAAAGGAGTTCTTTGAACATCAGAAGAAGGCCCTGAGCCTGGCCGACAAAGCTTCAGAAGGAGAGAAGCTTTTCATCCTGGCAAACCAGGCGGGAGCCAATGGCAAGCCGGCGGAACAGAAGCAATATCTGGACAAGTTGGCTACAGACTATTCGGCGGATGAACGAGTTCAATTCAACTTGGGCGGTTACTATTTCGGACAACAGGAATATGACCGCGCCGTCGAGCATTACAAGAGAGCCACCGAAATCTCTCCCACTTATTCGCCGGCCTACAACCTTCTCGGTTACGCATATCGCCAGCAGGAAAACTACGGTGAGGCAGAGCAGGCATTTAAGAAATATGTCCAGCTGATTCCAAACGACCCCAATCCTTATGATTCCTACGCCGAACTGCTGTTGAAGATGGGCAAATTCGATGATTCGATCGGTCAATACCGCAAGGCACTCTCCGTCGACTCCCGTTTTGTGCCATCCCACTTTGGTATCGCTGCAGATCTCATGTACATGGGCAAAGCCGATGCGGCCAGCACTGAGCTTCAGACCATGGCTGCTCAGGCGCGCAACGATGGCGAGCTCAGAACCGCTTTCTTCGGCATGGCCGTATTAGCTGCGGACAGTGGAAAGCTGGACAAGGCACTGCAAGCGATGGACAAGGAATATGCCGTCGCCGAGAAGAAGAACGACGTGGCCTCCATGGCACAAGATCTTCAGGCCAAGGGAAACATTCTCGAAGAGATGCAGCGCTATGACGCGGCAGCTCAAGCGTTCGATCGTTCTGCCCAGTTGATTGAAAATTCGGAACTGTCGCAGCAAATCAAAGACAATGCCAAGCTGCTGCACGTTTTCAATCTGACAGCAATTGCAATAGGAAAGAAGGACCTCGCGATCGCGAAAAAGTATGCCGAGGACTTCCGCCAGACCGCCGAGGGGTCACAGAATCCCCAACAGGTAAAGCAAGCGCATGAGCTGGCCGGCAGAATCGCTCTTGCAGAAAAGGATTACGGGAAGGCCGTCGCCGAACTCGAGCAAGCCAACCAGCAGAATCCCAGGAATCTCTACCGGCTAAGCCAGGCCTATCAAAGCAAGGGCGACAATGCAAAGGCGCAGGAGTTTCTCACAAAGGCGGCGCAATTCAACTCGCTCCCAAACTTGAACTACGCTTTTATTCGTACCAAGGTTCAGAAAGTGAGCTCGGGTAAGAAGGCCTGATAGGAAAAGGTCGGATAGATCATAGGTGCGCTACAGACACGAATGAAGATTTCGTGTCTGTAGCGCACCTTTTGCAGCACACCCCGCGATCCGGAGAACAAACCCCGATAACCTAATTACACCTATCGTCCCGCAGTCGCGAAGGCTGCGCGGGCGGGGCTCTCTTTGTGCTCACGGGTTCCGAAGACGCGAGAGATTAACGCGTCCAGCGAGATCTTGCCAGGACCGAACGCCAGGATTAACAGCGCGGCAAACATGAACGTATATGGATCAGCACCGTAAAACTTACCGGGCTCAGAAAAGATGGCCCGAAGCGCTTCACGGTCGGCAGTGAGATACGCACCCACCATGTCCGCAAGCAGCGGGATCGAGATCAGCCGCGATCCGAATCCGAGGAAGAGCAGGATTCCGCCCACGCACTCGCTGACACCCACCAGGGGCGCGGTGATAGTTGGGAACGGCACTCCCAGGCTGGTGAAGAAATCCACCACTTTGGGAAGATCATTCAGTTTTCCCCAGCCAGTTTGGTAGAACTGCCATCCCCAGTACAAACGTACGGCAAGAAGAAGCGGTGATTGCAGATAATTAGCTGCGCGTGTGAAGACGCTGTAAACGCCTGTCGTTGTTTCTCTGATGATGCTCATGTATTGCCTCGCTGATGTAGAAACTGTATTGCCCGATGAGAGTCACGGATGTCGTGAATGTTTCAAAGTTCCAAGGAACTCCGGTTCCTATCTCATGCGGAGTTCCTGATTGCTATTGGTGCGAGGGGCCGAGTCTTTGATTGCGGAAGAAGTATAAGGGTCGAGCAGGCCTTATGCAGGCTTTCAGGCGGAAGCCCGTGACTTCAGCGCTTTGGGTTCAGGTGGGAGCCCGGATTCATCCTGGGAGAGCCGGACTTCGAGCCCAATGGAAACAAGCCATTTCTCATGCACCGGGCTTTAGCCCCAGCGCACTTCGCCAGCGCTAAAGCGGAAATTCGTCCATCGCGAATGGTCGAGGAAATCCGGGGGCTGCCCACCCTGGACGCCGGGGCTAAAGCCCGTATGTTTATGAGCTTGTCACCGCAGGCTGACGGTCTGCTCACCCTGGTGTACCTTAGCACCTTGACCAAGACCTACCGGCTCTCCCCGGCAGCCGCCGACAAGGACACTAACCGCCACCTCGTCCGCAGCCTGTCATTCAGCATCCTGGTCCTCCTCATCGTGCCGTTTGCCATGATGACCACCCGACAGTTCCGCGGAACGCGCGAACTGATACTCATCTTGGTCATCGAGGCATTCCTGATCCCGCTCATCATCTGGCGCGTCATCCGACGCACGCGGCGGATGCTGAGGAACGCAGTCGAAACCTACCAGCTCACCATCGATGACGTGCAGATCATGCGCACGCAGAACGAATGTCCGACGGTGGTTATTCTCAGGAGCGAGGTGCAAAAAATCTCCGAGCGCTCCGGCCAGGGCTTCCACATCGAAACCGCCAAACGCGCCGCGAACATCTGGGTTCCGAAAGAGCTTGAGGGGTATGAGGAAGTAAAAGCGCTGTTGCTGTCGACCACGCCAGCGGAAGCCAGCACCACGCAACATCCACTGGCGCTCACCTACGGATATTCAGTGCTGGGCATCATGGCCTTCTTCGCCGTGATGTGGTCACACGAGAGAATGCTGGTAACCGGAGCAGGCCTGGTCGTGCTCTGCTTCTTCGTCGCATACATTTTGCAAGTCGCGCGCGCTTGGCCGAATCTCTCGCGCCAAACTAAGCGGGCAATATGGGTCATCGTCTTTCCAACACTGGCCGTAGTCGCACGAATCGTTTCGGTGTGGAGATAGACTTAGCACCGTCGCAACTTTGTGTCGGTACATTGCTCTCTGCGGCTATCATCCTGAACGCAGGAGGGACCCACGCGTGAGCCTTGGGTCGAGGATGTCCCAAATCCCCACTCATGATCGCAGGCTTCAGCCAATGGGGCCGGAGAGCAGAGGGTTCNCCATCACTTCGGCGACAATGCTTCGTTTTTCGATATCGTCGATGGTAAGAAAGCTGGCGGATATCATCTGACAGCTGGCGGCCCGTGGTCCCTTTGGCATTGCCCGCTTCATCGAATCCCAGCACTCGTTTGCGATCGCGTGATTTTCTATTACGAAGCCCACTATGCGTTGGAGGTCCTCTTCGGTGATAAGGACGAAGACCGAATTGGGAACGCGTTCTGAAGGGTTTGCAACCATTCTTAAGGTGTCGTAATAGTCGCTATCCTCGAAGACCACGATGGCAGTACCTGGTTGGCCGAGGGACGTCTTGAGTTCGTCGAGGCGGAAAGGTGGGGTCTCTGAGCTTAATCCGCTGGCATTTCTCTCGTTTGTTTCGGGTGTTTGCGGTTGTTGCAGTGTGGAAGCGCAGGCGATGTGAAGTCCAGCAAGGCTCGCGACTCTGCCGAAGAGCTGGTACATCGCTTCACTGAGACTAAGCATGACGAATCGCGGCGGAAATGAACGAAGTGGCATAGTTTCATCCGATGGTTACCACTAGATAGCTCATGCTTCGATCGTGTAGGCACTGGTAGAAATGACAGGGCAGGGTTACGGATTCCGAGCGGTATCGAATCACAACACCTTCTGCTTGGGGTCCTGCACGAAACCACGGCGCGCGGAGCGGTTGTGAAGCTGATGGCGTACGCCGGTCTGAGATCGTTCGCTCTTCCGTTGGGTTCTCCACCTTCACATCAAAGGCCTTATTCGCGAGATCTGAGACCGGCGTACGTCTGGATTCCCGCTGCCGTTCGAACTTTCCAGGCTGGCCGATTTCCGCTTCTTCTGATGACCATTTATCCTCTCTAGCTTCATTGACGAGGAGACACACAATGTTTGTGCGCCGATGTGTTTGCGCAATCGTTCTCATTTTCAGCGGGCTGGTGGTCGCCCAAACGTCGGTACCTTACAAAGAACTCCGGTGGCGGTGCATTGGTCCATTCCGCGCCGGACGCACGGTCGCGATCGCCGGAATTCCCGACCAGCCTAATGTCTTCTTCATGGCCCCGAATAATGGCGGAGTTTGGAAGACCGACGATTTCGGACGCACCTGGAATCCGATCTTTGACGGCCAGCCTACCGGATCGGTGGGAGCGCTGGCGTTGGCGCCGTCCGATCCGAACATTATTTATGTAGGCAGCGGCGAAGGATTGCGCCGTCCCGACCTGTCGGTGGGCGATGGCATCTATAAGTCCACCGACGGCGGCAAGACGTGGACTCATCTCGGTCTGCGTGATGGCCAGCAGATTGGATCGATCGTTGTTGATCCACGCGATCCCAATCGGGTCTATGTTGCTGTGTTGGGACATCCGTATGGCCCAAATACGGAACGCGGAGTCTTTCGCTCGACCAATGGCGGACAAACCTTCGACAAGATTCTGTACAAAGACGAAAACACCGGCGCCATTGATCTTGCCCTGGACCCGGCGAATCCGCAGACCCTCTACGCCGACATGTGGGCCTCGCGCCGGCCGCCGTGGACGACAGGCAATTCCCATGACGCTGCCGGAAGCGGCCTCTACAAATCCATCGATGGTGGCGATCATTGGCGGCAGCTTACGGCTGGTCTCCCGGATTGGGAACACGACAAGCTTGGCCGCATCGGTATTGGCATAGCTCCGAGCAACTCGAAGCGCATGTACGCGATGGTGGACTCCCCCGCGAAAGGCGGAGTCTACCGCTCTGACGACGCCGGCGAGCATTGGCAGCGCGTCAACAATGAGGAGCGCGTGTGGGGACGCGGCTCGGATTTCGCGTGGGTGCGTGTCTCCCCGCGTGACGAGAACACCATCTACGTCGCCAATACCTCCTCGTACAAATCCATCGATGGCGGGCAGAATTTCACTGCGTGGAAAGGCGCGCCGGGCGGCGACGACTATCACACCATATGGATCAATCCTAAGAACCCAGACATCGTTCTTATGGGCGTCGATCAGGGTGCAACCATTACCGTGAATGGCGGCCGTACCTGGAGTTCCTGGTACAACCAGCCGACGGCGCAGTTCTATCACGTGATTACCGATGACCAGCATCCGTACTGGGTCTATGGCGGGCAGCAGGAGAGCGGCTCAGCTGGAGTTGTCAGCCGAGGCAACGATGGCCAGATTACGTCTCACGACTGGCACCCGGTTGGAGCAGATGAATACTCCTACGTCGCGCCCGACCCGCTGGACCCTAACATTATTTATGGAGGACCCCGCTTCAAGGTTTCACGCTGGCATCGCGACACCGGGCAAGTGGAGGACGTGACGCCATTTCTTCAGGCCGAGTTCCGCACCAACCGCAGCATGCCACTGATCTTCTCGAAGAAAGATCCGCACCTACTCCTGTTGGGAACGAATGTGATGTTCAAGACGACGAATGGCGGCCGAAGCTGGGAGCAGATTTCGCCAGATTTGACGCGTCCCGATCCGGGAACACCGCCGAATCTTGGCGTCTTTGCCGATTCAGATGCTCAGAAAGGCAAGCATCGCGGGGTGATCTACAGCATTGCCCCGTCACCGCAAGACGTGAACCTCATCTGGATTGGCACGGACGATGGCCTGATTCAGGTTACGCGCGATGGCGGCAAGAATTGGCAGAACGTCACGCCGCCCGAGCTTACGCCCTGGAGCAAAATCGCCCAGCTCGATGCCGGACACTTCGATGCGAACACTCTCTACGCCGCTGTGAATCGCTTTCGCCTCGACGATCTGCATCCGTATATCTACCGCACTCATGATGGCGGCAAGACATGGCAGAAGATCACACAGGGTCTGCCGGAAAATGCTGCAGTAAACGTCGTCCGCGAAGATCCTTTGCACAAAGGACTGCTCTTCGCGGGGACCGAAACTTCAGCGTGGGTTTCGTTGGACGACGGTGACAGCTGGCAATCGCTGCAGCAGAACCTCCCGGCCACTTCGGTGCGCGATCTGGTAGTTCACGATGATGACGTGGTCGTGGGCACACATGGGCGTTCGTTTTGGATTCTGGACGACATTACGGCACTGCGCCAGATGCGTCCGCAGACACTGTCTGCCGACTTCCTGTTCAGACCGGCGAATGCTTACCGCTATCGCCGTGATACCTGGACCGACACACCACTACCGCCGGAGGAACCGGCAGGCAAGAATCCGCCGGATGGCGCCATCATCGACTACTTTCTCAAGTCCGACGTTTCCGATTTGAAACTCGAGATTCTCGACGGCAGTTTTCACGTGCTGCGCGTTTATCCCAACAACGATCGTCCGTCGCCGAGCGCAAAAGATCTTCATGTGCCGACGTATTGGGTGCGTTCGCCTCAGGAGCTAGTGAAGCAGGCAGGCATGCACCGCTTTGTTTGGGATCTGCATTTCGTCCCGCCTGATGTGCTAGGCCGCGATTACCCCATTTCAGCGGTTTACCACGACACTCCGCTGGCGCCGCAAGGAATCCTCGCCCCGCCAGGCGAATACATTGTGCGACTCACGGTTGGGAGCCACGAGTTTATGCAGCCGCTGGTGATCAAGGGCGATCCGCGGGTCAAGGTCTCTGACGCGGATCTCGAGCAGCAGTACGCGGTGGAGCAGAAACTCGTGGACGCGCTGCACCAGGATTACACAGCGCTGCAGCAGGTACGCAGTTTGCGCGCTCAGTTGAAGGACCTGAAAGCGCGTGCCCAGGGCAGCACGAGCACGGCGATCGCGAATCTAGATGCCGATGCTTCCGCTCTCGAAGGCAGTGCAGGCGGTTCTGGGGGCGGTGCGACGGGACCACAAACGCAGAGTCTCGCGCGATTGAATGGAAGCCTGGCGCACGTCTACGACGTTGTTGGCCTTGCGGACGCGGCCCCCACGGCCCAAGCCATAGCCGCTGCCGATCAACTCCAACAGGCTCTGCGCGCGACGCTGGCGCGATGGGAGCAGACAAAGAACACCATCGCTACTGTTAACCAACAATTACAAGGCTCGGGGCTGCCAACCATCGATCTAAATCGCCCAGCGCCTCCGCAACCGGAGGACGAGGGCGAAGGAGATGAGCCGTAAGCACAGGCGTTCGGCAGCGGTGCAGATACCAAGTCAGTAGCGTCCGCGGTAGGGATGGGTTTGAGCGTCGCAGGCTATTTCCTTCCCAGAAATCTGATCCGCGCCGTAAACGCTCTTCCGCCGAAGCCGCCGTAGGTTCCGTAATATGGCGAATCCACGTTGGTGTTTACGAATGCCGGATTCTTGCGGTCAGTCACGTTTTCGGCCACGCCGCGCAACGCGAGTGCATATCCGCGAAAATTGAAGCGCCATTCCAATCCTGGACTGAAGGAGAAGAACGCCGGAATGCGGTGCGAGTAGGGAGCGCCCACGATCTGCTGGTTTTGATTTACGGCAGTCCAGGGAAAACCAGTGCGGTAGTCCAGCGAGTACACCAGATCGATGCGCTTGAATGGCGTGGGAAACCATCCCCAGCTGATGACGCGGTGGGGCACGTCCCAAGGCAGCGGGCCGGCCATCTGCATGCTGAACGTTGGATTCTTCAGCGAGTAATCCACGACCGCGTTTGAGTGTGCATAGGCATGCGTGTACGACCCAAAGACGTTGTAGTCGCCACGGAAGTGTTTACGTGCGGTGACCTGTACGGAACGATAGCGATCCTCGCGTGTGTTGGTAAGCACGTAGTTGCCGGAGAAATTTGGCGCGGTGTTGAGGTTCTGGAAAATGAAACCGTTGATGCCTTTCTTTTGGAGGTATTCGAGGCCGCCATATATCTCCAGCGGAAACTTCTGTTCGATGGCGGCGCTCCAGTTCAGGAATCGCGGCTGCCGCAATAAGCCTTGATCCACCAGGAAATTGGTCGCAAGCGGTGGACCCGTCAACGTTGTGCCGGAGCCGTCAAAGTAATAATCAATCCGCGGACCAGTTAGGGCTCGCGCTAAGTACTCGAGATGGGTGCGCTCGTGATAGATCCCGATTCCGGCAGAGAGCTTCGTCGTTCGCGCCGCGCTGAGTACGTACGTGCCCGCAATGCGCGGTGATAAGAGAGGTCGACGGACGATCTCATCCCAATCAAAGCGTAATCCTGGCTGCAGCAGGAGGCGGTCTGCGGGTGACCAGCGGTCCTCGATGAAGGCGCTGGTCTCAAAGTTGTTGCGGTCCAGAGATGTCGCTCCAGGCAGAACGCTGCGGCGGTACAACGTCCCATCCGGGCGCAGCAGATCGAAGGAGCGGTCCTGGTATTGTTGAGCGAAATTAATGTGATCAATTTCAGTGCCCAGCTTCACTTCATGCTGTCCAAATTTCGTGAACGGCTTCAAGAACAGATTGGCAATCCCCTGCGCCCTGCGCGAGGTGCCGTGGAAGGTCTCGAAATAGTTTCCCTGATTGATGGTGGGTGTGATCACAAAGGGATCAGCGCCCTGCGGGTGATATTCATCGCGAAAGGCGTTCCAGGCGAAGCCGGTCTCGAGCAGCGCGCCGCCGGAGAAGTAATGCAGTTCCTTCACGGTGGCGAGGTGCGCATTGAAATCGCGCCGCACCGTGGCTGATGCCGGATTGGTAAGAGATAGTCCCTGGCGATCTTCGTCCTGAACATTGTTCAAAAGGGCGAAGCTGAGAATGTCGCCAGGACGCAAGTTGATCTGCACTTTTGCCAAATTGCTGCCACGCAGCAAAGGGTCGCGATCGGAGCCAATCGGAAGATCTCTGTACACATAGTTGTCATATTCGGCGTCGGCCGAATCGAAGAACCATACCCTGCCTTTCTGGATGGGACCCGACACGGTTGCGCGAGGGACCCATTTGTCGAAGCTGATCCCTTTTCCCTTATTGTTTTTCCAGGAAGGTATGAAGTTAGTAGCGTCAAAGCGAAAGTGATCGTCGCCCATTCCGGTATTGAAGTTGATGATGCCCCCGGATTCCTTCCCAAACTGGGTCGATACGCGCGTGCTCTCCACTGCAACTTCCCGGACCGCATCCGCACTGAAGCGCATCGAGAGGCTGCCGCTTACCGGGGCAGTGATTTCGAAGCCGTCGAGTACATCGATGGTCTCGTAAGTATCCGCGCCGGCAACGTGGACTTGTCCGGTCGAGTCCTGAACTACTTGCGGCAGGAAGGGCAAAATATTGCGGATATCGCGCGAGGTGGGATAAGGAATGTTGATTATTTCCGGTGTGCCCAAGGTCTTCGTATCCGCGGTTTGCGCAGGATCGATGTCCTGCGTGGAAGCCGTCACGTTCACCGTTTCTTTCAACTCTTGAACGTGTGGCATCGTGATGTCGAGCGTCTGTGCGCCAGTGATCGTTAGTTTCTGCTCCCCTACTGGGTAGAAGTTTCCTTTCGCGGAACGAATGGCGTACGTATGCTCCGGGTTCAGGTTCTGGAACCTTCCGCGTCCAGCGGCATCCGTATGGACCGAGAGCACCTCACTTGTTTCGTTATCGGTCAGAGCGAGCAGCGCGTCTGCTACCGCGACACTGTTTTCGTCGGTTACTACGACTGTGAGTGACGTTCCGGGAGTCTTTGCGGGCGACACCGGAACCGAGGGGCGGCGCGTCGCTTGAGGCCACAAGGGCGTCAGAAGTAATACGAGGCAGAGGAGAGGGAGCGTGCAGCTCCGTATCTGTAAATGTGAGTAGTTGGACGTGAACTGCACCTAGTACATATTCTCAGAATCGCCGACAGGATGCCTGAGATGCAGAGATGCATTACGCAGAGGCAGACATCTTGCGCTTGCAACTTGCTGCGAGATGTAGCAGAATTTTGGCCGCTTCGAGCTGCCTGAATGATTTACTTCTTACAGGCGGCCCAGGCCTCGGCTCCGCGCGTTTGGCTATTGGGATAAAGAAGTTCATGCAACGTGGATGAGCTCGGAAACCCGAACGTCGGCCCTTGATGTTGCCCGCAGTGGCGGGCGTGATCTTAAATTGAAGAAGCCAGGCGTTTTTCGCTGAGTAGGCTTCTCTTTGCGGGCGCACTTTAAGCCCGGTGCTCAGGTTCTGAGAGAAAAGTGTTCCGGTGCGGCTCCCAAGTTGCGGCCGGATCACTGGCGCGGTTCGTTGAGGCCCACATGGAAACCAGTTCCCACGACGTCTTACTCGTTGGCGGCGGCGGCGCAGGCCTGCGTGCTGCCATTGCAGTCGCGGAAACTAATCCGAGCCTTCGCGTTGCGGTCATTTCCAAGGTCTATCCGATGCGCAGCCATACCGTTGCCGCCGAAGGTGGCGCAGCCGGCGTGGCCAAACCTGACGACTCTCTTGACGAACACTGCTACGACACAATCTCGGGTGGGGACTGGCTGTGTGACCAGGACGCGGTTGAGGCGTTCGTACGAGAGGCTCCGCAGGAACTATTGCGTCTGGAGCACTGGGGCTGCCCCTGGAGCCGCGAGCCCGATGGACACATTGCCGTACGCGCCTTCGGAGGCATGAAGAATAAGCGCACGTGGTTCGCCGCCGACAAGACCGGCTTCCACATGCTGCACACGTTATTTCAGACGACGCTCAAGTACAACGAGATCTATCGCTACGACGAGTGCTTCGTCACGAAATTGCTGGTCGAGAATGGCCGCGTGCAGGGCCTCGTGGCCATTGAGGTGATGTCCGGCCGCATCCAGACCATCACGGCCAAGGCAGTTATCATCTGCACCGGTGGCTGCGGCCGGGTATTTCCTTACACGACGAATGCAGCCATCAAGACTGGCGATGGGATGGCGCTGGCTCTTCGCGCCGGAGCACCGCTGAAAGACATGGAGTTTGTACAGTATCACCCTACTGGCCTTCCCTTTACGGGAATCCTGATCACAGAAGCCGCCCGTGCCGAAGGCGGGTACATGATCAACAAGGATGGCTATCGCTATCTGCAGGACTACAATCTGGGCAAGCCTGAGCCAAAACCCGTGCTGCGGTGCATGGAACTTGGTCCGCGTGATCGTTTGTCGCAGGCGTTTGTGAAGGAAGTCGAGAAGGGACGCGCCATCGATGGTCCATATGGCCCAGTCGTGCACCTCGATCTACGGCATCTCGGGGCGAAGTTGATCAACCAGAAGCTGCCGTTCGTTCGCGAGCTGTGCCTGAAATATGAAGGGCTCGATCCGGTTACGCAGCTCATTCCTGTCCGGCCGGTTGTGCACTACATGATGGGCGGCATATCCACCGACATCAACGGCGCTACACCTCTTGCTGGACTGTTTGCGGCGGGTGAGTGCGCGTGCGTGAGTATCAACGGTGCAAATCGTTTGGGTTCGAATTCGCTGCCGGAAATTCTGGTATTCGGAGCGCGCGCAGGCAAGGTGGCCGCTGAATACGCGGCAAATGTTCCAGAGGAGGTGAGTCCCGGGATAGTCGCGCAAGCGAACGATGAGCGCCGCCGTCTGGAGCAGGATTTCTTACGCAAAACCGGCGGCACAGAACGCGTCGCCACCATTCGTGAAGCTATGCAGAAGGCGACCGAATCCGGCGCGGGCATCTATCGCAGTGAGAAATCGCTGCGCGATGCGGCTGCGCAATTAGCGGAACTGCAGGAACGGTCGCAGAACCTTGCCATCGATGATCACTCCCGGACTTTTAACACCGAATTGCTATCGGCGCTTGAACTGACCTGCATGCTCGATGTCGCCGCCTGCATGGTACACAGCGCGCTCCATCGCACGGAGTCGCGGGGCGCGCATCAGCGGACAGATTACCCGGCGCGTGACGACCGCAATTTTCTTGCGCACTCAGTGGTGATGCGCCAGCCTGACGGATCATTGCACATCGATTACCAGCCGATCGTCGTCACCCGTTGGCCTCCCGGTGAACGTGTTTACGGGCAGCAGCAAGCTGAGTTGGCAAAGGCAAAAGCATAGACATGGCAAAAACCATCACACTCGAAGTCTCCCGGTACTCTCCGGAGCAGGATTTTGAGCCGCGCTTTCAGAGCTACGAGGTGCCGGTAAAGGAAGAGTGGGTGATTCTCGACGCTCTCAACTACATCAAAGACAAGATCGACGGCACCCTCACGTTTCGTTGGTCTTGCCGGATGGGCATCTGCGGAAGTTGCGGATACACCATCAACAATGAGCCGAAGCTCGGTTGTGCGACCTTCCTGTCAAAGTATCTGCCGGGACCAGTGAGAATCGAGCCCCTGCGAAACTTTCCTGTTGTGCGCGACCTTGTAATCGAGATGTCTGAGTTCCTCGAGAAGCTGAAGAAGGTGAAACCGTGGCTGATCCATGAAGATGGCAACGGTGGCGGCGAATATCTGCAAACGCCAGACCAGCTCGAAGAATTCCGCCAGCACAGCATGTGTATTAACTGCTTGCTCTGCTATGCAGCCTGTCCTATTTCGGGACTTGATCCGGTATTCATCGGNCCTGCAGCATTGGCGCTTGCNCATCGTTACAACAAGGACTCGCGCGATCAAGGGTCGGCAGAGCGCATGGCGGTGCTCTCACATCCCGAGGGCATCTGGGGATGCACGTTCGTGGGCGAGTGTACGAGGGTTTGTCCCAAACATGTCGACCCTGCGGGCGCGATTCAGCAATACAAGCTTGCAGCCGCCGTCGACGGCATGAAGCAGTTCCTCATGCCTTGGGCCCAGAAGCGGGAGGGCAGATGAGCGGCCTGAAAGAAGGTTCTCTGCACGCGCCGAGATCGTCCGCTACGCTGCCGACCTCAGCTGCTTCGCCGGCCTACACGGAGTTTCATCCGCGCTGGTACCGTCCGCCTGTGTCGACTTACTGGTGGCTGGGCAATTGGGCATACGTGAAGTTCATCTTGCGGGAGCTGAGTAGTGTGGCCGTCGCATGGACTGTAGCGATCATACTGTTTCAGATTCGCGCCCTCATACATGGCGGCGACAGCTACGACCGTTTTGAACAGCGCATGAGTTCGCCTTGGATGATTGCCATAAACGTGATCGCATTCGGATTTCTGCTGATGCACTCCATCACCTGGTTCAATCTCGCGCCTAAGGCAATGGCAGTGCGAATCCGGGGCAAGAGATTGCCGGCTCTGCTCATCTCCGGCCCGCAGTACCTGGCTTGGATCGTAATTTCAGTGCTCGTGTTCGTTATCGTGATTTCGCGAGGATAGGCGAGTTATGGTCAACAGAGAAACCGAGCCGATCTTCTGGACCTTGTTCAGCGCCGGCGGAGTGGTTGCGGCGCTGTTCTTGCCAGTCCAGCTATTCATTTTCGGACTCGCAGTGCCACTGGGCTGGATGCACGCGCCAGCGTATCCATCGATGCTGGCCTTGCTGCATTCTCCCATTACACGCGTTTACCTCTTTGTATTGTGCTCGCTGCCGCTCTTCCACTTCGCTCATCGCTTCCGCTACACGCTCTATGACGGACTTCAGATCAAGCACTTGAACGAAGTCGTCTTCGCATGCTGCTACGGAGTAGCGATCGTTGGGACGGTAGCGGCCGGATATCTGTTATGGAGACTGTGATCGCGCAAATCGTGAGGTTCACCGCGCCAAACCTGTCCCACGATTTATAGAGTTGGGGAACTTGCATATGGAATTGAAACTCAAGACTATTTCCCAAGCCGGCATCAATGCGGCAATTGCCAAGGCAGAGCGGTATCGTTACCTGAATGAACCCGAAGAAGCCGAATCAATCTGCCGCGACGTTCTCGCGGTTGACTCGACTCACCAACTGGCACAACGAATCCTGGGCCTAGCGATTACCGACCAGTTCACCGGAGGCGTGAACGATCGTTTTAATGAAGCGACAGCCGTCTTCAATGCGCTGGAAGAGCAATATGCCCGCTCTTACTACACCGGTATCCTTCATGAGCGGCATGCTAAGGCGCAGCTTCGTGCTGGTCGGCCGGCGCAAGCGGTTGCCGCTGAGCTTGAAGAAGCGATGCGCTGCTTTGAGCGTGCAGAGCAGATGCGCCCCAAAGACAATGATGAGTCCATCCTGCGTTGGAATCGGTGCGCCCGGCTGCTGCAGAGCATGCCTGAGGCAGAGTTGCAGGAGCAGCCGTTCGTATTTGAATCAGGAGACACCGCGCCACAAACCCCTTCCCGCACGTCCATCACTCGCGTTGGCAGATCGCGTTGACGCCAGGGGGAAGAATCCCAGAGGATGAAATCAAGGTGTGTTGTAAAAGACAATAAAGATTCAAACTGGCTACTGCGAAATCCACTTCAGATGCTCGCTGAACAATCCGGATACGAAACCGATTTGATAGACGAGAAACAAACCAAAGGCGAGACTCACCACCCCTGAAGTGGCGCACATGTAGCGATTCAAGCGCGCGAAGTTCTTGCTCGTCCAGACTACCGGCATCGCAATCACCGCGGTCATCAGCATCATTCCGGCGATGGTTCCCACTCCGAACAGTAGAAGATACCCGAGGGCTCCAACGGTATTGTGGATTGTTGCTAGCACAAGCAGCGCGACGGCAGCGGAGCCGGCTAGACCGTGAACAATGCCGATGATCAGCGGACGAAAAAAGTGATAGCCGCCAAAGCGCGTTAGTGTCCGATCGAATAGACGCTCAGAGTTGGAGCCCACCTCAGTAACGCGTGGCGCATACCGGGCCGTGAACCAGGCCAATACTCCTGTCAGGTTCAGCACTCCAAGCAAAATCAGCATCAATGCAACTGCAAATTCCATCGATAGTCCCAGGCGAGGCGGGATGACGATGTCGAATAAGATAATCGCGGAGCCCACAATAAAGATCGTCAATGTGTGGCCGACTCCCCAGAGCAACCCGACGAAGCTGGCATGTCGGAGCGTGCGCAGACGCGTGACGATGGTGGTCACCGCGATTACGTGATCGGGGTCGGTTGAGTGTCGCATTCCTAGTAGCAATCCGATGCCGGCGACCAGCAACCACTTTGGACTGAGCAGGACCTGCAGGCGAGGGGCAAACCCGGGGCTGGTTACCGACTGCGCAATCAGTGCACCTCCAACGATCGCGATGAACCCTGCTGACACTTGTGGCAGTCTGCGAGAAATGAAATTGCTTTTAGGAACCAGGCGCGTGAAGTGTTTTCCCACATGCACGGCAAGAAGACCACTGGTGATGAGAACCGCTGCCAGTCCTGTGCTGAATGCAACAATTAGGAAAAAGCCAAACCCAATACGGTGGAGCGCAACTGCGCTGAGCAGCACGACCAGTGCCGCCGGACACGGTACGAGCCCACCTGTGATGCCCAAGAGCAAGAGCTGACGCGTGGACACCCGCTCGACTGCCGGTACTGCTGCAGCGCCAGAGCTCTCTGCTACCGAGCGCCGGCCCGCAGTGACGAGACTGTCATACCAATGACGATGGTCCTCTCGCACTGCCCAACGCCCTGCTGCCCATCTGCGCATGAGGAGCAGCATTCCCAAGCCAAGAATCATCGTCCCCGACGCCATGCCCAGCCACGGATAGAGCTTCTCCGGCAGTATGTAACGGGCAGCGTATAACGTAACTGCGCCGATTGCATAAACGCCTGCTGTGTGCGCCAGGGTAACGATTAATCCCAGCGAAACGGCGTGCCATGCGTTACCGCGCGAACCCACCAGGTAAGCCGCTACCAGCGTCTTGCCATGACCTGGCTCGAGCGCGTGCAGAGCGCCGAGGCCGATGGCAATTACCGCTGCGCTAATCCAGAACCAGACACTGGGATTGTCTGAAACCATCAATTGCGTAAACGCGCTTCGCGGAGTTCGTTCAGTGTAACCCGCAGATTGTGGCGTTTCGCGAGCTGTCACAGCAGCAATCTCCGCATCCGGCGGAAGCTTTGTCGCAACGTTTGGATTCGCGATCTTCGCTTCTGCAAAGCTTTGCGCAGGAGCGATTTTGGCAGTCGCGGCGATTGGCGGCACTGTGAAACTCGCGTTAGCGCCGAGGTCTTGCGGCGGACTGTTCAGCAGATCGGCAGAGTAATTCGACAACTCCGCGCTGCGATCTTTTCTCGGCACATCACTGTTCAATTGCAGTGCGGGATCCGCATCGATGATGACTTCTTTCCAACCAGCGCGGCCGGGAAAATTGCCATCGCGGTACTGCACACGATGGAGACCGGAACGTAGCCTGGCGAGCGCCGCATTGCACGTGAAAGCGAGTCTCATAGTGGGAAGCCCACCTGCTCCAGGCGGAAAGACTACCTGCCGTTCGGCGCACTCAAAGTTCAGTGGCCGGTCGTCGAGTTTGAACACAATCCCATGGCAAAACTCATCCGCTTTCACGCTTAGGTAGTTGCGGATGCGAGGGTCTTGTGGATCAGCGTTGATGCCGGCGGCTTGAAGCTCCTGGAAGGTGGGGATCTCCGCCATGTCGATGATGTAGCGCAGCTCAATTCGTTCTTGGCTGAGCTTTATTGCTGAATAATGGTTCACGCTGAAGTTACCCATGGGATGGGCGAGCAGCGGATGCGTGACGGCCGCAAAGGCCAGACATAGCACCCACCTGCATAAGCGCTGGTGAATTGCCCTCGCGCCTACTCTTAACTTCATAGACCGTCTCTCGGAGTTACAGCTGGAATACGGAAGTATAGACGGGAAAGCTCCGGCAAAGCTCGGCAGAACCACGCGCCGTTTACGACCAGCTCTGGACTATGTGGAGCCTCAAGGTGCATGACCTTCCGATAGCTGCCAGCGGAATCGATCGTGCTGCATTCACCTCAGGCTGGCAAGGTGGTTGCACAATGCCATTTAGTCCTACGACTTCCGAGTCCTACAAGCCCGCCACAACGAGCGCGGAGCGTGGCATCATTTCCTCGTGCTCGGGATCCCCGCCGAGAAGGAGAGAATATGAACAGCACCAGGCGTTACATGCCCGTTCTTGCCATTGTGTTTGTTTTCTTTCTCACTGGCGCGGCAGCTGCGCAAAATAGCAGTGCGTCTTACGACGGAGCGATTAAACTTGGCAACCCGTGCAATGGCACCACAGTGTTTGTCAAGGGAACCACTACCGTTGATATCCACCAAAATGTCACCGACGATGGCACCTCACACGTTGCCGTGCACATGCGGTATGACGGCGCAGGAACCGACCTTGCCGACAAGCACTACAAAGTGTCCTTCGAGGCAAACGACGGTCAGGCCCAAAGCACACCGGACGGTTACTTCCTGCCCTTCCACTCAGTTTGGGTTGGCGAAGGTAGCGCGCCGAACTTCAAGATGGACGGCACAGTTCTCATCGTTGTTATGAACGGAGTGCCGGGTTCCGCCATTATGAACACAGACACGATGCCGCTCGGGTTTGCTTGCGTCAACTAGTCGAGCACGGTCCCTCTTAGGACAGATCAAATACGGACGGATCACCTCAATTCGTCAGTACGTTGAACGAGGTGATCCGTTGCTGATTGTGCGTCATAGCGAATGAGCCAAAGCATCTCGGCCAGCGCCGCACATCGCTATCGCTCTTCATCAAGAAACCTCCCAGCCCGCATGGCTGCCATCCAGCCAGTACCCGCTGTCGAGGTCACCTGGCCGTAGTGTCAATCCTGCACGTGCAGTTTGCTGGAGGCTTTTAGCGTTTCCGCATCCCCGCTGACGCTGCCGCTTCTGGAATGTCCTTCTGCAGCCCACCGCCTGGCTTCATCTGCATACAGCACGTGAAATTCTGGGTTGGTAGCAATGGCTTTGCGCGCGTGTTCCGCCGAGGCTCGTCGCTGACCCAGCTCGCGCTCGATCGCCGCAGCATGGAAGAACAGCAAGCCGTCGCGGGTGCCCAGGGCAAGCGCTTTACGCATGGCATCATGCGCTTCGGGAGCCCGGCCGTTTTTGAGCAGCGACCACGCGAGAGCATCCCAGCTGTACACATCCTGGCGTGCTTCCAATTCCTTTTGTGCCAGGGACAGCGATTCGGGAACATGCCGGTCGTGATCGGCGTAAAACACTGCCAGTTCCCGGTTGTACACCTGCCGGTTGAGAGCTCCCAATTTGCCTATGTATTCCACCAACACGTACTGTCTCTCGGCTTCTGTTTCTTTCTTCTGATGCCGGTAAATGTCGCCGAGTGCTGCGGCATAGAGCGGCAACGGAATGATGCTTATAGCCTTCTGGTAGAACTCCACAGCTTCGTCATAGCGATGCTGAGCCGCTCGCACCTGCGCCATTCCGCCAAGGGCGCGATAGTATGCGGGATAAACGCGGAGCGCCGATCGCATCTCGGTTTCGGCTCCGCTAAAATTCCCTGACTGGACCATTTGTTCGCCAAGCATGAAGTGCGTCCACGCGACGTTCTCTCCCGGCAAATGCATCTGCTGGGCAAGCGTGCATGCCTGTGTCATCAACGCCAGCGCCTGCTCAACGTCGCCGTGGATCCATGCAAGCGACGCTTGGCGCGTGCTTCTGAGGTACTCGAAGCCGTGGTGCGTACGACCATCAGTAGGGGCGACCAGTTTCCCAAATGCAGCGGATGCCTTGCTGTACTCGCCCATTTCAAGCTGTGCGTCCCCGAGCAGCGCCTGCGCTGCCGGATCGTCCAATTGCAACTTCAACGCTCTTTCTGCGCTAGCAGCCGCGTCGGAAAAACGATGTTCGGCAAACTGAACCGCTCCTGATTGTGCAAAGGCCGTCGCTGCCTGCGGGTGCTCCGATTCGAGCTCCAGCGACTTTTTAAGGCCTTTCTCAGCCAGTTGGTAATAGATGAGATCTCCCGTCTCCCGCGCCTTCTGCATGTATGCGGATGCAAGGCGGTTGTAGTTGACGTAATAGTCCGGATCACGCTGTAGCTGCGCCTGGAAGAAACGAATTCGTTGATCCGTGATGCTCGAACGCGCAGAGGCAGTCTTTACCTCACGTTGAGCAGTACCGGTAGGAAGCAAACAAAAGGAGACAAGCAACACAGTGGTGGAACGGAGGTAAGCTGGGAAAGGAGAGGCGCTGGAGTTCATCGGAAACGTAGACGCGTCCGCAACGCGTCTCCGATGAGGGTTACTGTTGAACAGGAAATCCAACGGTGTCGGTCTCGCCAGGGAGCGGATGTGGAAGAGCGATGTACGGAAACTGTGTCAGAAAAGGCCGATCATTACCGACCATGCTGAAGTTCACGAGCTGATCATCAGGTTTGTTGAAAGTAGTGCCCTGAACGACGGCTAACACACGCCGGTCCTGACAACTTGGAAATGCAGAGCACTCGAGGGCGGCACGCGTAGCGACTGGACCGCCCCCTGTTACGCCCGAGGGGAAATGAACATCCGCAAGTTGCCGCAGAAGTTGAAGCGCAATATCGATCGCGGGATCATCAAGACGCCGACCATTCTGGAGCCCAAATTGCCCGATCGCCTGCCCTGCGGCGCCCGCTGGCAGATCGAGATCGAAACGGAGAACATCGGGCAGAAGAGCGACGCGAAGAAGGTTCTTATTCGTATTGTTGAAGGCGCCGGGTAACAGCAGTGGTGCGCCATTGGGCAAGGTCGTTAATCCGAGTCCAGCAAGCAGGTTAGCGCGGCCCTGTATCGTATTGCCCGTGCCGTCGTTGTCGGTGGTGGTAAGCGCATCGGGAATAAGACTCGAGTAGTTGGCCACATCGTGCTCGGGAATTTCGGCGTTCTCCGCGTCGCGCGGCACGCCGCCCGGGATGAACACTGTCGCGAATGCCTGCTGGCCCATGCGCTCGAACTGGTGATACACGCGGCCACCGCCACGGCGGTCAGCGATGCGTTCGCTCACCGTCGCCCACACGTTTACCTTCGAAGTGCCGCCGCGGATCATGGACTTGGGAAGCGAGACCACAATTGATGTGACATCGAACCCTCCAAATCCATCTACGCCACTGGTGCCATCGGCGCGAACATCGCGTCCGCGAAAGCTGGTTCCAATCTTGCGAAAGACGTCCTGCGCGTTGGTAAGAATCCGGAAGAACTGCCCAACGTCAAATACGAATGGATCGTCGCGCACTCCCACGAAGGCCTGAACTCCAGATGCACTCCCG
>C688J18823_10000324_pt1 | contig 27259 bp, 31 predicted proteins | sample HopSoiMetagenom1_FD_18823 | JGI IMG/M metagenome (IMG submission 18823) | reverse complement strand
GAAACAAGCGGCTCGAGCGGCGTGTGCAGCTTGTCGCTCGCCGCGGCCATCGAATCTTCGGTGGAGTGCCATTTATTTAGGTGCGTTTCAAGCTCGCCGAGGCGCGCCGGCGCCACCAGCATCAGGCAACCGACGAAGGCGGTAAACGCGAATCCGACTACCAGCACCCACTTCAGGCTTTCCACGGCCACAGTCCCGAAGAACCATGCCTGCGTGTCGGCACGGCGCGCCACAGAATACGGCAGGAACTGCAGGCGCCAGAGGACGAGCCCGATGCCGGCGAGCCCGACCAAGAGGAAGATCGTGCCGAGGATCGGCCGCCGGGTGCCCGGCACGGCGCCGCGGTCGAGATCGATCCGCTTGTCGAGGCGGGCGAAGGCTTCGCGCGTCGATACCCAGCGGTTCATCCGCGTCATGAAGCGCAGGGTGGCCTCTTGCCTCAAGAGGAGCGCGCAACCGAGCACGAAGCTCGCCACGCCGCCGGTGACAAAGATGGCGATCAGAGCCGGCACGATGATGCGGTCGACGAAGGTGAAAAGCATCGGTCCCCCTTTTTATTGTGATTACCGCTAAACCCCCAGCGTCGGCATCATACTTGGTGGCGCGGCGCTCCAATTCTTGCCCGGCCGCCCTTCGGCGATCGCTTGCAATTCCCGGCGCAGGATCTTGCGCCAAAGGATGATGCCCGCATCGGAGCGCCCCAGGTGCTCGCGCTCGCGATCCGCGATGCGCCCCTGACCGGCTTGCACAGCGATGTCCTGCACCATGGCGAGCTCGGGATGATCGACATCCACTAGCCGTAGCCGGCCCTCCCAAACTTCCCGTACCAGATCCAACACCTTGGGTGCCTGCCTTACCTTTTGCAGGAACTCGGCCTTCTTCGCCAGGAATTTCTGCGCCTCGGCGCCGGTGACTTTGACATGGCTTGTGATGAGCCAAAGGTGCGTCACGTCGTCGATCGGCGTGAAGTTGAAATAGATCTCCTGCCACCCGCCGACGCCGTCGAAGCCGGCGAGCGGGGGCACGATGACGCGCGTAGCGTTCGGCATGTAATGGAGCGTGTGCCGCACCTTCCCGCCCGGCCGGGTGCCGAAGCGCAGCATGCCCCAGTCGGTCTCCTCGGCGTCGATCAGCGGCAGGTCGGCCGCGAGCTTGGCATGCGAGCCGCCAGGCCGGTGCACGAAGGCGACGTGCACCTCGTCTGCGGTGTTCTCGTAGCACTGCAGCCAATTGCACGGCACGGTCTCCACGTTCCAGCAGTGGATCACCCCGTCCTGCGCGGGCGCGGGGTATGGCGGCCACGCGGGCGCTTCGCCCTCGCCGAAATACGCGTACACGAGCCCCATGTGCTCGCGAGTCGGGAAGCTGCGCGCCTTCACCTTGCGCGGGTAGTTCGCGTCCTCGGCCGGCATCTCGACGCACTGGCCGCTGCAGTCGAATTTCCAGCCGTGGTAGAGGCAACGGATGGCATCGCCTTCGACCCATCCGAGGTGCAGGGGGGCGCCGCGATGCGGGCAGCGATAGGCGAATAGCTGCGCGCGACCGGATTCGCCCCGATAAAGCGTGTAGTCCTCGCTCATGATGCGAATCGGCTTGGCGTGACCGGTCGCCAGGTCCTCGCTGCGATGCACGGCGAGCCAGAACTGCCGCATGAATTTCCCGCCGGGCGTGCCCGGGCGCGTCGAGGTGATGTCGACGTCGGTGTGCTGCTCTTCCTTCAGACGATGCACGTTGCTCATGATTGCGACTCTAGCTCCAAAGCTTCTGTAGTGGAAACCCCGACGTGGTGCGCCTAGCGCGGCACGGCTATTGCTGCCTGTAAAGGCATCAACTGCCTGGAGGCTCGCATGGAAAAGGTTCGTGAATGGCGTCGCCAGCAGGAAGGGAAGATGGGCTACATCCTGTTGTGGGCCCTCGGCGTTCCGATTCCCGTCCTGTTCGTGGTTTTCCTGCTTCGCGGCTGCACCTGAGCCGCAAGGTCGATTAATTTCTTTACCTAGGAGGTGCACATGAAGTCGTTCATTGCGCTTTGCGCTGTTGCAGGTGTGGTTGCTCTGTCGGGTTGCTCGGGCATGGGCCGCGGTGAGACCGTCGGCACGGCCGGCGGCGCGGCGGCTGGCGGTCTGGTCGGCTCCGCTGTTACCGGCGGCAGCACGCTCGGCACGCTCGGCGGTGCCGCCATCGGCGGCTATGCCGGCCACGAGGCCGGCACGAACTACGACAAGAAGCACCAGTAAGTCGTAGTCCGTAGGAAGGCGCTTCTCGGGCGACTGAGGAGCGCTTTTTTTGCGTCCTATAATCGCTGCATGGAGCGGGACGCGACGGTCGTCGAGCAGGCGGCGCGCATCGATCTCGCGGCGGCCTTCCGGCTCGCCGTGCGGCTCGATCTGCACGAGGGAGTCTGCAATCACTTCACCGTCATGCTTGCGGACGGGAAACGCTTCCTGCTGAACCGCTATGGACTGCACTGGAGCGAAGTCACCGCCGGCAACCTGCTTGCCCTGGACGCCGGCGGCCGAGTCCTCGCCGGCGAGGGTGAGTACGAGAAGACGGCGTTCTACATCCATTCACGCATCCACCTCGCCAACCCGCACGCCGCCTGCGTGTTGCATACCCACATGCCGTACGCGACCTCCCTCACGCTGCTGGAGGGTGGACGGCTCGAGATGGTGGAGCAGAATGCGCTGCGCTTCCACGACGACATCGCCTATGACGACGAGTACAACGGCCTGGTGGTAGACAACGCGGAAGGCGATCGCCTCGCTCGCGCTCTCGGGACGAAGCGAGTCATGTTCCTCGCCAACCATGGCGTGATCGTCGTGGGGCCGAGCATCGCCGAAGCCTTCGACCTGCTCTATTACCTGGAGCGCGCCTGTCGCCTGCAGGTGCTGGCGCGCATGATGGGCGGCAAGCTGCGGCCCGTGCGGCCAGAGATCGTCAATGCCGCTAGCCGCATGATGCGCGAGGACGCGCCCAAGTACGCCGGCGCGCATTTCACCGCCTTGAAGCGCATTCTGGACCGCGAGGAGCCCGAGTATTCTCGGTGAGCGGCTGCAGGTGCGGCCGGCTGGCCCCGAAGATTTGCCGGCTATCCATGCGATCTACTCTTACCACGTGCTGCACGGCCTCGCCTCGTTCGAGGAGCAGCCGCCCGCCCTCGAGGAAATGCGCCGGCGCTTCGACGACGTGCACAGCCGCGGCCTGCCTTACCTCGCCGCCGACTTCGGCGGCGTGATCGCCGGCTACGGCTACTGCGCCCCTTATCGCAGTCGCTCCGCTTACCGGTATTCGCTCGAGGATTCGATTTATGTGCGCCACGGCTTCGAAGGCCGCGGCGTAGGCGGCGCGCTGCTTCGCACGTTGATCGAGCGTTGCGAAGCGCTCGGCTATCGCAACATCATCGCGGTGATCGGCGACAGCGCAAACGCCGCTTCGATCAACCTGCACGCCTCGTTCGGTTTCCTGCGCGTCGGCATGCTGCGCGCCGCCGGCTTCAAGTTCGGACGCTGGGTAGACAGCGTCCTGATGCAACGCCCGCTGGGGCCGGGCGACGCTACGCCGCCATCATAACGACGACCTTCCCCTTGGCCTGACGGCTGGCGAGCAGTCGGATCGCTTCAGCTGCCTTTTCGAGGGGTAATGTTTGCGACACATGGGGCTTCAACCGCCCCTCGCCGTACCAGCGCGCGAGTTGCTTCATGCTGGCAGCGAACTCCTTGGGCTCGCGGCGCGCAAAGTCTCCCCAGAACACGCCGACCACCGACGCGCCTTTGAGCAGCGGCAGGTTGAGCGGCAGCTTGGGTATGTCGCCGGCGGCGAATCCGACGACGAGGAGCCTGCCGCGCCATGCGAGCGAGCGAAACGCCGGCTCGGTGTAAGAGCCGCCCACTGCGTCGTAGACGACATCGATGCCGCGGCCATCGGTGAGCGCCTTGATGCGCTCGCGTAGATCTTCGGTCGCATAGTTTATGTGCTCATCGGCGCCGTGGCTGCGGCATACCGCCAGCTTTTCATCGCTGGATGCGCACGCGATCACGCGCGCGCCCAGCGCTTTACCGATCTCGATCGCGGCGAGGCCCACGCCACCGGCGGCGCCGAGGACGAGCAGCGTCTCGCCCGCTTTCAATGCCGCGCGGTCGCGCAGCGCGTGGTCGGAGGTGCCATACGTCAGCACGAATGCGGCGCCGGTAACGAAATCCATCTTCTCCGGCAGCGGCAGCAGCCGATTCGCCTCGGCCTTCACTTCCTCCGCGAAAGCGCCGAAGGTCGTGAACGCCATGACCCGGTCGCCGGGACGAAATGTGGTGACGCCGCTGCCGACCTCTTTCACCACGCCGGCGAGCTCGCTGCCAGGGGAGAAGGGCAGCGGCGGCTTGAACTGGTACTTGTTCTGGATGATCAAGACGTCGGGGAAGTTGACGCTTGCCGCCTTCACCGAGATCACCACCTCGCCGGCAGCTGGCGTGGGCGACGCCAGCTCTTCGAGCACCAGCGATTCCGGAGGGCCGTACTGCTTGCAGACTACGGCTTTCATCGCCATAGAATGCCACATGCCCAAGGTCAAAACGGATGACGGCATCGCTCTGCATTACGAGGAAGCCGGTGCCGGCACGCCCGTCGTTTTCGTGCACGAATTCGGCGGCGATCACCGCAGCTGGGAGCCGCAGATGCGGCACTTCTCGCGCCTGTACCGCTGCATTGCATACAACGCTCGTGGCTATCCGCCCTCCGACGTTCCCGAGGACTCCAACCGCTACTCGCAGGAGCGGGCCCGCGACGACATCCGCAGCGTGCTCGACGGCCTGAAGATCGCGCGCGCGCACATCGTCGGGCTTTCGATGGGAGCCAACGCGACGCTGCACTTCGGTCTGAGCTACCCGCAGCGCGCGCTTTCCCTCACCTTCGCCGGCGGCGGCTACGGCTCGCACCCGGCGACGCACGCGAAGTTCCAGCAGGATTCGCGCACCAATGCGGAGACGATCCGTAAGCAGGGGATAGCGCACTTCGTCGGTTCCTACGGGGTCGGCTCGGCCCGCGTCCAATACCAGAACAAGGACCCGCGCGGCTTCGACGAATATCTGCGCCAGTTCAATGAGCATTCGGCTCTCGGCTCGATGAACACGCTCCTCGGCGTGCAATCGCGGCGGCCGTCGTTCTACGACATGAGCGCCGAGCTCGCGAAGCTGACGGTTGCGCTGCTCGTGATGACGGGCGACGAGGACGAGCCGAGCATCGAGGCGAGCGTTTTCGTGAAGCGCTGCGCGCCCGCCGCGGGCCTCGCCGTGCTCCCCAAGAGTGGCCACGGCATCAACCTCGAGGAGCCGGGCTTGTTCAACCAGCTCCTCGAAAGCTTTCTCCACCAGGTGGAAACCGGACGCTGGGGCTCCCGCGATCCACGCGCAGCGGTGCAGTCCATTTACGGACCTACCGGGAAGCCGTGAGCCTGCTCGTCGAAAAGCGCGGCGCGGTCGGCTGGATCATCTTCAACCAGCCGGCGAAGCGCAACGCGATCAACGACGCCATGTGGCGCGGAATCCCGCCCGCGATGCAGCGCTTCGATGCCGATCCTGAGGTGCGTTGCGTCGTCTTCCGCGGCGCCGGCACCGAGGCCTTCGCCGCCGGCGCCGACATTTCGGAATTCGAAAAAGTGCGCTCCGACAAGGGCGCGATCGCGCATTACGACGATCTCCTCGACCGCGTGCTGCACGCGATCCAGGACTCGCGCAAGCCGAGCGTCGCCATGATCTGCGGCTTCTGCATGGGCGGCGGCCTCGAGATCGCGCTCGCCTGCGACCTGCGCTATAGCGCGAGCTCGGGCCAGTTCGGCATTCCGGCCGCCAAGCTCGGCCTCGGGTACAACGTCGAAGGCCACAAGCGGCTGCTCGAGACCGTCGGCCATGCCTGGGCGCGCGAGATCATGTTCCTCGGGCGCCGCTATCCGGCAGCCGAAGCGCTCGCCATGGGGCTCGTGCATCGCGTGCTGCCGGACGCGGAGCTCGAGACCTTCGTAGATGATGTTTTGCGCACGCTTTCGGAGAACGCGCCGCTCGCCATCGCCAACACCAAGACGATCCTCGAGGAATTCGTGAAGTCGGCGGGCACCCCTGACCCCGCACGCATGCGCGCGGCCATCGAGCGCTGCGCGAAGAGCGCCGACTACATCGAGGGACGCCGCGCTTTCATGGAAAAGCGTAAACCACGGTTCAGCGGCGCATGAAGATCACCCACATTCGCTGCCGCGCCGTGGCGGCGCCGATGAAGCGCCCGCTGGTGACGAGCGTCGCCACGCTGACTGCGTCGGCGCTGCTCCTCATCGACCTCGAGACGGACGCCGGCATCGTCGGGCGCTCCTACCTCTTCGGCATGGGCAAGCACAACCTGCCGCCGATGGCGAAGTTCGTCGAAGCGATGGCCGAGATGGTGAAGGGCGACGACGTCGCGCCGCTCGATATCGAGAAGAAGCTGCGCGCCCGCTACGCGCTGTTCGGCGTGCACAACGCCGTGCTCATCGCGATGGCGGGCATCGACATGGCCGCTTGGGACGCGCACGCGAAAGCCCTCGGCCAGCCTTTGGTGCGCGTGCTCGGCGCGGCGCCGCGGCCGATCCCCGCGTACAACTCGAAGGGCCTCGGCATCATGGACGTGAAGCCGCTCGTCCAGGAGGCAACCGAGCTGGTGGGTGAGGGCTTTCGCGCCATCAAGCTGCGCATGGGACGCCCGGATGCGCGCGCCGACCTGGAAGCGCTAAGGGCAGTCAAGAAAGCGATTGGCCCGGACGTCACGCTGATGGTGGACTTCAACCAGGCGCTGACCGTCGCCGAAGCCACGCGGCGCGGGCACCTGATCGACGAGGAGGGCGGCGTGTACTGGATCGAGGAGCCGATCCGCGCCGACGACTTCGCCGGTGCCGCGCGCCTGGCGCGCGAAATCCGCACGCCGATCCAGCTGGGCGAGAACTTCATGGGCCCCGAGCAGATGACACAAGCGCTCGCCGCTGGTGCGTGCGACTTTGCGATGCCGGACGCCCAGCGCATCGGCGGCGTCACCGGCTGGATGCGCGCCGCCGCGCTCGCGCAGGGTGCCGGCATGGAGATGTCGAGCCATCTTTTCCCGGAGGTGAGCTGCCACCTGCTCGCCGCCACGCCGACTTGCCACTGGCTTGAGTACGTCGACTGGGCCAATCCCGTCCTGAAGGAACCCACCGAGCTGCGCGACGGCCACGCCATCATTCCCACGACGCCGGGCGCCGGCATCGAATGGGACGAGCGCGCGGTGGAGAAATACCGCATCTGATGTTCGACCGGCATTTCGCGCATTGGCCGCCGGGCGTGCCGCGAACGCTCGAGGTGCCGCGCGAGAGCGTGTATTGCAATCTCGAGCGCCGCGCGGCGGAGCATCCGGAACGCGTCGCGATCGACTACTACGGCACGCCCGTCACTTACGCGGAGCTCAAGCGCGAAGCCGACGCGCTTGCCGGCTATCTGCAGCAGCGCTGCGGCGTCAAGCAGGGCGACCGCGTCCTCCTCTATCTCCAGAACTGCCCGCAGTTCGTCATCGCCTATTACGCCATCGTGCGCGCCGATGCCGTCGTGGTGCCGGTGAACCCGATGAACCGTACCGAGGAGCTACGCCACTACGTCGACGATGCGCAAGCGAAGGTCGCCATCGTCGGCCAGGAGGTGTACGAGCGCACCGCAACGCTGCCGCTCGAGCACGTCATCGTGGCGAGCTATTCGGACTTCGTGCGAGTGGACAGCGATCTGCCGATCCCGGACTTCGTGCGCGCGCCGCGCGGCAATGCCGGCGGCATCGCATGGCACGACGCCATTGCGACTGGCGCGCAGCCGGGACCGCATCGAGCCGCGGCCGATGATCTCGCGGTGATGCCCTATACGTCGGGCACGACCGGCAAGCCGAAAGGCTGCATGCATACGCACTCGAGCGTCCAATCGACCACGGTCCCGTACCTCTACTGGCGCGGGGACCCGGGGGAGTCGGTCATTCTCTCCGCGTTGCCCATGTTCCACGTCACGGGGATGCAGGCCGGCATGAACGCGCCGCTGTACCGCGGCGCCACGATCGTGCTGCTCTCACGCTGGGATCGGGATTGCGCCGCGATGCAGATCCAGCGCGCGAAGGTCACAACCTGGTCGGCGATTACCACCATGCTGGTCGACTTCCTCTCCAATCCCAAGCTCGGTGATTACGATCTATCGTCGCTGCGCAACCTCGGCGGTGGTGGCGCCGCCATGCCGGAGGCGCTGGCGCGCAAGCTCGAGGAAGTGATCGGACTGCCGTACGTCGAAGGCTATGGCCTTTCCGAGACCATGGCGCCGACGCACATCAACCCGCCGCAGCGGCCGAAGCGCCAGTGCGGCGGCATTCCGATCTTCAATACCGATGCCCGCGTCGTCGACCACGAGACGCTGAAGGAGCTCGGTGTGGGCGAGGTCGGCGAGATCATCGTGCATGGCCCCCAGGTATTCAAAGGCTATTGGCGCCAGGAGCAGGCGACGCGCGAGGCGTTCATCGAGCACGACGGCAAGAGCTTCTTCCGCACCGGCGACCTCGGCTATTTCGACGACGATGGCTATTTCTTCATCACCGATCGCCTGAAGAGGATGATCAATGCTTCCGGGTTCAAGGTATGGCCCGCGGAGGTAGAAGCGATGCTCTATGCGCATCCCGGTATCCAGGAGGCGTGCGTGATCGGCGCGCCCGACGGCTATCGCGGCGAGACCGTCAAGGCGCTGATCGTGCCGAAGGCGCCCGATCTCAAGGCGGAGCAAATAATCGAGTGGGCGCGCGGGCGCATGGCGGCGTTCAAGGTGCCGCGCATCGTGCAATTCGTCGAGCGGCTGCCGAAGACCGCCACCGGCAAGATCCTGTGGCGCGAGCTGCAGGAAAAGGAGCGCGTGAAATGAAAGTGCTATTGCTGCTGGCGGCGCTGGTCGCCGCTCCGGCCTGGGGCCAGGTCAGCGTCGAGAATGCCTGGGCGCGCGCAACGCCGCCGGGCGCGAAGCTGGGCGCCGGCTACATGACCATCCGCAACGCCGGCGCCGCCGATCGGCTCGTCTTCGCCAGCTCGCCGGCCGCGGAAAAAGTCGAGACGCACGTCACCCTGAAGGAGGGCGACGTCTCGCGCATGCGCCAGGTGAAAGCCTACGACGTGCCGGCAAAGGGCAAACTCGAGCTAGCCCCTGGCGGGTCTCACCTCATGCTCGTGAATATCAAGGCGCCCCTCAAGGAGGGCGACAAGATCCCGCTGGTCCTCAAGTTCGAAAAAGCCGGCGAGATCAGGACCGAGTTGGCCGTACGAGCGCTGGGCGCAAGCGCCCACGAGCACATGCAGCACTAGCGAAGCAGGATGTGCGCTAGCCACCACGAGAGCCCGGCGATGAACGCCGAGCACGGGATGGTGAGGACCCAGGCCCAGACGATATTGCCGGCGAGTCCCCAACGCACTGCCGATACGGTTTGCGTCGAACCGACGCCGACGATCGAGCCGGTGATGGTGTGGGTCGTGGAGACCGGAATGCCGAGCGCCGTCGCCGTGAACAAGGTGATCGAGCCCGAAAGCTCGGCGCAGAATCCGCCCACCGGACGGATCTTGGTGATGCGCTGCCCCATCGTCTTGACGATGCGCCAGCCACCGAACATGGTGCCCAGGCCAATCGCTACGTAGCACGCGACCACGACCCAGATCGGCACCGGGGCGTCCTTCCCACTGTAGCCGCCGGCGATTAGCAGCATCCAGATGATCCCGATCGTCTTCTGCGCATCGTTGCCGCCGTGGCCGAGGCTGTACAGCGAAGAGGAGAAGAGCTGCAGCCGGCGGAACAGCCGATCGACCCGGCTCGGCGTGGAGCGCACGAAAATCCACGAGATGGCGAGGAACAGGATCGAGCCGAGAGCCATGCCCATCAGAGGCGAGATGAAGATGAAGGCGACGGTCTTCAGGATGCCGGCGGGCACCAGAGCCCACGTGCCGGCTTTGGCCACGCCGGCGCCAACCAGGCCGCCGATGAGAGCGTGCGACGACGACGACGGTATGCCGTAGTACCAGGTGATGATGTTCCACGAGATGGCGCCGATCAGTGCGCCGAGGACGACGTAGTGATCGACGATGCCCTGGTCGATGATGCCCTTGCCGACCGTAGCCGCGACGCTCAGGTGAAAGATGAATACGGCCAGGAAGTTGAAGAACGCGGCGATGATCACCGCCTGGTAGGGCTTCAGTACACGCGTCGAGACCACCGTGGCGATCGAGTTGGCCGCGTCGTGGAACCCGTTCATGAAGTCGAACGCGAGCGCGACGATGACGAGCCCGGCGATGATGCCGAAGTTCAGCTGCCCGGCCGACTCCATCAGGAATTCTCTAGGACGATGCCTTCGATGATGTTCGCCACGTCCTCCGCGCGGTCGGTGATCGTCTCCAGGAGGTCGTAGATCACCCGCATTTTCATCACCTGCTTCAGGTCATTCTCCTCGCGGAAGAGCTTGGACATGGCCGAGCGCATGACGCGGTCGGCGTCGGACTCGAGGCGGTCGATCTCCTCGCACAGCTTGAGGATCGCCGCCGGGTCCTTGATGTTGGTGAGCAGCGCCACCGTCGCCTTCACGCGCCCGGCACATTGCTCGCAAATCTCCGCCAGCTGCTTCGCTTCCGGCGTGACGCTCCTGAGGTCGTAGAGCGCGATCGATTCGGCGACGTCCTGGATCAGGTCCAGGATGTCGTCCATCTTTGTGATCAATTGATGGATCTGGTCGCGATCGAAGGGCGTGATGAAGGTCTTGTGCAGCAGGGCGATGCACTCGTGGGTGATCTTGTCGGCCGCGCGCTCCGCGGCATCGATGCGCTGCGCGTGCGCTTCGAGCTCGTCGAAGCGCCCGATCATCGCCGCGAGCTCGCGGCTACCCTCGACGATGCGCTCGGCATGGGCGTTGAAGAGATCGAAGAACTTGCCCTCGCGGGGCATCAGGCGTCCGAGCATTCTTATTCCTTTGTGCCGAGGCCGAGCGATTCTAGCCGCTTCACCGCGCCGGCATCGAAGCCCCAGTCGGCGAGCGCCTGCGCGCCGCGCTGGCCTCTTTCGGGAGGCGGGCGGCTCACGGCGGCCGCCGTGCGCGAGAAGCGCGGCGCCGGCGCCGGCTGCGGCACGCCGGCCACGTCGATATAGCTCTCGCGGGACCGGCTGTGCTCGTGGCTGCGCGCCTCGGACCACGACAGCACCGGCGCGAAGCAGGCATCCGAGCCGGCGAAGATGCGCCCCCATTCGTCCCGGGTCTTCGACTTGAATGCCGCGCCGATCCGCTGGCGCATCTCCGGCCAGCGCGAGCGGTCGTACTGCGGCGGCAGGTCGATCAGCTTTAGCCTTGCGCCGAGCTCGGCGAAGAATTTGTCCTCAATGGCGCCGATGGCCACGTGTTTGCCATCGGCGGTCTCATACACGTCGTACCAGGGCGCGCCCGTATCGAGGATATTGGCGCCGCGCTCCTCGCTCCACTGCCCTGCCGCAAGGAAGCCGCTGAACATCGCGGCGAGCAGCGCCGCGCCATCGACCATCGCCGCGTCCACCACCTGCCCGCGGCCCGCGCGTTGCGCTTCCAAGAGCGCGCTCACGACACCGAAGGCGAGGAACATGCCGCCGCCGCCGAAATCGCCGACCAGATTCAACGGCGGCACCGGCGCGTCCCCCTTGCGTCCGAAAGCATGCAGCACGCCCGCGAGCGCGATGTAATTGATGTCGTGGCCCGCGCGCGGCGCGAGCGGCCCGGTCTGGCCCCAGCCGGTCATGCGGCCGTAAACCAGTTTCTGGTTTCTTTGAAATGCCACATCGGGGCCAATGCCCAGCCGCTCCATTACGCCCGGCCTGAAGCCTTCGATCAATGCATCGGCGCGCGCCACGAGCTCGAGCGCGGCCTCAACGCCTTGCGGCGACTTGAGATCCAGTGTGACCGAGCGCTTGCCGCGCAGCATCACGTCGTACCAGCGCTCGCGCTTCAGACCCAGATCCGACGCGCTCGGCCGATCCACGAGCAGCACGTCCGCGCCCATGTCGGCGAGCAGCATGCCGGCGAAAGGCGCCGGGCCGATTGCCTCGAACTCGAGCACCCTGATGCCGGAGAGCGGACCCATCGCCCCATAATACAAAATGCCCGCGCGCTATCCCGAGCGCATCGTGTGTCTGACCGAGGAGACCACCGAGACGCTCTATCTCCTCGGCGAAGAGCGGCGCATCGTCGGTATCTCCGGCTACACCGTGCGTCCCCCGCGGGCGCGGCGTGAAAAGCCGCGGGTCTCGGCGTTCGTCAGCGCGCAGAACGAAAAAATCCTGGCGCTAAAGCCGGACCTGGTGCTCGGATTTTCCGACCTGCAGGCCGAGATCGGCCGCGACCTCGCCAAGGCCGGGCTGAACGTGGTCCTCTTCAACCAGCGCTCGGTCGATGAGATCCTGTCGATGGTGCTCGTGCTCTCATCGATGGTCGGCGCGACCGATCGCGGCGTACGCCTGATCGCAGAGCTGGACGCGGGCCTGCAAAAAATAAGAGAGCAGGCGGCGCGGCTGCCTCGCCGGCCGAGGGTCTACTTCGAGGAATGGGACGAGCCGATGATCAGCGCGATCCGCTGGGTGAGCGAGCTCGTCGAGATCGCCGGCGGCGAGGACATCTTCGCCGAGCGCTCGCGCTCGCAGGCGGCGACCGGCCGCATCGTGACCGCGGCGGCGGTGATCGAGCGAGCGCCCGAGGTGATCATCGCCTCCTGGTGCGGCAAGAAATTCCGTCCCCAGCACGTCAAAGCCCGCTCCGGCTGGCAAGCGGTGCCGGCCGTGCGCGATGACGAGCTGCACGAGGTGAAGTCAGCGGAAATCCTGCAGCCAGGGCCGGCCGCCCTCACGGACGGCGTGCGCCGCCTTCACTCGATCCTGTCGGGCTTCGTCTCGAGGAGATGAAAGGGCGGCGCGCTGCCGTCCTTCAGGCGTCCTGCATAGACCGTCAGGTGCGGGAACGGAATCTCGATGTCGGCACGGTCGAATGCGGCCTTCAGCCGTTTGAGATACTCGCGCTTCACGTTCCACTGCTGGATCGGCGGCACGACCTTGAATCGTACGCGCAGCACGACTGCGGAATCTTCCCAGCGGTCGACGCCGATCACTTCCAGGTCGTCGACGATGCGCGCAGCCCAAGCCGGATCCGCGCGCAGGCGCGCTGCTTCCTCGCGCACGACCTTCAGGACTTCGTCGATGCTTTCGCGGTACGCGACGCCGATGTCCAGTACCGGCGTGGCGTAGCCGCGCGTGCGATTGGTGACGACCTTGATCTCGCCGTTGGGGATGTAATGCACGTGACCTTCCATGTCGCGCAGCCGCACATGGCGCAGCGTCACTTCCTCGACCAGCCCGCCCTTGCCGGCCACTTCCACCACGTCGCCCTGCCGCACCTGGTCCTCGAGGAGGAGGAAGAACCCGTTGAAATAATCCTTGATCAGGCTCTGCGCGCCGAAGCCGATGGCAACGCCTGCCACGCCGGCGGTCGCCAGGATGGGCGCCACGGACACGCCGAGCTCGCCCAGCACCAAGGTGCCGGCGACGATGGCGATGACGATCGCCGCCGTATTGCGAAAGACGCGCGCGAGCGTCTGGATGCGCGCCTGCTCGTCGGCGCTCGGCGCCTTCGATTGCATGTACCGCCGGAAGAGGCGGATCAGGCGGTTCGCCACCACCTGGAAAAACCACGCGAGGCCGAGGATCAGCATCACCCGCAGCGCCGTTATGGCCGCGGCCTTGGCCTCCTCGTCCAACTCCCGGAAGTGGGCGAGAAGGTCCCTCAGTGCAAGCCCAGTGACGCCTCGATGTTGCGCACCATCGCGACCAGGCGCGGCCCGAGGTCGTCCTCGAGCTGCCCTTTCTTCACCATGAAGGCCGGCACGATGCAATTGAAGGCGACGATCTCGCCGTCAACCGTGCGGCGCATCGGCACGCCGACGGCGTGCACTTCGCGGCGCAGCTCGCCGGAGGAGGCGCAGAAGCCGCGCGCGCGGATGTCCTCGAGCGACTTGTCGATCGCCGCGCGGTACTTGCGGTGCGACTCGGGCTCCTTCACCTTCATCTGGTTCAGCACCGCTTCGCGCTCGGGCGGCGTGCAGGCGGCGAGGAACGCGCGGCCGATCACCGAGTGCGAGATCGGTACCGACGTGCCGATATCCGGCAGCGTGGTGATGCCGTTGCCGCTGCGGCAGGACTCCACGTACACCATGTTCAGACGGTCGCGCACGCCCATCGAGACGGAGCCGTTGCAGTAGTCGGCGAGCTCCTTCATCAGCGGCCGCGCCACCTGGCGCACGTTCATCGAAGCGAGCAGCGGGTAGCCGATGGAGAGCACCGCGGAGCCGAGCTGGTACTTGCCCAGGCGCATGTTGTGGCGCAGATACCCCAGCTTCGTCAGCGTATAGGTCAGCCGCGAAACGGTCGGCTTGGGGAGCCCCGTGCGCACCGAGATTTCCTTGTTGCCGAGCAGGGGCTCGAGCGGAGTGAAGCAGCGCAACACTTCCAGGCCGCGAGCCAGAGTCGTCGCGAACTGGCGGTCTCCTTCGTGTTCGTAGCTGAATGTGCTGGCCGGTTGCGCAAGCGGTGCCGCGGGTTCTGGTGCGCCCATGAATTCCTCTGGTTCGTTTCTTTGGATTTAAAGCGGAGTGTTTCGCGTTTCGCTATTCTGTCCAGCAGACCGGACCTGTCAACTTAGTCATATCACGTTTCACATAGCGGAATGACCACCAACCTCTTCAGTCTCGCCGGAAAGGTCGCGCTGATCACCGGCTCGACCCGAGGCATCGGCAAATCGATCGCGCAGGAACTCGGGCGCGCGGGCGCGTGCATCGCGGTCTCCAGCCGCAAGGCGGAAGCGTGCGACGCCGTGCGCAAGGAGTTCGAGCAGGAGGGCCTCCAAGTGCTCGCGCAGCCCTGCAACGTGTCGCGGAAGGACGAGTTGCAGGCGCTCGTCGACGCCACGCGGGCGAAATGGCAGCGCATCGACATCGTGGTCGCCAACGCCGCCACCAATCCCTATTACGGGCCGCTCACCGGGATCCCGGACGAGGCATTCGACAAGATCATGGCGAACAACGTGAAGAGCGTGCTGTGGCTTGGGGCGATGACCCTGCCGCAAATGCAGGCCGGTTCGAGCTTCATCGTGGTGGGCTCGATCGGCGGATTGCTCGCCAACACCGTGATCGGCGCCTATGGCATATCCAAGGCCGCGGACCATCACCTGGTACGTAACCTCGCAGCGGAGTGGGGCCCCAAGGGCGTGCGCGTCAACGCCATCGCGCCCGGGCTCGTGAAGACGGAATTCGCCCGCGCCCTCTGGGAAGACGAGAAGCGGCGCACCGAGCGCATCGAGTCCACGCCGCTGCGCCGCCTCGGCGAGCCGCGCGACATCGGCGGCATCGCCGTATTCCTCGCGTCCGATGCCGGCGCCTTCGTCACCGGGCAATGCATCGTCGCCGATGGAGGGGTGAGCATTACCTAGGCTAGACTCTTCGCCCCGCCTAGGAAGGTTCCCTCATGGACCTCAACTATTCCCCCGACGAGCTGGCGTTCCGCGACGAAGTGCGCGGCTGGCTGCGCGCCAATCTGCCGCAAGATCTGCGCGAGAAGGTCGAGAACTACGCGCATCTGTCGAAGGACGACCTGATGCGCTGGCACCGCACGCTGGCGAAGAAGGGATGGGTGGCGCCGGCGTGGCCGAAGGAGTGGGGCGGCACCGGCTGGAACGTCGTGCAGCGCTACCTCTTCGAGGAGGAACTCGGCTACGCCGGCGCGCCGCCGATCATTCCTTTCGGCGTCACGATGTGCGCGGCGGTGCTTCTGAGATTCGGCACCGAGGCGCAGAAGAAGCGCTTCCTGCCGCGCATCTACAACGGCGACGATTTCTGGTGCCAGGGCTATTCGGAGCCGGGATCCGGCAGCGATCTCGCCTCGCTGAAGACGAAGGCGGTGCCGCAAGGCGACCACTACGTGGTGAACGGCCAGAAGATCTGGACCACGCTCGCGCATTACGCCGACTGGATCTTCTGCCTCGTGCGCACCGACCCAACGCTGGAAAAGCGCCAGGAAGGCATCTCGTTCCTGCTGATCGACATGAAGACGCCCGGCATCACGGTGCGCCCGCTGATCCTGATGGACGGCGGCCACGAGGTGAACGAGGTGTTCTTCGACGACGTGAAGGTACCCGCAGAGAACCTGGTGCACGAAGCGGGCAAAGGCTGGACCGTCGCCAAGTACCTCCTCGGCCATGAGCGCATGAACACCGGGCGCATCGGCGAATCGAAGCGCCAGCTCGCCCGACTAAAGCAATACGCCGCTCGGATGATGCAAGAGCAGCGCTGGCGTGACCGGCTCACGCGCGTCGAAGTCGAGCTGACCGCACTCGAGATCACCAACCTTCGGTTCCTCGACCGCATGCGCCGCACCGGCCAGCCGCCGGGCGCGGACGTCTCCATGCTGAAGATCAAGGGCACCGAGATCCAGCAGGGATTGACCGAGCTCATGATGGAGGCGACTGATCCTGCGGCCTCCGACGAGCTCAGTGTGGCGGTGCGCAAGCGCTACCTCAGCATGCGCAAGACCACCATCTATGCCGGCTCGAACGAAATCCAGCGCAACATCATCGCCAAGATGACGTTGGGCCTATGAATTTCGATTACAACGAAGAGCAACAACTGCTCGCGGACTCGGTGCGCCGCTACCTGTCCGACAAATATCAATTCGAGCAGCGCCAGAAAATCGTGCGCGGCGAAGGCTGGAGCGCCGACGCCTGGACGCAGTTCGCGCAGTTGGGACTCACCGGGCTGCCGGTCTCGGCCGAGCAGGGCGGCTTCGGCGGCGGTGCGGTGGACCTGATGGGCGTGATGGAGGCCTTCGGCGAGGCGCTCGTGGTCGAGCCCTACCTCTCGCACGTCATGGCGACGCGCGCCGTGGAGCGCGGCGGCTCGACCGATCTTCTTCCCGGCGTCATCGACGGCTCGATCAAGCTCGCCTGGGCTCACACCGAGAAAGGCGGCAATGCAGTGCGCATGAGCGCAAAGCACAGTGGAAATCGCTGGACGCTGGAGGGCGAGAAGGCCGGCGTGATCGGGGCGCCGATTGCGGACCGCTTGGTGGTCACCGCACGAGCCGGCGAGGCGCTCGAGCTTTTCCTCGTCGATAAAGCCGAGGTGCGCAGCTACCGCACGATGGACGAGCGCCTGGCTGGCGAGGTGGTCCTGCGTGGCGTGGCGGGGCAACCGCTCAAAGGCGGCCGCGCCCTCATCGACGAGATGCTGGACTTCGGCACGGCGCTCGTCTGTGCCGAAGGCGTCGGCGTCATGAAGTTCGCCTGCGACACGACGCTGGAATACCTGAAGACGCGCAAACAGTTCGGCGTGCCGATCGGCGCCTTTCAGGCGTTGCAGCATCGCATGGTCGACATGTTTATCTCGCTCGAGCAGGCGCGCTCGATGGCGTGCCTTGCGTGCTCGCGCGCGGACGCCGGAGGAGATGGGCGTTCGATCTCCGCGGCCAAGATCAAGATCGCGGACGCCGCGCGCCACGTCAGCCAGGAATCGGTGCAGCTGCACGGCGGCATGGGCATGAGCGAGGAACTGAAGGTGAGCCATGCGTTCCGGCGCCTGACGGTGCTGGCGCGCGAATTTGGCGACGCCGATTTCCACCTCGCGCGCTTTGCCGCGGCATGAATAAGCGCGTAGTGCTCGCAAGCCGGCCGGTCGGGCCGGTGACCGACTCCAACTTCCGCGTCGAACAGGCGCCGGTTCCCAAAGCCGCCGACGGTGAGGTGGTGGTTCGCAACCTCTGGCTCTCGCTCGATCCGTACATGCGCGGCCGCATGAGCGACGCCAAGAGCTACGTGAAAGGCGTCGAGATCGGCGAGGTGATGGTCGGCCAGACCGTCGGCGAGGTGGTCGACTCGAGCCATCCCAAGCTCAGCGTTGGCGACATCGTGCTTACCCAGCTCGGCTGGCAGCTCTACGGCGCGACGCGCGAGGCGACGAAGATCGATGCCTCGCGTGCACCGCCGACCTATTACCTCGGCCTCATGGGCATGCCGGGGCTCACCGCCTACTTCGGCCTGAAGGAGCTCGGCCAGCCGAAGGCGGGCGAGACGGTGGTCGTCTCCGCGGCCTCCGGCGCCGTCGGCAGCGTGGTCGGCCAGCTCGCCAAGCTCTGGGGCGCGCGCGCGGTCGGTGTCGCCGGCGGCACCGAGAAGTGCCGCTACGTGAAGGAAGAGCTTGGCTTCGATGCCTGCATCGATTACAAATCCGGCGCCCTGCGCGAGGAGCTGAAAGCCGCCTGCCCGAAGGGAATCGACGTGTACTTCGACAACGTTGGCGGCGAGATCCTCGATACCGTACTCGCGAAAATGAATCTCTTCGGCCGCGTCGTGGTCTGCGGAAGCATCTCGGACTACAACTCCACCGATCCGTACCGCGTGAGAAACTGGCGCGCGATTCTCGTCAATCGCCTGCGGGTGCAGGGCATGATCGTCTTCGACTGGAAGGACCGCTACGGCGAGGCGCTCAAGGAGCTTGGCGGTTATCTGGCGCAGGGCAGGCTCAGGTACAAGGAATCGATCGTCCAGGGGCTGGAAAACGCGCCCCGGGGACTGATGGATTTGCTGGCAGGTAAAAACTTCGGAAAACAACTGGTGAAACTATGATCGAGCTCTACACCTGGCCTACCCCCAACGGACACAAAGTCCACATCATGCTCGAGGAGTGCAAGCTCGAGTACCGCGTGCACCCCGTCGATATCGGCGCGGGCGAGCAGTTCAAGCCCGAGTTCCTCGCCATCTCGCCCAACAACAAGATCCCGGCGATGGTCGACCCGCAGGGACCCGACGGCAAGCCGTTCGTGCTGGCGGAGTCGGGCGCGATGCTCTTNTACCTCGCCTCCAAGACCGGCAAGTTCCTGCCGAAGGACATGAAGAAGCGCTGGCTGGTGATGCAGTGGATGATGACGCAGATGGGCCACGTCGGCCCGATGCTNGGCCAGGCGCACCACTTCCTCGGCTACGCGCCGGAGAAGATCGAGTACGCGATGAACCGCTACAAAAACGAAGCCAACCGCTTGTACGGCGTGCTGGACAAGCAGCTGCAGCGCAGCGAGTGGCTCGCCTGCGACGAGTACACGATCGCCGACATGGCGACCATGCCGTGGCTGCGCGCGCCGGAGCGCCAGGGCGTGAACATCGACGACTTTNCGAACGTGAAGCGCTGGCGCGACAAGATNGCGGCGCGTCCGGCCGTGCAAAAAGCCGTTCAGGTGCTCGCCGAGCGCCGCCGCCAGGGGCCGCATACCGACAAGGAGCGCGAGGTCCTGTTTGGATCGGCCCAATATGCCAAGCGGTAGCGAATTGAAGGGCAAGGTGGCCTGGATCACCGGCGGCGGCTCGGGCATCGGCCTGGCCGGCGCCATCGAATTCCAGAAGCTCGGCGCCACCGTCGTCATCTCGGGCCGTACGGATGCCACGCTGAAGGACGCATTGCGGCAGCTGAAGGCCGAATCGGTGGTGTGCGACGTGGCGCAGAAGGATCAGGTGGCAAAGGCCGCCGCCGAGATCCTGAAGCGCCATGGACGCATTGACGTTCTGGTGAACAGCGCCGGCATCAATTCGCCCAAGCGCAGCTTCCGCGACGTCTCCAGCGAGGTCTGGGACCAGATCGTCGGCGTGAATCTCTCGGGCATGTTCTACTGCGTGCAAGCCGTGCTGCCCGGCATGCGCGCGCGCAAGGACGGCCTCATCATCAACATTGCGTCGTGGGCCGGCCGCTACGCGTCGATCCTCACCGGGCCGGGCTACAACGCCACCAAGCGTGCGGTCATCGCGCTCAGCGAGTCGATCAATCTCGAGGAGTGCGCGAACGGCATCCGCGCAACCTCCGTGCTGCCCGGCGAAGCCGCGACGCCGATCCTCGAGAAGCGTCCGGTGCCGCCNNCGCCGGAAGTGCGCGCCAAAATGCTGCAACCGGAAGACCTCGGCCGCACGCTCGCCTTCATCGCCACGCTGCCGCCGCGCGCCTGCATCAACGAGCTGATCATCAGCCCGACCTGGAACCGCTTCATCCTCGGCGGCCTCGAATCACCCAAGCATTAAGAGTTGTCCTGCCGTTCCTGGCGGGCTATTACCTGTCGTATGTGTACCGCGCGGTGAATGCCGTGCTCGGGCCGACGCTCGCGCGCGAGTTCGGCCTGTCGGCAACCGAGCTCGGCTTCCTTACCGGCGTGTATTTCTTTTCCTTCGGTCTGTTCCAGATTCCGCTCGGCATGCTGCTCGATCGCTTCGGGCCGCGGCGCGTGAATGGAACGCTGCTCGTGCTCGCCGCGGCTGGCGGCGTCGGTTTCGCCTTCTCCCAAAGCTTTGAAACGCTAGTGCTGTCGCGCGCCCTGATCGGCCTCGGCGTATCGGCCTGCCTGATGGGCATGATCCAGGCCTTCGTACTGTGGTTCCCGCCCGAGCGCACCGGCACGATGATCGCGCTCGCCTACTCGATGGGCGGGCTAGGCGCGATCAGCGCATCGTCGCCGCTCGAGGCGGCGCTCGGCCATCTCGACTGGCGGCAGATTTTCCTGGGTCTCGCGGCCGCAACGCTCGCGCTCACCGCGCTGTTCGCGTTTTGGGTGCCGGAGCACGAGCGCAAGGGGAAGCCCGCGCCGCTCGCGCACCAGGCACGCGGCCTGCGCGAGATCGTGCGCGACGGCGCATTCTGGCGCGTGGCGATTGCGATCGGCACCAACCAGTGCGCCGTCGTCTCGCTCTTCACGCTGTGGATGACGGCGTGGCTGCGCGACGTCGCGGGTTTCGATCGCAGCGCCGCCGCGAGCGGCCTCTTCTGGGCCGCCATGGCGCTCATCGGCGGCTACTTCTTCTTCGGACGCCTGGGCGATGCCCGCGCTCGCCGTGGCCTTTCGCCGTTGCCGCTCTTTGTCGCCGGCGTCGCCGCCTCCGTCGCGATGCTGCTAGTGCTCGCGCTGGGCATTACTACCGGCGCCGTACTCATCTGGTCGGCGTTCGTGTTCTTCGGCACCGGCGCGACGCTCGCGCACTCGATCGCCACGCGGCGTTTTCCGCGCGAGATGGCCGGGCGCGTCAACACCGCGCTGAATACCTTCACGTTCATGGGCATCTTTCTCGGCCAATGGGCGACGGGCGCGGTGCTGAACCGCTTTCCACCGAGCGCAACCGGGTACGACCCGCGCGGATACGCCTATGCCCTAGGCGCGCTGGCGCTCATCCAGGCGGCGGGGCTGGCGTGGCTTTGGACCGGCCGCAGGGCCGTGCTTACGCCTCGCTGAAGTAGATGTCGCGGTAGGAGGTGTAGATCGACGCGGCAATCACCGGCCCGAGCACCAGCCAGCCGAGCAGCGCCGGGATCGACGCGAGCACCGACGCGATCGTCAGCACGATGCCGTAGAGGAGGAACGGCAGCATGTTCTTGATGCCGCCGAAAAAGCTCGCCTTCATGGCCTCCCAAGCGCCCATCTCGTGGAACACGATGAGCGGCGGCGCGAACCAGAGCGCCATGATGAGCGGCAGCATCAACGCCAGGATCACGAGCGAGGCCAGCAGGAACGCCATCATTTGCGCCGGCGTGATGGTGGCCGTGCCGCTGAAGCCCGCGAAGGCCGCGGTGCCGACAACGGCGATCGCCGCGAACACGATCGCCGCGGAGATCAGCATGGCGATGAGGCCAGTCGCGATCAGCGCGCCGGCGCGCTGGCTGAAGCCGGCGAAAAGGTCGCCGAACTGCGCGCTCTCGCCTTCGTCGATCTTGCGGCTCGCGATGGCGAACCCGGCAACGAACACCGGCCAGAGCAATGACTGTGCGAGCGGACCGATGAAGGGAATGACCATCAGTCCGACCATGATCAGCGTCGCCACGACCACCATCCCCATCCAGAGGCCCGCGCGCGCGCGGAAGAGTTGCCACGCCGCCGTGATCCAGGTCCAGCCGTTGCCCGCGGGTACGCTGCGGCCGGTGGGAAGGAAATTGCCGCGCGGCACCACGGTCGCATCGACAACCTGCGCTCGCGGCGCAGCGTATGGGTTCGTGCTCATGTGAATCCTCCCCGCGCAATCGCGCTCTTGGCCCAGCCCGGATCGACGCTCTCCAGTTCCTCGCGCGCTTGCGCGCGCGTCTGGCGCACCGAGTCGACGACGCCGGGCTTGTCGCCGGCCGCGGGCTCGCAGCACGCTTCCAGGCGGATGCCGTTCGGGTCGAAGAAGTAGATCGACACGAGCCCCGGCAGGATGTCGAGCGGCCCGTCGTAGGCGACGCTGGCTTCGCGCAAGCGCTTCTGCAGGGCCTCGAAGTCCTGCGGCGTCGCGGCAAAGGCGACGTGCTGCATGCCGCCGATGCCGTCGCGCTTCGCGCGCGGCTCCGCGCCGCGCGGAATCTCGAAGAAGGCGAGCAGCGAGTCGTTCCCCATGTCGAAGAAATAGTGGCGGATCTCCTCGTACGGCGGGTTGCCGCGGTTGCCCGGCCCGGAGCCCAGGCCCGGCGGCACCTTCATCGCGTGCACGAGCGGCATGCCGACGACGCGCGTGTAGAAGTCCACCGTGGTGCGCATGTCCTCGGTGTTGAGCGCCAGGTGATGGATGCCGCGCGTCGCGCTCATGCCTTTTCCTTCTTCAGCACACGTACAGTGGCGACGGCTTTCGCGACCAGGCTGCCGTCGGCGTTCTTCGCCTCGGCCTCGACGAAGCTCATGCTCTTGCCGTCCTTCATTACCCGCGCATCGCAGAGGAGCTTCGCGCCGCTGCCGCCGCCGATGAACGAGGTGCTGAGATTGATGGTGATCACGCCGATCGATTCCGGATGTAGTGTGCGCGCGGCCGTGCAGAGCGCCACATCGAGCAGCGACATGATGACGCCGCCGTGCACGGTGCCCAGGCTGTTCGTCAGATGGCTCTCCACCGGAAGCGAAAGGGTGGCCGTGCCTTTGCCGAGCGACTCCGTCAGTATTTTCAGATGCGAAACGAACGGGATCTTCTTCTGGTACTCGCGGGCGAACTCCACTGTAACCTGAGCGTTCATATGATGGTCGCGCCGCCGTCGACCGCGATTGCCTGGCCGGTGATGTGGCGCGAGGCTTCTGATGCCAGCAACACCGCCAGTCCTTTCAGGTCCTCGTCGTTGCCCAGGCGCTTGGTGGGTGTCCACTCGCGGATCAGCTCGCCCGTCGTCCCGAGCGTCGCACGCGTCATCTTCGATGGGAAGAACCCCGGGCAGATCGCATTGACCGTAATGCCGTGCTGGCCCCATTCGGCGGCAAGCGCGCGCGTGAAGTTGACGAGGCCGCCTTTCGTCGCGTTGTAGGCGATGGTGCGCACGATGCGCGGATCCTGGCCCATCAGGCCGGCGATGGAGGCCACGTTCACGACGCGGCCCCATTTGGCGGGAATCATGGAGCGCTTGCCGATCTGCTGGGTGAGAAGGAACACGCCGGTGAGGTTGACGTTGACGAGCTTGTCCCACGCCTCGAGTGGATGATCTTCCGCCGGCGCCCCCCAGGTCGCGCCGGCGTTGTTCACCAGGATGTCCACTTTTCCGAACTGCTTGAGCACCGCGTCGGCGAACGGGGCGATGGCCTCGCGCTTGCCGATGTCGCACACGTACGCCGTGGCTTCGATGCTCGCCTTTTTGAGGTGCGCGACGGCGGCGTCGAGCTCGTCCTGCTTGCGCGCGCTGATGGCGATTCTCGCGCCCATCTCGCCAAGCGACTCGGCGATCTGCAGCCCAAGCCCGCGCGAGCCGCCGGTGACGAGGGCAGTGCGGCCCTTGAGGTCGAAAAGCTGCCGGACGTTCATGGGAGGGAATGCTAATAGAATTTTTAGATGGCCACGCTCGTGATGTTCAGCGGCGGTTTGGACAGCACCGCCATGCTGGTGAAGCTCCTCCGCGACACCGGGGATGAGCTGCGCGTGCACCACATCCGCATGGCGAACAAGGAGGAGCGCGAAGGCGCGGAGCAGCACGCGGTCGAGTCGATCGTGGGGTGGTGCCGCGACCATTACCGTCGCTTTCGCTACTCGGAGTCGGGGCTCGATTTCCGCGGGCTCGAGGCGATCCCGATCGACTATCTTTCGATTGCGTTCGTCGCCTGCCAGGTTGCAATCGACACCCCAGGCTGCAACCGCATCGCGGTCGCTTCGCTGGCGCGCGATACCGACATCGAGAACCGCTCCGCGCGACAGCGGCGCGTGTTCGACTCGATGTACGAGTGCTACCGCTACCGCAAGCTCGGCGAGCCGGACATGCGGTGGATTTACCCGGTCTACGACGCGACCAAGTCGGATCTGGCGGCGAGCTTGCCGCGCGAGCTGGTGGACCTCACCTGGTCCTGCCGGCGGCCGGTCCGCCGGGGAGAACGCTGGGTGCCTTGCGAGACGTGCAAGGCCTGCCTTGCCCGGCAGGGCATTTCAGACCAGAATTAGTTGCACACCTTTCTCGGGGGAGGGGGACGTATGCGAGCACAGCGGAAAGACGGCCGCATACTGATCTACAGCCATGACACCTTCGGCCTCGGCCACCTGCGCCGCTGCCGCACCATCGCGCACGCGCTGGTGGAGCGCTACAAGCAGCTCTCGGTGCTCATCCTTTCCGGCTCGCCGATCATCGGCAGCTTCGACTTTCGCTCCCGCGTGGACTTCGTGCGCGTGCCGGGCGTCATCAAGCTGCGCAACGGCGACTACACGCCGCTCAATCTTCACATCGACATCGCCGAGACGCTGTCGATGCGCGCCTCGATCATCCAGCACACCGCCGAGATTTTCGACCCCGACATCTTCATCGTCGACAAGGAGCCGGTCGGCCTGCGCGGCGAGGTGCTACCCACGCTGAAGGCGTTGAAGCGCCGCGGCACGCGCCTGGTCCTCGGCTTGCGCGACGTGATGGACGAGCCCCGGCTCCTCGAGCCCGAGTGGCAGCGCAAGAAAGCGTTGCCGGCGCTGCGCGAGCTCTACGACGAGATATGGGTGTACGGCCTGCCGCAGATCTGCGATCCGCTGGAAGGCATCGCGTTGCCGCCGCGCGTGCGCCAGAAGATGGTCTATACCGGCTACCTGCATCGCGAGGTGCCGAATCTCGGCACGCCGGCGCGATTGCCCGAGATCACGCAGCGCCCGTACCTCCTCGTCACCACCGGTGGCGGCGGCGACGGCGAGGCGCTGATCGACTGGGTGCTGCGCGCCTACGAGCACGACCCGCTGCTGCCGTATCCCGCGCTGCTCGTCCTCGGACCGTTCATGGCGGCCGAGCGGCAGGCTGAGTTCATGGACCGTGCGTCGAAGCTGAAGCGCGTCGACGCCATCACCTTCCACAAGCATATGGAAACGCTGGTCGCCGGCGCCGCCGGGGTCGTGGCGATGGGCGGCTACAACACCTTCTGCGAGGTGATCTCGCTCGACAAGCGCGCGCTCATCGTGCCGCGCACCGAGCCGCGGCTCGAGCAGTACATTCGCGCCTCGCGCGCAGCCAAGATCGGCCTCGTCTCGATGCTGAAGGACGACGGCACCTACGATCCGGCGGTGATGGCGGCGGCACTGCGGGCGCTGCCGCGGCAGAACCGTCCGTCCGAGGTCGTGGTGCCGGGCCTGCTCGAGGGCCTGACCAATGTCTCGCGCCTGGTCGCGCCGTGGATGGAGCCGGTCGAGGAAGCGGTGCGCAAGAGCTCGGTCACGCGCATCCACTGAATTTGCGCGTCGCTTTCGTTCTGAAGGGCTATCCACGCCTCTCCGAGGCGTTCATCGCCCAGGAGATCGCCGCGCTCGAGCGCCGCGGCCTCGACATCGTGATCGTCTCGCTGCGGCAACCGACGCACGAGCACCGGCATCCGATCCACGACGAAATCCGCGCGCCGCTGCATTACCTGCCCGAATACCTGCTGCGCGAGCCTTTGCGCGTCATCCGTGCCTGGTTGGCTGTGCGCAAGAAAGCGGGATACCGAAAGGCGCGAGCCGCCTGGTTGCGCGACCTGCGACGCGATCCGACGCCCAATCGCATCCGGCGCTTCGGCCAGGCGCTGGCGCTGGCGGCAGAACTGCCGGCCGACGTGGGGCGCTTGCACGCGCACTTCCTTCACACGCCCGCCTCGGTGACGCGCTACGCGGCCATGATCCGCGGATTGCCGTGGAGCGGCTCGGCGCACGCGAAGGACATCTGGACCACGCCGGAGTGGGAGAAACGCGAGAAGCTCGCCGATTGCGATTGGCTCGTCACGTGCACGCGCGTCAACCGCGACCATCTGGCGGCGCTCGCACCCGCGGGCCGCGTGGAGCTCGTCTATCACGGCATCGATGTTGCGCGCTTCCCGCCGCCGCCATCCATTCGCCTCGGCGCCGATGGCAGCGACGCGCGCCATCCGGTGACGATCCTTTCCGTCGCGCGCCTGGTGGAGAAGAAGGGCACGGACGTTCTGCTGGATGCGCTCGCGCGCCTGCCCAAGGAGCTGCATTGGAGGTTCGTGCACGTCGGTGGCGGGCCGTTGAAAGAACAGTTGAAGAAGAAAGCCCACGGCCTGGGCATCGCCGATCGCATCACCTGGCACGGCGCACGCGCGCACGACGAAGTGCTCGAGCACTATCGCCAGGCCGATCTCTTTGCGCTCGCGTGCCGCGTGGCGCGCGACGGCGACCGCGACGGGCTGCCGAACGTGCTCGCCGAGGCGCAAAGCCAGGGGCTCGCTTGCGTGGCCACGCGCGTATCCGCGATCCCGGAGCTCATCGCCGACGGCGCGAGCGGGGTGCTCGTGCAGGAGAACGACGCCGCGGCGCTCGCCGGGGCGCTCGAGTCCCTGATGCGCGAGCCGGCGCGCCGCCGCACGCTCGGCGAGGCAGGCCGCGCGCGCGTGCGCGCGCAGTTCACGCTGGAAGCCAATTTCGGCCGCCTTGCGGAGAAATTCGACCTCGAACGTGAGGATCGCGTTCTACGCACCGCTTAAGTCGCCCACGCACGGCACGCCGTCTGGCGACCGCCGCGTAGCCGGACTGCTCATGGACGCGCTCGCCCACGCGGGCCACCGCGTGGAGGTGGCTTCGACCTTTCGCACGTACGACGGCGACGGCGATGCGACTCGGCAGGCGGCGCTGCGCACGCAGGGCGAGATGCTTGCCGCGCAGCTCGCCGAGCAGTGGCTCGGCGCGCCGGCCTCCGAGCGGCCGCAGCTCTGGTTCACGTACCACCTCTATTACAAGGCGCCCGACT
>C688J18823_10000323_pt1 | contig 27285 bp, 28 predicted proteins | sample HopSoiMetagenom1_FD_18823 | JGI IMG/M metagenome (IMG submission 18823) | reverse complement strand
TGGTTAGCCACGCTACGCCTGATTGACTTTTCTAAGGGCTGAAGCCCTAAGAAAAGATCTTATTGCACTTATCGGGGTTTTACAGGCTGTTTATCCCCTACCTATCCTTTTTGTTTTTTTATCTGGAGCCTCGAGGCGGGGGTATTACAGCCTGTTTAACCGGGATAATAATTATTTCTGTCGCCCAATCGAAATTCGCCATTTATCTCTTTTTGTTTTTCCTTCAATCAAGCCTATTTTAGCTCGTCCATACCCACGGACTGACAGAGTATCTCCTTCACCACATTCAAATGATGTATTTTCAATACTGATCCAATTCACTTTCACTAGACCAGCTTTAATCATGGTTTGAGATTTTTGCCGTGAAATTTGATAGATCGAGGAAATCATCGTATCCAGCCTTAAGGAAGAAACCGTTAAATTTTGTTCATTCCAAACATTTTCACAAACAAGCCCTTCAAGTAGTGGTAATTCCATTAATTGGATACTAGCTTTCCCAATTGAATGTAATTCAAGCGTTACAAAATGACTGACCTCTTCCGAACAATAAAATTGCACTTGGTCGCCTGATAGGATAATATCGCCAAATTTTGCTCTTTTCAAACCAAGGGACATTAGACTACCTAATACCTGTGGATGGGTTATACTTAAAAATTTTTGGGGGTATTCGACTTTATATAAAGTAATCTTAAAATCGTCTTCATTTACTTGATAGTATTCCGGATATAGAAAAGCACGTTTTCGCTCAGTGAATTCTGTTCCACCAAAAAATTGCCATTTAATACCCATATGTTGACCAATGATTATTTTGACAATTTGTTGTTCCCTTGGATCAAGAAAATCTGTTAATTTGGGTGCATAGTTATTTTCAACATATCCCTTCCAATTTAACACTTGATCAATAAATTCCCGTTCCTCTGGTCTAAAATGCTGATAGATTGACATATTGTATTATTCACCTAGTGCAATAAAACCTGAAAAAGGGACTGATTGATGAGCCCCTTTTTCCAATGCTCCTTTAATCAAAATGGGATAAAATCCTTTAGTGCATATAAACCCGCTGTTGCAAAATTTAGAACAATAAATCCAACAATAGGAGAAATATCAATCATACCAAGTGGTGGTATAAATCGACGAAATTGCTCAAGATATGGTTCACAAATACGACCTAAAAATTGTCCAATACGTGAACTGCGGGCATTTGGAAACCATGACATTAAAATATAAATAATTAGTGCCCATTTATAATATCCAATCAATTGAGCTAATAGGTTAATAACAAAATCCATGTACGATTACCACCTCGAATGTTCAAAGTCTTTTTCTTGTAGAAATTCAGAAATACTACCGGAAACCTCCACACTATCAGGTGTACACAGAAAAATATCTGTCCCGACTTTTTGAATATCTCCACCAATAGCATAAACCGTACCACTTAGAAAATCTACAATTCTCCTGGCTTGATCACGTTCAATTCGCTGTAAATTAACGACAACTGCTTTTCTGTTTTTTAATTGATCCGCTATGTCTTGAGCCTCAGCATACACGCGAGGTTCCACTAAAACGACTTTGGATGATTTTTGTACGCTCTGTAAACTCACAACATTATGCTTTTGTGTGGGCTGCAATGATTTATGCGGTTTTTCTTGCTCATGTTCCTCTTCATATGGCTCTTCCTCACTATCAGCATATTCATCATCTAAAAAGAAAAAGGTCTTAAATTTAGACTTTATGCTCATTACTCGAACCTCCTACCCTTCCTCACCAACTAGTGCTGTACCTATGCGAATCATAGTTGCACCCTCTTCAATGGCAATAGCAAAATCATTCGACATCCCCATTGATAACTCTTTACAAGGTGCATGAGCTAGTTCGAGCTGTTGAATTTCAATCTGTAAATTTTTTAACTTTCGGAAACATTGATGTAAAAGTTGTTCATCATCTGTTAATGGTGCCATTGTCATTAATCCTACAACCTCGATATTTTGTAGATCTTGTAATTCTATGATAAAAGCTTGAACCTCATTTGGTATCAAACCGTGTTTTGACTCTTCTCCTGATACATTCACTTGCACCAGACATTTCATTTTATTTGTAGCTCTTTTATCGATTTCCTTTGCTAAGGAATAACGATCTAAAGAATGGATATAGTCAACTTTATCAATAATATTTTTCACTTTACGTGTTTGTAAAGATCCGATAAAATGCCAGTTTGGCTTGTCCTTCAAGACTTCCCATTTAGGAATTAAGCCTTCTTCACGATTTTCTCCAAGATTCATAATGCCCGCTTCTACCGCTTCTTCGGCACGTTCAAGAGATACATATTTCGTTACAGCAATTATGTTAATTTCTTCTGGATTTCGATTGGATTTTTCACAAGCTGCTGAAATTTTTTCTTTGATGGTTAATAAATTATCTGCTACTTTCATTTTATAACTATAAATCCTCCTTCCATCCTATAAAGCTCATCATTCGACCCGTTTTCCCTTGATCTCTGCGGTGCGAAAAAAAATATTCCTTTTGACAACTGGTACATAAGTTGGTCTTAAGTATATGATTATTTTGCACACCTGATTTTAATAAGATCTCTTTATTGCATTCTTTTAAATCAAGTGCGTATTGATGATCACTGATTAAATTATATGGTTTTATATCAACATGTTCTAGTTTATTTTGCACTAATTTAATAACACGTTCATCTACAATATAACAATTTTCGCATATTGAAGGTCCAATTGCCACATGAATCTCACTTGCATTTAATCCTTCTGATTGAAAACATTGAATCATTTTCTCAGCAATTCCATGTACAGTCCCTTTCCATCCTGCATGAGCAATTCCTATTGCTCCTGAACCTGGATGGAAAAAGTATAAGGGAACACAATCTGCATAACACAAAGTAAGAAACGTTCCAGATTCAAATGTAAAAAATCCATCGGTTTGTTTAAATGCATTCTCATATTCCCTTGCACCTATGCCCCTATCTTGCTTTGTTACTTTTACAATATTCGTTTCATGTGTTTGTTGCGCGGCTACCCAATGATCTAACGGAAAAGTAAGAATTTTTGCTAAATGCTCTCGATTTCCAAGGACAGATTCTTGTGTATCTTCCACATGAAAACCAACATTCAAACTTGTAAAATTCTCTTTACTTTTTCCGCCATTTTTACTTGTAAAACCCGCCATCAAGTGACGATCATTTTGCATCCAATCTGCAATGACAAAATATTCTTCTTTTTGAATTCTAAATGGTTCCATCCAACTACCTCTTTTATTTCCGTATTGTATCATTTTATCACACTACAGAAGTCCTTCCCAGTAAAATAGCAGATTACTTTTCTTCATCACTATATCTTAATTCATTTGTTTCTTTATAGCGAACAAGTATGACATCCTCGCCAATTTTTATTATATTTTTCCACGGAATAATAACATCTTCATCCTTTCCAAAGAAGCCCAACAATTTACCCGTACCTGAAATAACAATGGCATCAATTTTTCCTGAAATGAGATTGATTTCAATATCACTAATATTCCCTAATTTTTTTCCATCTGCAACATTAACCACATCTTTTATCTGGAATTCAGAAATTCTCACCATTTTTACACTCTCCCTTTTACCCTTTATCTATATATATGAACAAAAGGTTAAGGAAAAATGAACATTCTCAACAAACAATTTAAAAAAGCTGCCTCATGCATGGCAGCTTTAGCTTTGAATGTTTTTATTCATTTGTTTAATGGCCGCTTTTTCTAGCCGTGATACTTGAGCCTGTGAGATTCCAATTTCCTCTGCGACTTCCATTTGCGTTTTCCCTTGAAAAAATCGTTTCCGTAGTATCAGCTTTTCCCGTTCATTCAATCTTCGCATACCTTCTTTAAGGGCGAGTTCTTCAATCCATTGGATGTCTTTATTCTTTTCGTCACTTAATTGATCCATAACAAAGATTGGATCTCCCCCATCATTGTAAATAGGTTCAAAAAGAGAGACTGGGTCTTGAATCGCATCGAGTGCGAACACAATTTCCTCATGTGGAACATCGAGTTCTTTTGCAATTTCTTCTGTTGTAGGCTCCCGTGATGTTTTGCTCATTAATCGTTCCCGAACTTGTAAAGCCTTATAAGCAATATCCCGCAAAGAGCGAGAAACTCGTATCGGGTTGTTATCACGTAAATAACGTCTAATCTCACCGATAATCATCGGAACAGCATAGGTAGAAAACTTTACATTTTGACCTAAATCAAAATTATCTATTGATTTCATAAGTCCAATACAGCCTACTTGGAACAAATCATCAACGAACTCACCCCTGTTATTAAACCTCTGGATAACACTTAATACAAGGCGTAAGTTACCGTTAACAAGCTTTTCGCGTGCGGATATATCCCCCTCTTGTTGCAATTGCCTGAAGAGTAATCTCATTTCTTCATTTTTCAATACTGGAAGCTTTGATGTATCAACACCGCAAATTTCTACTTTGTTTCGAGTCAATCCATTTCCCTCCTTACAGGAGCTGCTGTACAAAAAACAGTATTTCCCCTGTAAGGAAAAATATGCACCTGTAAGGAGGGGGAGAAAAAGGGAATATAGATCTAAACCTCGACAAGCATTAGGTTTACGGTCCTTCTGTCAACACAGAAAATTTATTTAGACCATTTTATTAAATTCTTTTTTTAGCCTTTTAATAATTCTCTTTTCAAGTCTAGAAATATAGGATTGTGATATCCCAAGCATATCCGCGACATCCTTCTGTGTTTTTTCTTCACCCGAACCGAGACCGAAGCGAAGTTCCATGATTTGTTTTTCACGATCTGAAAGTTGGTGAAGCGCTTTTAATAAAAGTTTTTTATCAACACTCGCTTCTAGATCTTTTGTGATAATGTCGTTATCTGTACCTAAAACATCTGAAAGAAGCAATTCATTTCCGTCCCAATCAATATTTAACGGTTCATCAAATGATACTTCGGAACGAATTTTATTATTCCTCCGTAGGTACATCAAAATTTCATTTTCAATGCACCTGGATGCATATGTAGCAAGTTTGATTTTTTTTTCAGGATTAAATGTATTCACTGCTTTGATTAAGCCAATTGTGCCAATACTGATCAAATCCTCAATATTAATTCCAGTGTTTTCAAATTTTCTAGCAATATATACAACCAATCTTAAATTTCGCTCAATTAATATGGATCTTGCTGCCTTATCACCTGTTGGTAACTTTTCAAGTAACATGGCTTCTTCTTCTTTGTTTAAAGGAGGAGGTAGAGCTTCGCTTCCGCCAATGTAGAAAATTTCATCAGTTTTCAAACCTAGTTTGATTAGTAATTTATACCAATAGAACGTTAAGCGAAGTTTGAAACGTTTCATTTTTTATCCTCCTTACTGATTTTTGTTTATGAAAGGCCACGCTTTTTCTCCAGATTGAGAACTTAGCCATCCGAAATTGATGTTAAAAACCGACCTCATTCCCAGAGTCTTTTAAGCTTTCATATGTTGAACCAGCATTTTTTTTGATTATTTTTTTCTCATTAAGCATTTTGGGATGGACAATACATTGGAAGGCATCATCGGATGAGAGTTGCTGCATCGTAAATGAAACTAAACCTTTTTCGATTGTCAGAGTTTCTTCGTCATGAATGATTTGAATTTGTTCTGGTTTAAGTGCAATGATAAGTTGATGATCTCTGCCCATTACCTTATAAGGGATAATTCTCATACGATTTTCCCAGTCTGGTGATATTGATTGTTTCCCCATCATGACAAGTTCTGAATCAACTACAATTTTTCTTAGTTCTGTTGGTAGTTCATCCGCTATCTTGTTAATAGATACAAACATCACAGGCATTTTCGAAATAGGATCGTACAATTGATTGCCACTATCGACTAATCCTTTGAAATGAAATCTTTGCCCACCAATGATAATACTGACCATAATGAGATGACTGTGTTGTATTTTGGCTACTTCCACTTTTTCGAAACTTTTTCTAGAAAAATGCCAAACGATTGGAAATCCCAAAACAACAAATAACCAGCTAATTGGATCTCCAAAACCTTTTACACTAGCTAGAGCCACAGAGGATGTAAGATTTACATCAAATTGAATAAAATAGTGAACACCAATTAATGAACCACCAACAAGAAAAGTAACTAAATAAAAGATCATTAATCCGGTCATAAAATATTTGAATCTCTTAAAACCAAACACAATTAAAATCATGACAACTGAAAACAGAAGTTTTACAATCGGATGTCCAGAGAAACCATTCAATGGTGTTATGGATAATAAGATAATAATAGAGCCGACAAAACCTCCTACAAATATCCTCCAATAAAAAATATCTCTTTTTAAAATAAGAGCTGTTAAATAAAGAAGGAAGCTATCAAACATAAAATTTAGTAGCCAAATAACATCTAAATAAACAGCCAAAGGCTTCCTCCCTAATTCTATTAATCTGTTCTGTTCTAATCTATTATGGAACAGTATATCGTAACTCCGTTGCTGAAGTGTGTCACTTTCTGTGTATAAAAAAACAGAAATTTACACTATTCCCACCGTATTTTGTCATTTACCCTTTTCCCATTATTTTCTTCTCATGTGTGATTATGGTCACTCTTTCTATAATTGTTTTTCACTATACTTATAGTGAAAAACAATTAGGAAAGAGGTTTTGGAAATGTTGGATAAAAAAACAATTGATATTATTAAAAGTACAGTACCCGTTTTAGAGGAATATGGCGTATCGATTACGAAAAGGTTCTATGAGCTCTTATTTACCAATCATCCAGAACTATTAAATGTATTTAATCATGTCAATCAAAAACAAGGTAGACAACAAACAGCACTTGCAAATGCTGTTCTCGCAGCTGCAAAGTATATCGATGATCTTACCGCGATCCTTCCGGCCGTTTCTCAAATTGCTCAAAAGCACCGGTCCTTAGGTATTCAGGCTGAACAATATCCAATAGTGGGGGAAAACTTAATTCATGCTATAAAAGATGTACTTAAAGAAGCTGCAACCGATGAAATAATTGAAGCTTGGACAAAGGCATACGGGGAAATTTCAAATGCATTTATCGGGGTCGAACGTGATCTTTATGGGGCTGCAGAACAAGCGGTTGGTGGGTGGAAAGATTTTCGTCCATTTACGATTTGGAAAAAGGTGGTTGAAAGTGATGTCATTACATCCTTCTATTTAATACCTGCTGATGGTAAAGAAATTGCCTCATTTAAATCCGGACAATATATTAGTGTAAAACTGAATATTCCCGGGATTGAATTCACTCATATTCGTCAATATAGCCTTTCAGACTCATCTGATAAAGATTACTATCGTATTTCAGTTAAACGTGAATCTGGAAGAGACAGTGCGCCTGATGGAGTTGTGTCAAACTATTTACATTCCTCCATCAACGAAGGAGATACAATAAATATTAGTGCTCCTGGAGGTGATTTCATGCTTACTCCAACAAGAAAACCGATTGTACTTTTAAGTGGCGGAGTGGGAATTACCCCTATGATGAGTATGTTCAATTATTTGGTAGGAAAGGATCTACCTGTTCCTGTTACATTTATACACGCCGCAATTAATGGAAACTTCCATGCATTTAAGGATACTCGCTTAAATTCTGCTTCCAACAAAGACTTAAACATCTTTTATGCGTATGAAAAACCAACGAATACGGATCGACAAGAAAATAGTTTTGATCACGAGGGGTACCTAGACGCTGATACACTGAATAAATGGATTTTCAATAAGGATAGTATCGTCTATTTCTGTGGCCCTATTCCATTTATGAAAGCAATGAATCATGCCTTAAAAGAAATTGGCATTCCTGAAGATCATATACACTTTGAATTTTTTGGTCCTGCTTTGACGTTATAAAAAAATAAATAATAATTCCAAAAAGGCATAACCATTTAGGTTATGCCTTTTATTTTCAAGAAACTACAAGACCAAAGCGTCTCCGTATTGCATTTTACCTTCTTCTGTTTCGGTTACGAAGGAAAGTAGGGATATCAAGAGCTTCATCACCAGTTTGTGGAGTAACACTTCTTGGTTGTTCTACCACTGGCGGTTCTTCTCTTTTTGGCTCACGTTTAACATTTGCCGTTGAAGGCTTTTGCGGTTGTCCAAAAGCCGGTCTAGTTGGCTTTGGTTGTATAACTTCTTCATTAAATCCAGTTGCAATAACTGTTACAATAATTTCATCCTTTAAATTATCATTGATAACAGATCCGAAAATCATATTCACTTCTTGATCAGAAGCACTTGCAACAATATCCGCTGCCTCCTGTACTTCATACAAACTTAAATTAGATCCTCCAGTAATATTTAACAATACACCTTGGGCACCATCTATCGAGGTTTCAAGTAATGGAGATGAAATTGCTTTTTTCGCAGCTTCAGCTGCACGACTTTCACCGGAAGCAACACCAATTCCCATAAGTGCCGATCCTTTATTAGACATAATGGTTTTCACATCCGCAAAATCCAGATTAATCAATCCAGGAACTGCAATTAGATCAGATATCCCTTGTACCCCTTGACGAAGAACATTATCTGCTTCTCTAAATGCTTCAAGCATCGGTGTACTTTTATCAACAATTTCAAGAAGACGATCGTTCGGGATCACGATTAATGTATCAACCGATTCTTTCATAGCAGAAATCCCGCCTGCAGCTTGTGTAGCCCTTTTTCTCCCCTCAAATGTAAAAGGTCTTGTCACAACACCAACAGTTAAAGTACCTAAATCTCTGGCAATTTGAGCAACTACAGGAGCAGCACCCGTTCCTGTTCCGCCCCCCATACCGCAAGTAACAAAAACCATATCCGCTCCCCGTAAGGCCTCTTCAATTTGCTCTTTACTTTCTTCAGCAGCTTTCTTACCAACTTCAGGATTAGCCCCAGCACCAAGTCCTCTGGTTAATTTCCCACCAATTTGCATCTTTATTTCTGCTTTAGAAAGATTTAATGCCTGGGCATCTGTATTGACTGCAATAAATTCAACACCTTGAACTCCATGCTCTATCATACGATTAACGGCATTGTTTCCACCACCACCAACACCAATAACCTTTATCGTCGCTAATGTCTCTATACTTGTTTCGAATTCCAGCATGACAAATCCTCCTAATCCGTCGATATCCCTGTTAGCTATTCGCACTCGGATTGCTACATTATATCAGATTATTTTTTCTATTTTATTCAAAGAAGTATCCAAAAAACTTTTTCACTTTTGATGTTACTTTCTCTTCTGGTTGTTTTTCTTGTTTTGTTTTTACTTGTGTTTGTTTGACTGGTCGCTTCTCTTTTACTTCATGATTAGCAGTTTGCGAACTCATTTGTCTTCCTTGAATTTTAGCATTTTTATAGGCAAACTTAATTAAGCCAACTGCCGTTGTATATTGTGGTTCTCTAACCCCAATATAATCGGGGATCGCAATTCTAACACGACTTTGGAATACATCTTGAGCAAGTTCTAAAATTCCAATTGTATTTGCAACTCCTCCAGTTAACACAAAACCGCCTCGAAGATCTTTCACACCTAAGTGATGAAGGTCTACTAAGATTAGTTCAAAGATTTCTTCCATTCTAGCCTCAATAATATCACTAATCTCTAATTGATTAAACTGTTGCTGCTGATCGCTTCCAATTATGGACACACTAAACACTTCATCCTCGGATGCAAGATCATAAAAGGCACAACCGTATTTCATTTTAATATTTTCAGCATCTTCTGATGAAGTCCGAAGACCAATTGAAATATCTTTTGTAATATGGTCTCCACCGATAGGGAGTACAGTAGTATATTTCAGTCCACCGTTTTCAAAAAAGGCAATCGTTGTAGAGCCCCCTCCAATATCAATAAGGGCAACACCGAGATCTTTTTCATCTTTTGAAAGAGCAAATGATCCTGCAGCTAGCGGTTGTAAAGTTATGTCTAATATTTCCAATCCTGCTTTTTCCACACAACGCAATACATTATGTAAGATTGTCTTTGAACCAGTAATGATCGTTCCTTCCATTTCAAGTCGAACACCAATCATTCCGCGTGGATCATTAATTTCATCAAGACCGTCAACAATAAATTGCTTCGGGATCACATCAATAATTTCTCTTTCTGGTGGAACAGAAACCACCTGAGCCGCATCAATGACCCTGGCAATATCCTCATCTGAAATTTCCCTATTTTCACTAGATACGGCAACAACACCATGTGAAGGCTGGAGCATGATGTGATTGCCTGTTATTCCCACAATCACTTGTCTAATGTCCATACCAATCATTCTTTCTGCTTGTTCTATTGCCCTCCTAATAGAATGAACGGTCTCATCTATATCAACAATTGAACCCTTTCGTAAGCCTTCAGACGGTACGTTCCCTACTCCGATAATATTCAACGAGTCTTTAACCATTTCACCTATGATTACTTTCACACTGGATGTACCGATGTCAAGGCTAACATATATTTCATTGTTGTTCATTCTATGGCACCTCCCTTAAATATAACAATTTGAACAACCTTTTTTGTTTACACATAAGTAATAATTTTCTTGACAAATGGTCGACTACACATCCTAGTTAGCTTTTCACTTTTTGGATTTTTTAAGCAAAATCGATCAATTATACTCATCGTAGTTTACCTATATCCTAAATTTATTCGTCAAAATTATATTATTCCCTTTTTTTAAAATAAATTTTTTGCTTTTTACTTGATCCTTTTGAAAGTAATATCCTTCTAATTACAGCAATATTTTGAAAAAGTCTAACACCAAAGGCAAAAACTGCTGCTAAATATAAGTCTACACCAAGATGGACACCTAGAAAAGCTAAACTTGCAGCCAAAATAATATTAAAAAAGAAACCTGATACAAATACTTTCTCATCATATATACCTTGCAAATTAGCCCTTATGCCTCCAAACAGTGTATCTAACGCTGCTAGTACAGCTATTGATAAATAGTTAGAGTACTCAACTGGAATTTGAATATCAGTCGAAAAGCCAAGTAATAGCCCTATAATTAACCCTAAAACGGGTAGCCACATGTTTAACCTCCTTTTTCAGTATCCGCAAGCTCCATGTTACGGATTTCTATCGTGTCCTTGTAAGCTGGTATGCTTACTATTGGTTGTGGAGTTGAAAAGGATAAACGAAAATTTTGAATAAAAAATTCTTCTGCAGAATCCGATACTTGCATTTGATTATATAGTTTCTCGGCTGTATCCATGTTATCAACAGCTACTTTCACCTCAATCGGAAAGCGATCTAGTGGAAAACCATCCATTTTCGTTATACCATTAATATCACGAATAACGGAGATATTAATCCACCTTTGGTCTGCAATGGAAATTTCTGAGGCACCAAAGCGGTTTAATTCATTAATAAGTGCGTGTAGCAAATAGGGTGAAATCGGTTCAACTGTTTCCCCAAGTAATAGTTCCTCACTTACTGGCAAAATATTGATCACGATTCCCGGACCTTCATATTTCTCCAATCCCGCTTCGCCCTTAAACTCACGTAAGGTTTCTTTCAGAACTTGTTCTTTACTTTCTAACCTTTCTGTTTCATATTTTTCGATTCTTTCTTCGTTTGAACGAATTTCTTGAACTAAACTAAGATACAGTTCCTTGTCTTTCACCAAGTCTTCTCGTAATTGTGAAGTATCACGTGTATCACGAATAATAGGTTCATTCACAGTTTGAAACTGTATAGCGGTCATAAAACCAATAATTAACGTTATGACAGTCATACTTATCTTTTTTTTATCCCCCATTTTCGCTCCACCAAACTTTCTGTACAGCCAATCAGTTATTTAAAATTGCATTTATAATGATTTCATTTTTTTCTTCTAATGCAAATTGTACATTTTCACTCACTAACATATCTTTTACTCCGCCCTGCAAATTTAACGATGCTGACATCGTTTTTACATCCCCAATGGCCGTAATAACAAATGGAGCAGGGTGTTGATATCCATCTATTTCGATCACGGGCCCGTTACATAATATATATGAATCATGGGACAGCCTTTGTCCATTAATCGCGATTGCACTTGCGCCCGAAATATAGAGTTCATTTACAACATGAAATATATGGTGCTCATGAACGATATAATTATTTACATTCGTCTCATTGGGATTATAATCAGCATCAGCTAGAGTCACTTGGACTCCTTTGCCTTTTACTTTTACTTTTCCAAGATGCATCCTGAATTTTTCGGCATCATCAGCAAGATTAGAGTAGACTTGAGCTTCGTTAGAAAGTTCTTTTTCCATCTTCAAAACTTGTGTTTGTTTTTGATAAAGCTCCTTTTGCAACTTTTGATTTTTTTCTTCTTGTTCGATTATTTCTGTACGCAATTCAAGATCACGTGTGAATTGACGACTCGTCATGTTCGTGTGATCATTTTTTTGCTCTGTTAAATGGTATGAAAAAGAAATCATATAGCCAAAAACTAGACAAACGAGTGTCATGATCACATATTTACCCTTCACGATCTTCTCCCGTTTCTCCGGATTCATCCGTTTCAGCTCCTTCCGATTCATAGGATTTAAAGAATGAACCCACCTCTAAATTAATGATGCCTTTTTGGTTAGGGGCCAACTGTCCAATAATGGAAGGATAATGGGACATTTTCTTTGCAAATGTTCGTATTGTAGCACTTACTTCATTTCCATCATTCATAAAAAGCGATATATGATAGAGATCTGTTTTTTGGGGATCATAATGAATCTCTGATATCGAATTCAGTACTTCATCAGGTAATTGTTCTAAACTATCCATCATTTCCTTCAATACATCGTTTTCAGAGAAACTGTAAAGTACGGGGGCATTTAATGGAAGGTCAGTGGTTTGTTTTTCATCAAGGACTTGTCCATTCTCCAATACTGGGATGAAGCTTTTACCTTTAGAAATATAGGCAATCCGTTTTAATTCTTGGATCTTAATCTCAACTGTATTTGGAAAGTGAATTTCCACTTCAACTTTTTTCATTTCGGGTAGCTCATTCAGTTTATCCTCAATTGCTTTTCCTTGAACATTCCATATGTTTGTATCATTATTAATTCCTGCACTCGAAGTAATTTCTTTATCCGAATGGACATGATTTCCTGAGATGGTGATCGTTTTCACATGACTTAATGGAGATTGGAAATATACTATAAAGGCAATCAGCATGAAAAACAGAAGCAGCAATAGAATCAGCCGACGATTAGCTTTTTTTCGTCTTTGTTCTTTTAATTTAGGTATTCGATCCTCTAAAGACACTACTTTTCTTTTTTTCATACCAACCACCTCCTTAGTTAGTCATCTCCTGACAAGTATTTTTAATTTAAAACAACGGCACGAATTTGCATGCCGTTATATTTGCAATCCATTTTTTTAGTGTCTAACATCAATGAATAATTATAACACAGTAAATGGAAATTGAGATGGATTGTTCACCATTACTTTCGGCCTATTATTTCGACCTCTGTTTCCATTCTGACCTTGTATGAACCATAAATTGTTTTTTTAACATAATCAATTAATTGTAGAACTTCTTCCGCTTTAGCATTTCCAGCATTAATAATAAAATTTCCATGCATTTCAGAAATCTGTGCACCACCTATTTGATAGCCTTTTAACCCGGCCTCTTCTACTAATCTTCCTGCATAATATGGGAGGGGATTTCTAAAAATACTTCCTGCACAAGGAAAATTCCAAGGTTGAGTCACTTTTCTATACTCTTTATTCTTTTGCATTGCTTCCATGATTTCTTCTTTATTTCCTTCTGCTAATTGGAATTCAGCCTCTACAACAATCCCTGGACGTTTTTTTTGTAAAACAGAAGTACGATAAGAGAATTCCATTTCCTTATTCGTTAACCATTCAAATGTACCATCTTCAAAAAGAATATGTGCACTTGTCAAAATTTTTGAAACATCCGATCCATGTGCACCTGCATTCATATATACAGCTCCACCAACCGAACCTGGTATCCCGCTAGCGAATTCAAATCCAGATAGAGCATTTCGACTAATTTGAACAGCAAGACTTACGACTGAATAACCTGCACCAACAATTATCCTATCCGCATTAATTTCGAGTTGATTCAAGCCATTTCCAAGCTTTATCACAACTCCCTCTATCCCTTTATCAGACACAAGCAAATTGGATCCTCTTCCTATTGCTCTCCAATTAACTTTATATTTCCGAACCAATTCCATTGTTTTTTCCAAATTCTTAATGGATGAAGGCTCAATGAACAAATCAGCAGGTCCACCTATTTTAATCGTTGTATGACTAGCTAAGGGTTCATCTTTTTTAATGCTTCCAATTTTCCATTCTATAAGTTCATTCATCAGTTCGTTTAGATTATTATCCATAGTTACCTCCTAAAAAATAGGTTACCCTAGTCTATGCAAAGGGAATTTCCTGAGCTACTTTTTCTTTTCAACGAGCTCCCCCATTAGATTATAAAGTCTATCTGCCGCATCGGGTATTCCTAATTTTTTAGCTGCCGTTTTCATCTGTGTTAATGTTTGTTCATTCATTAGAATACGATCAATTTCTGACACCAGCTTTTGACCATTTAAATCACTTTCGAGTAACAATTTGGCAGCATGATGATCACTTAGAGCACGAGCATTTTTTTCTTGATGATTATTCGTGACATATGGACTTGGGATTAAAATACTTGGAATCCCAAGTGATGTTAACTCAGCTAAAGTCGTTGCACCTGCTCTTGCAACTGTTAAATCCGTACCAGCAAGTACCTCAGGCATATTATGAACAAATGGCTTAATGACAACGTTTTTCGGATTGCCCACTTTTTCAACTTCCTTTTTCACCTTATCATAATGAACGTCACCCGTAACATATAAAACTTGATATGGCTTTTCTCCAAGTTGGGATAATGATTGCAAAACAGCATCATTGATAGGCCTAGCACCGCGGCTTCCTCCTACAATCAATACAACTGGCTCCGTTAAACTTAACCCAACTGACAATCTCCCTTTTATCCCATCTTGGTTCAATACTTCTGAAGCGCGGGGATTTCCAGTTAACACTACTTTTTGATCAGGAAAATAAGATCTAGCATCCTCAAAACAAACCGCTATCCGATCAACATATCGACTTAAAAATTTGTTTGTTAAACCTGGAACACTATTTTGTTCATGTATAATGGTTGGGATTCCAAGCTTCGCAGCAGCATAAACGACCGGGCCACAGACATAGCCACCCGTTCCAATCACCACATCTGCCCCAAACTCCTTCAACATTTTTTTACTTTCCCCTACTCCTTTTATAAAACGCATAATGGTTTTCATATTTTCGAGTGAAATTTTTCTTTTAAAACCAGTAATATGAATGGATTTAAACGGTATGTTCTCCATCGTTACAAGCTTGCTCTCTAGACCCTTTTCTGTTCCTATGTATAAGAATTTAGCATCATTGGTTTCCTTTTTAATTTCACGTATGAGAGCTAAAGCAGGATAGATATGTCCACCCGTTCCTCCCCCACTGACAACAATATTCATTTTTCCACCTCAAACCCCTTAATTAAATTAAAATTGATTTTCTCATAAAATACAAAAATGTGCGAGAAATCACTTGGTCGCTTTATCTATTCTACTATATTCTATACCATTGTAAGATACCATCAAAAGAATGTTTTAGAATCGTAATAATTTATATATGTTAGACGATTCCTGTAATATGTGAAAATGAATGGATATGAATCAAAAAATTCAGTTAACTATACATTTTTTACACAAAAAAACTGACCACATTACAGGTCAGCATGATGAAAATTAATAACGCGAATAACGGCTAATGTTCAATAATACACCAATCGCCATCAGCATGAGTGTTAAGGATGATCCACCATAACTTAGGAATGGTAATGTAATCCCTGTAACAGGCATTAATCCTGTTACAACACCAATATTGATCATGACTTGAATGGCAACCATGGCAATGATTCCAACTGCAAGAAAACTCCCATATAAATCGGGTGCACCTAAAGCAATTCGGATTCCTCTCCAAAGTAAGAGTGAAAATAATAGTAAAATGAACGATCCTCCGATAAAGCCAAGCTCTTCAGCTAAGATGGCAAATATAAAATCCGTTTGTGGCTCTGGCAGGTAAAAGAACTTTTGTCGACTTTCACCCAACCCCAATCCAAACAAACCACCTGGACCTATAGCAAAAAGCGATTGGATAATTTGAAAACCACTTCCCAACGGATCCTGCCATGGGTCTAAAAAGGATGTAATTCGTTTCATTCGATAGGGTGCAGAGACTACAAGTGCTGCAAACGCTGCAACACCGATTAAACCCAACACGACAAAATGACGAATACGCGCTCCTGCAATAAAGATCATCACAATACATGTTCCAACCATTACAGTCCCTGTTCCTAAATCTGGTTGGAGCATAATCATCCCAAATGCTAAGAATACTATACCAAGCGAAGGTGCCAATCCCTTTTTAAAAGAGGTGATAAACTTTTGCCTTTCTGATAAAAATTTTGCCAAGAAAGCAATCATGGCTAACTTCATAAATTCAGACGGTTGAACTGAGAAGGCCCCAATTCCAATCCAGCTTCTCGATCCATTTCGCATATTCCCAACTCCTGGGATTAGCACAAGAATCAACAGGACAAAGCAGATGATGGTTAAAACCTTTGCCCAGGTTCTCCAGGTCCAATAATCAATGTTCATAATGAAAAACATAGCGATTATCCCAACACCAGCAAACAACATTTGTCTTTTTGCAAAGAAAAAAGAATCGTCAAATTTATACTCTGCCCATACCGCACTAGCGCTGTACACCATAATTAATCCTATTGCTAAAAGAGTAAAAGTTAAAATAAGTAACGTAATATCAGGAGTCGTTTTTTTTGTGGGCACAGATCACACCTCAAAATGCAAGTATTAGGGCTTGCACAATAAGAAAGTAGGGGTTCTAGCTGACAAAACAAGAAATTCTAGTAACCCCTACTAACTCACACCACTTAAGAAGTCATCCTCTCTTTTTTAGAGACAAGCCCTTACTTAAGCTTATGCACTGCTTCTATAAAAATGTCTCCCCTTGCTTCAAAAGTTTTAAACTGATCCCAACTAGCACAAGCCGGAGATAACAAAATCACATCTCCTGACTCCGATAGTTGATATGCAAGAGGCACCGCTTCAACCACATTATCGACACGTTTAATCGATTTTAACCCTGCCTTCCTGGCTGCATTTTCAATTTTTTCCGCTGTTTGACCGAATGTAATAATCGCTTTCACATGATTAAAGTATGGAATTAGTCCATCAAATTCATTTCCACGATCAAGCCCTCCAGCAAGGAGAATAATAGGTTTATTAAAAGCAACAAGCGCTTTCGTTGTAGCTAAAATATTTGTTGCTTTTGAATCATTATAGAATTTTCTACCTTCGATCTCTTCAATAAATTGCAATCGGTGTTTCACTCCCGTAAACGTGTTTAACACCTGACAGATCGCTTGATTTGTCACACCAGATAATTTAGCTACTGCTACTGAGGATAAGATATTTTCTAAATTATGTTCACCAGGTAATCGAATATCCGCTATTTTAATAATCTGTTCCCCATCGAAAACAACCCAACCTTCTTTAACAAAAATTCCTGATTCAAGCTCTCTTTTTGCTGAAAAGGGAATAATTTGGGCTTTAGAACGTGCAGCAATCTCCATAACTTCTTCCTGCTCTACATTAACAATAAAATAATCCTCTTCAGTCTGATTTTTAGTAATATTAGCTTTCGCTTTTACGTATTCTGATCTTGTTCCATGATAATCAAGATGAGCATCATACAAATTAGTTAAAATGGCCATCCTCGGGCGGAAAGTCGGTGTCCCCATTAACTGGAAGGATGATAGTTCAATCACAATTTGGTTAACTTCCTGAGCTTCTTGAGCCACTTCAGAAGCAACTGTACCGATATTGCCTGCAATTAAAGGCTCTTTTTTCCCCGCTTTCAGCATTTCAAACACTAACGTCGTCGTTGTCGTCTTCCCATTTGTTCCTGTAATACCTATAAACGGAGCGTCAGAAATCTGATATGCCAGCTCGACTTCAGTAATGACAGGAATCCCTCTTTCAAACGCCCCTTTAATCATCGGATTGTGATAGGGAATTCCAGGGTTTTTGACTATTAATTCATATCCCTCATCAAGCATTTCAATTGGGTGCCCCCCGCATATTACTGTAATTCCTTGTTCAAGTAAGCCTTGTGCTTCAGGATTTTCAGCTAATGGTTTTTGATCATTTACCGTTACAAAAGCACCTAACTTATGTAAAAGAGTTGCTGCACCTACACCACTTTTGGCTAACCCTAGAACTAAAACTTTTTTATGAAGATACGTATTGATCATTTTCATTTATAACCACACCTCAATATAGATTCCGATTATCGCAAACAATAACCCAACACTCCAAAACGTTACAACAACCCGCCATTCGCTCCATCCAAGCAACTCATAATGATGATGCAATGGACTCATACGAAAAATTCTCTTCCCAGTTGTTTTAAAGGATAGGACTTGTAAAATGACAGAGAGCGTTTCAATCACAAAAACACCACCAATAATAAGAAGGATCAATTCAAACTTTGTTAAAATTGAAACCGCTGCAATGGCCCCGCCCAGAGCCAATGATCCTGTATCACCCATAAACACTTTTGCAGGATGGGCATTAAAGACAAGAAAACCAAGAACGGCCCCCACAATGGCTACAGAGAAAATGGCTACCTCATATTGCGATTGGCTCCAAGCTAATACCGCAAATGCACCAAAGGCAATGGCTGCAGTTCCAGAAACAAGTCCATCTAGCCCATCTGTTAAATTAACAGCATTTGAAAAACCCACAAGCCAAAAGACAATAAACAATGCATAAAAATATCCAAGTTCCAATGAATAATCAGTCAGTGGAATTTCAATGGCTGTTGAAAAATTGGTTTGCTTTAATAAAAAGTAAACAATAACTGAAATAAGAATTTGGCCAAGTAACTTTTGTAATGATGTTAAGCCAAGATTTCTTTTTAGTACTACTTTGATAAAATCATCTAAAAATCCTAATAGTCCAAAACCAATCAAGATAAATAAAAGCAGAAAAGTTTTAATCGTAGGTTCACTGAATTTCTCTGTCAGCACTAAAGTGGTGATAATAACAGAAAGTAGAATCATCACCCCACCCATTGTAGGTGTACCCGTTTTTTTCTGATGCGATTTAGGTCCTTCTTCTCGAATACTTTGTCCAAATTTTAATCTTTTCAAGAAGGGAATAAAAATGGGAGATAATAGCACTGTTATCAAAAAACCAAGTAATATCGTAAAAAAAATAACTTGCTCTAACACATTATTCCCTCCCTTCCCGTTTAGTTTGTTTATTTAATAAAGTAAATTCCTTTACTATCTCAGCAATATCATATGTGTTCCTTATTCTATTCAGACTGTTTTTATGAAATAAACAAAATGTAGTTTGATCACTTTCAATTATTTCACTTGATGCTATTTTCTTACTTAATTGATTTAACATATCCTCTAAACCTTTCCATAAATCATTTGTTAAAAACACGGGAAAATAACTTGGAGTATAGGATGGAAGAGTTTTTTCTTCGTCCCATATTGCGGCAATCGCACCATTTTCAATGGCTTCATTTAATTCCCCAGAGTCACTATATACCGGAATAAAAATTCCTTTTGGTTGTAATACTTGTGAAAATGCAGTAACCGTATGAAAGTGAAGCACAGAATCATTTATTCCTCTTCTATTTGGAAATAAATTGGCCAATTCATTATAAGTTAGCGGCATTTCATTCGCTCCTCAATCGCCTCTTTTGCAACAATCCGATCATCAAAGTCGAAAATTTCTTGCCCGATAATCTGATACGTTTCATGACCTTTTCCAGCAATTAATATAGCATCACCCTCCTTGGCCTCATTAACGACAAACTGTATCGCTTTTCTACGATCTGGAATACTTTTAAAGGTCTCTCCTGTGACGCCTGCTTCCATATCACGAAGGATCATATCTGGATCTTCACTTCGTGGGTTATCGGAAGTGAACACTGGATCGGTGCTTAGCGTACAGGCGATTTTTGCCATCAGAGGCCGTTTTGACTTATCACGATCCCCTCCGCATCCAACGACAACAAAGATGCGTTTTTTCGCAAGCTGACGCACAGTATTTAAAGCATTTTCAAGACTATCCGGTGTATGTGAATAGTCAACAATAACGGAAAAATCTTGTCCTGCATTCACCGCTTCAAATCGTCCTGAAACTCCCTCCACTTCTTCAAGAGAAGCGATAATATGATTCAACGGAACACCAGCAACAGCTGACGTAGCAATACTTGCAAGTACATTATAGACACTAAACTTGCCAATCATCTTCATCTTCACCTGATGGGAACCAAAAGGATTAATTAAATCGAAGGATGTTCCATTTACGTCCATCTTCATATTTGTGGCTCGAAAATCTGCTTCATGATCAATTCCGTATGTAATGACTCTTGCTGCTGTTATGCTCTTGTATTCTTGACTTGCAACATCATCTGCATTTAAAACTGCATATTTGGGCTTATGATCGTGAAATGCATTTCCAAGTTGTGAAAATAACAACCCTTTTGCACGACGATATTCATCCATCGTTTTATGGTAGTCAAGATGATCCTGAGTTAAATTAGTGAATACGGCTATATCAAAATCACATCCATGAACTCTTCCTTCCACTAATGCATGAGAGGAAACTTCCATAATCGCTGTCGAAACATTCCGATCTACCATTTGCTTAAATGTTTTTTGCAATGTTAAGCCTTCTGGTGTCGTATTTTTTGTTTCGAATTTCTCCCCAGCCATCTTTGTATACATGGTTCCAATTAATCCAGTTACTTGACCTTGATCTGAAAAAATCTTTTCAATTAAATGGCTGGTTGTTGTTTTGCCATTTGTTCCAGTTATCCCAATGAGGTTTATTTTTTGCGTTGGGTGTCCATAAAAGAAATCTGCTAATAATGTTATGGCACGTTTCGTATCTTTTACGACAATGACTGGTATTTGGAGTGGCATCTCTTTTTCAGCTAATACTACTACTGCCCCTTTCTTTTCAGCATCCTTAGCAAAATCATGTCCATCCACTCTGTATCCTTTTATACAGATAAACAAACTCCCTGGCTTAACCTTTCTATTATCGTTCTCTATAGATTCAATCTCTATATTCTTACCCTCTTGAGGTAAAAGGGGGTTTAAATAATGAAGTATAGTATGTAATTTCAATTTCCTCAAATCCTCTCAATATGAAATGCGAAAGCGGGTAAGCAATGGAACATCGACGTTAGCACATCCTGTGCAAGTCATTTATTAAAGTATAGCGATATTATTTTACATTATAAACTGTAATTAATCTATTTGTGATTTTGATTTTCCTCGCTAATGTAAAGGAGGCGGCTCCAAAAACAAGGCCGCCCAATTTAATATATATGAAACATTTACTAATATACGACACGTACTTATGGATTCATGATCTCTTTTTCTCCAAAATATAACCTGATCGTTGAACCTTCCTTTAATTTTACACCTGCTTTTGGGGTTTGGTTAATAACGTTCTCTCCTTCCCCACTTGAATCAATTTTCAAATTCAACATTAATTCACGGATTTCATTTTTTGTAATGCCAACAAGATCAGGAACCTCTATCATTGGAGTATCTTGCCATGTTAATTCTTTCTCAATTTGCTCTTTTCTTGGTTCAACCCCCATGGTTCTAAGACTATCTCCAATTATATTTCCGACAATCGGCGCTGCAACTGTTCCACCAAACTGAACCGTTCCTTTTGGATTGTCTACTGCAACATAGACCACGATTTGCGGATCATCTGCTGGAGCAAATCCAATGAAAGAGACAATATGGTTATTTTCTAAATAACGTCCATTTTGAGCTTTTTGTGCCGTTCCAGTTTTGCCTCCTACGCGATACCCATCAACAAATGCTTTTCCACCTGTTCCTTGAGCAACAACACTTTCAAGTGCATATCTGATTTCAGCAGATGTTTCCTTCGAGATTACTTTTCGCTTTGCAACAGGTGTTTTCTTCATGACCACTTCACCCGTTGTTGGATCAATTAGTTCTTTTGCTACATATGGGGTGTATAGTGTTCCACCATTAACAGCTGCTGACACAGCCGTTACTTGTTGAATTGGAGTAACCGAAACTCCTTGGCCAAAGGCGGTGGTCGCTTGTTCCACAGGCCCTACACGATCCAAATTAAATAGAATACCCTTTCCTTCTCCTTGAAGATCGATTCCCGTTTTTTCACCAAAGCCGAAATCTTTTACATATTTAAATAAAGCATCTTTTCCAAGTCTCTCTCCAAGTTCAACAAATCCCGGGTTACAAGAATTTTGGACAACCTCAAGAAAAGACTGACTTCCATGACCACCCTTTTTCCAACATCGTAGCCTTGCACCACCAACGCTGACATAGCCAGGATCATTAAAATGATCTTGTTCCAAGTCTACTTTACCCTCTTCCAGTGCTGCAGCAAGGGTAATAATTTTAAAGGTAGATCCTGGTTCAAATGAGCTCCAAACAGGTAGATTGCGATTATATATATCTGGGTCAACATGACGAAAATTAGCTGGATCGAAACTTGGTCTACTTGACATCGCCAGGATTTCACCGTTATTTGGATTCATGGCGATCGCAATTAGACCGTCCGGATTATATGTTGCCTGAGCATTATCTAATTCGCGTTCCACTATGGTATTTACCCTTGAATCAATCGTGAGTTTTAAATCTAAACCATTAACAGGCGGTTCGTAATCATCCGCCATATCGTTCATTCGTTGTCCTTTTGCATCCGCATAGAATTTCACAGAACCTTCCGTTCCACTCAACTCTTTATCATAAAAAAGTTCAAGTCCCATCAGTCCTTGATTATCGATGCCAGCAAATCCAAGAACATGGGAAAGATAGTTTCCAAAGGGATAATGCCGTTTGGAATCTTCACCAATGTATATACCTTTAATCCCAAGCGCTCGAATTTCTTTTGCTTTTTGGTGGGAAATTTTTCGTCCTTCTGGAATTTTCACACTACTAGTCTTTTTTGTAATTAAATCATATGCCTTCTCTTTTGACATATTTAATACAGATGCAAGTTTTTCTGCTGCCTCTGCAGGATTTTTGATTTGACGAGGAACAACATAAACTGTAGGTGCACTAATATTTGTAGCAAGTGCAACGCCATTACGGTCAACAATTTCTCCACGATTCGGTTCAAAAGGAATATTCCGGCTCCATAGGTCTTTTGCTTTTTCTGTAAGGCCTTCCCCTAATATCATCTGTACATAACCAAGTCGCATATCAATAATAAAAAAAATGAAAATTCCTATTAATAAGACCATTGTCAGTCTTTGTCTGACTGTAACATTAGAAACACGCATAAAAGAACGAACCTCCTCTTTTGAATATGGCTCGTTCCAATATATGCTTGTACTTTTATTATAGAACAGTGAATCACTCGTAACCGCTCATCAATCTTTGACCTCTATTTTATCCTTGCCTTCCTCATCCTCTTTTGTTGGTTCCTTTTTCTCAGAAGGTCTATCCAAATCAACAATTAAAAACTCTCCTTCTTTCATTGGTGATCCCGTTTTAACATTTTGCTTTACTACGTAACCATTTCCGACTGAATTAAGCTTCATATTGGCTACTTCAGCTACTTTCATTACATCTCTCAATGACCAGCCCGACATATCTGGAGCGGTTAATTCTCCATCTGTTTTGAGAACTACTTTCTCACCCGCTAGGAGCGATTCCTTCTCCGCTGGAATTTGATTTATGATATTGGATCCATTCCCAACCACTACAACTTTCATTCCTTTTTCAGTTAATTTATTCGTAGCCTCATCGACAGGGAGACCTATAACATTTAGATTTGGCACTGTTTCGATTATATTTTGATCACTTGGTTTAATTTGCAAATAGTGTAGACTATTTTTCATTACAGAAGTAAAGATCTTTGACACCGGAATGGAACCATCTGCAGAATCCTTAAACTCTGGCTGTTGCACAGCTACATACATAATTAACTCAGGATCATCCTTTGGTGCCATGCCGAGAAACGAAAAGATATAATTACTTGCCCCTGATAAGTATCCCCCGTTTCCAGGTATTTGTGCTGTCCCTGTTTTCCCAGCAACTTGATATCCTTCAATGGCATAATTTTTACCTGTCCCGTGCTCACCACTGATAACCGTTTCTAAATAGTCCCTTACTTGGGTAGCAGTACTTTCAGAAATTGGGGTCCCGACGACATCAGTCTTTACTTCTTTTATTTTTCCACCTGAATCCGGATCAACAATTTTATCGATCACATGGGTTTGCACCATATTCCCATCATTTGCAACTGCTGTTAATGCCTGCACTTGTTGGATGGGTGTAATGGCAGTGCCTTGACCAAATGCAGTCGTTCTTTTTCAATAGGATACGTATAAGCAACTTTGCCACTTGTTTCATTCGGCAGATCAATTCCTGTTGGCTGATCCAAACCAAACTTCGTTACATATTCTCTAAATTTTTCAAAACCCAACTTCTCATTAGCGATCTTAGCAAAAGCAACATTGGATGATCGCTGTATACCTTCAGAGTAAGAAATGGACCCCCAACCTATACCCCCATTATGATCACGTATCGGTTTTGATTTTGGATCAATCACATAGGTTCCAGATTGGAACCATTCATTTGGATTAAATACTCCTTCTTGTACTGCTGCTGCAAGAGTGAAAATTTTCATTGTTGACCCCGGCTCAAAAGATGTTTCAACAGCTTCATTATACCAACTGTTCTCAATCCCTGCCCTTGTCTCTGGATCAAAAGTGGGGCGTTGTCCCATGGCAAGAACTTCTCCTGTTTTGGGATCCGCCACAATGGCGATAATTTTTTTAGGTTTATACTCTTCAACGACTTTATTCATTGCATCTTCAAGTAAGATTTGAATTTTTCGATCGATCGTTAAATAGACATCCTTCCCATCTTCAGCTGCTTTAATTTGTTCTTTTCCATTTGGCAAAAGATATCCCCAAAGATCACTTTCAAATTTGAAAGATCCATTAGTACCTGTCAACACATCATTAAGACTTTTCTCCAATCCAAGTTTTCCGACAGTTATGGTTTTATTTTCTTCTGTCTGCTCTGTTTCCGTGAATCCAATTACATGTGAGGCAAAAATGCCATTCGGATAAAACCGTTTCAGTTCCCTCGTAAAGGTTATTCCTGGAAGCTTTAGCTTTTCGATCTTGTTTTTCATTTCATAGGTGATATCTCGACCTGCGGCACCAAATTCAACTTGAAATTTTTCTTCTTTCTTACCACTATTAAGTATTTTTCTGATAGCTGATTCTTTAATGTCAATATGCTTAGAAAGCTCACTTGCCGTTTTATCAATATCCACAACATGATTGGGTTCGTTTGGATCCAAAGTCATTTTTTTGTCAAGAATGGCAATTAAACTATAGGAACTTCGATCCTCAGCAATAACCTCACCGTTTCGATCATAGATCGTACCACGCTTTGCTTCGATAGTCCTAGAATCCGAATATTGTTGAGCGGCTTTTGCCGCTAAATGTTGACCTTTCACTTCTCCAGTGGCCTGAATATAGACAAAACGAAATAATAAGACAAAAAAGAGCAGACCGAATATTATAAATAATATCGTTGCTCCCAAATTGATATTTCTTTGCTTTTTAATCATTAATCTTGCACAACCTTAATATTTTGATCGTTTAGTGTAAGCCCTAATTTTTGTGCTTTATCCCTGATCCGTTCATATTGACTTAATTCATTCACCTGAATGGTTAGATCACTATTTGATTTTTCTTGTTCTTGAACCGTAACCTTTGTATCTTGAATTTCTTTATTTACTTGGTATATGGAAGCCTGATTGGAAATGATATGGACGGAACCAAAACAAAGCAAAGCTCCAAAGGTAATACCTAGGATCTTTTCACCAGGAGAAATCCGACCTTTTCGTTTTATTCGTTTCTTTGGAGCCACTATTGTTTGTTCTTGCTGCTCTTGACGAAGCTGTCTTGCTATATTTGCCATATTTATTCCCCTCCAATATCGAATGAATACTCTTCATATTATTTTTAAAGAATGATTGATGTTATCGTTTTTCAGCGATTCGAAGTTTGGCCGACCTTGCTCGATTATTCTGTTCTAATTCTTCTTCAGAAGGTAAAATAGGCTTTCTTGTTATTAGCTTCAAGACAGGCATAAATTCTTCCGGAATAACAGGCAAACCATGAGGCAATTCAGGTGTTGTACTTTCCTTTTTGAAAGCTACCTTACAAATACGATCCTCTAGCGAATGAAATGTAATTACACTAATTCTTCCACCTGTATTTAATAATGAGATGGCCTGTTGTAATGACTTTTCAAATACTCCTAACTCATCATTGACAGCAATGCGGATTGCTTGGAAAACTCGTTTTGCCGGATGGCCTCCTTTTCTCCTAGCAGGAGCAGGAATAGCCTCTTTAATTATCTCCACTAATTGTCCAGTTGTTTCAATTGGTGCCAAGGCTCTTGCTGCTTCAATTTTGCGAACAATTTGCTTAGAAAATTTTTCTTCACCATATTGAAAGAAAATCCGAACAAGCGCTTCATATGTCCAATGGTTGACCACATCAAATGCGGACAAACTTGCATCCTTGTCCATTCTCATATCGAGAGAAGAGTCATAATGGTAACTAAAACCTCTTTCTGGGTTATCCAATTGTGGGGAAGAAACACCTAAGTCATATAACACTCCGTCTACTTTTAAGACATTTTTCTTTTCCAGTTCCTCTTTTAAATGAATAAAGTTACTTTTAATAATGGTAAGTTTATCTCCATGAGAGGCTAATTTTTCTTTTGCATGATTGATCGCTACCTCATCTTGATCAAAGGCATATAATTTTCCTGCCTCAGATAATTTCGACAGGATCAATTCACTATGTCCTGCACCTCCAAGTGTGCAGTCTACATATATCCCATCAGGCTTAATATTCAAGCCATTAACAGCTTCATCAAGTAATACCGTCGTGTGATTAAACATTTATGTCCACCTTTCCAATCGTAACACATGGAAATTAAATCAATCCATTATTTCCAATTAAATATCCAACCCAATCATATTTTCTGCAATTTCAGCAAAAGAATCCGCTGATTCGCTGAAATAATCGTTCCAAATGTCTTGACTCCATATTTCAATTCGATTGGAAACGCCTAATAT
>C688J18823_10000322_pt1 | contig 27296 bp, 23 predicted proteins | sample HopSoiMetagenom1_FD_18823 | JGI IMG/M metagenome (IMG submission 18823) | reverse complement strand
CGCCGGCGGCCACCTTTTCCAGCGCGCCGGGCGGGATCACGCGCTGCAAACGCTCGCGCAGCTCGGCGGCCGACTGCGGCGCGCCGCCGGCGAACGGATCCAGCACCAGCACGCCGTTGCGCAATCGCAGCCGGACGAGGAAGTGGCCCGGGAACGAGACGCCTTCGAGGGGCAACCCGACGCGCCGGCCGAGCGCCATGTAAAGCACCGAGAGCGTGATCGGAATGCCGGTCTTGCGGTCCATCACCTCGTTCAGGTAGCTGTTGCGCGGGTCGTAGTACTCCTGCGTATTGCCGACGTAGCCCAGCTCGTCGAACAGGAATTCATTGAGCACCGCGACCCGCTCCTCCGGCTGAGAGGTCTGCGGCATGCGGCCGCGCAGGCGCATCGCCATGCGCTCGATCTCCCCGAGATAACGCTCGACCTCGAGCTTGGGATAAGCGTCCTGCGCGACCATCAGGCAGGCGTGCGCAAGGTCGATTCGCACGTCGTCCCGCGCCAGGAGCTCGGCGAACGATTCGAGCGGCACGCCCATCACGTCGCACCGCGCCGCGAGAAGTCGCGCGGCCTGAAGCCGAGGATGGCGAGCGCCGTGCCGTAGACCGCCACGCCGAGCGCGACCAGCCCGAGTACGGCGGGCAGCTTCTTCTGCCAAGGGGCACCGAACCACCAACTCGCCTCGCCCATGGCAAAGAACAGCGCCGCCGCCATGAGCGCGACCGCCACCGCCACCTTCAACGTGAACATCGCCCACCCCGGCTGCGGCACGAAGATCCCGCTGCGCCGAAGGCCGCGGTAGAGGAGCGCGGCGTTGAGGCACGCACCGAGACCGATTGCTAGCGCCAAGCCGGCGTGCTTGAGCGGAACGATGAAGGCGATGTTCATGGCTTGCGTCATGACGAGGGTAAAGATGCCGATCTTTACCGGAGTCGTTATGTTCTGTCTCGCGTAGAAGCCCGGCGCCAGGATCTTGACGAGGATGATGCCGACCAGGCCGACGCTGTACGCCATCAGCGCCTGGCGGGTCATCCAGGCGTCCTCGGCGCTGAAGCGTCCGTAGTGGAAGAGGGCCGTAATCAAAGGCAAGGCGAGCACGGCGAGCGCCGCGGCGCTCGGCACGGCGAGGAGCACGGTGAGCCGCAGCCCCCAATCGAGGAGCCGCGCGTACTCCACGTGGTTCGCGTCGGCGTGGTACTTCGAGAGGCTCGGCAGGATGATGGTGCCGAGCGCGACGCCGAGCATGCCCGATGGGAATTCCATCAGCCGGTCGGCGTAGTAGAGCCAGGACACGCTCCCCGTGACGAGGAATGAGGCGAAGATCGTATTGATGAGGAGGGAGATCTGGCTGATCGAGACGCCGAAGGCCGCCGGTGCCATCAGCTTCAGGATGCGACGCACGGCCGGATGCTTTAGATCCAAGCGCCAGCGCGGCAGCAGTCCCGCCTTGAAGAGGAAGGGCACCTGGAAAGCGAGCTGAAGCAGGCCGCCGGCAAACACGGCCCACGCGAGTACGACCACCGGCGGGTTGAAATGGTCGGCGAAGAAAAGCGCGCCGACGATGAACGCCACGTTGAGGAGCGACGGCGTGAAGGCCGGCACCGAGAACCGATTCCAGGTATTGAGGATGCCCGCCGCGAGGGCGACGAGCGAAATGAATGCGATGTAGGGGAATGTGATGCGCAGCATGGTCACCGTCAGGTCGAACTTCTGCGGGTCGCTGGCAAAGCCCGGCGCCGAGACGTAGACCACCAGCGGCGCGATCGCCATGCCCAACAGCGCGGTGATGACGAGGGCGAGGAAAAGCAGGGTCGCGGTGCGGTCGATGACACCGCGCACCTCGTCGGCCGAGGTCTTGTTTTTCTGCTCCGCCAGCACCGGCACGAAAGCCTGCGAGAACGCGCCCTCGGCGAACAGCCGCCGCAGCAGGTTGGGCAGGCGAAAAGCGACGAAGAAGGCGTCGGTCGCCACCCCGGCGCCGAACGCCCGCGCGATGATGAAATCGCGCGCGAAGCCCAGGATGCGGGAAACGAGCGTGAGACCGCTGACCGTGACCAGGGCCCTCAGGAGGTTCATGTTAGAATTCCGCCCCTTTTCAAGGGCATAGCAAATCCATGGCCAACATCAAATCCGTGCGCAAGCGGGCGCGCCAGGCGCTCGTCAGGCGCGACCACAACATGAGCCTGCGCACGCGCGTGCGCAGCGCCATCAAAGACGTGAAAAAGGCGCTCGCCGCCGGCAATAAGGGCGAGGCTGAGAAGCAGATGCGCGAGACGCAAAGCGCCATCGACCGCGTGGTGGCGAAGGGCATCCTGCATCGCAACGCGGGCGGCCGGCACAAGAGCCGCCTCGCGCAAGCGGTCAAGGGCCTGAAGTAATTCCATCGCGCTGCAGTTCGGAGAGCTTGGTGCGTTCTTCGACCCGTCCATCGCGCACCTTGAGCTCGTTGTCTTTTGCGAAGTTGAGCAGGAACCGGTAAGCCATCGGCTCGATCTGCTCCAGTCGAACGTCCACCACGACGCAGCGCACGCCGTTCACCGTGATCGGATGCACGAACGGCGAGTACTGCATGCGGTGATCGCCTCCGAAGGCGGACATCACCCCGCAAAGGCGCTCCGCCCAGTCGCTCGGGCGGAACGGCTTGCCGTCCTTCGTCACGCCCAGAATGACGAACTCGGACGCATTTGCAACCTGAGCCGCTTCCGGCATGCGCGATTATAGGGGGGCGGCCTGGTAAAGCCCGTCAGCCGGATCCTCGTCATCAATGACGAGCACCTCGTGCTGCGCGAGTTCGTCAAGGGGCTGAACGCCGCCGCGCGCTCGCTCGACAATCCGCTCGGCATCGGCTTCATCGGCGTCGCCACGGCGAAGGAGGCGCTCGAAGTCATCGAGCGCGACGGCGACCTGCAGGCCGTCCTCGTCGACGACACGCTCTATTCGCTCGAGCGCAAGAACGGCGCGAAGGAGCGAAGCCTGCAGATGTCGGCGCTCGAGCTCGTGCAGCGCATCACCCGCTTTCGGCCCGAGCTCGACGTCTACATCCTGATCGCCCAGGAGCAGGAGGACGACGTGGTCGACGCGCTGTTCGCGGAGGCCGTCGACGGCTACTTCTACCGCGAGGAGCGCGACTACCGCGGCATCTACCGCATCCTCAACGCGCAGATCCAGGAGCGCGCCCGCACGCCGTTCTACGACCAGCTGAAGAACTACGTCTGGATGGCGAAGGACCAGTGGCATACGCCGGGGCACTCGTCGGGCGAATCGCTTCGCGCGAGCCCCTGGATCAACGATTTCTACGAGTTCATGGGCGAGCACGTGTTCGACGCCGACCTGTCCGTCTCGGTGCCGATGCTCGATTCGCTGATGGAGCCGAAGGCGGTGATCGCGGAAGCCCAGGCGAAGGCCGCCAAGGCCTTCGGCGCGAAGCGCACCTTCTTCGCCACCAACGGCACGTCGACCGCGAACAAGGTCATCTTCCAGACGCTGATCGCGCCCGGCGAGAAGCTGATCCTCGATCGCAACTGCCACAAGAGCGTGCACCACGGCGTGGTGCTCTCCGGCGCGCATCCCATCTATGTCGACGCCTCGCTCAACCGCAAGTACGGCCTGCACGGCCCCGTGCCGAAAAAGGTGCTGCTCAATTCAATAAAGAAAAATCCGGATGCGCAGGCATTGATCATCACCTCGTGCACCTACGACGGCCTGCGCTACGACCTGCCGCCCATCGTCGAGGCGGCCCACCAGCACGGCATAAAAGTGATCATCGACGAGGCCTGGTACGGCTTCGCGCGTTTCCATCCGGAATTTCGCCCCACTGCGCTCGAGGCGGGCGCCGACTACGCCACCCAGTCGACGCACAAGGTGCTGTCGGCGTTCTCGCAGGCCTCGATGATTCACGTCAACGACCCGACTTTCCGCGAGCACCTGTTCCGCGAGAACTTCAACATGCACACCTCGACCAGCCCGCAGTACGGGCTGATCGCGAGCCTGGACATCGCGCGCAAGCAAGCCGTGATGGAAGGCTACAAGCTGCTCACGCGCACGCTCGAGCTCGCGAAGGAAGTGCGCGACATGGTGAACACGACGAAGGTGTTCCGCGTGCTGGAGCTCGAGGACCTGCTGCCGGCCGAGGTGCGCGAGGACGGCATCCGCCTCGACCCGACCAAGGTGACGATCGACATCTCCGGCTGCGGCTACACGGTGGAGGACCTGCAGAAGGAGCTGTTCGAGCGCTACAACATCCAGGTCGAGAAATCGACCTTCAACACGCTCACCCTGCTCCTCACCATCGGCACCACCCGCTCCAAAGTCTCCCGGCTCTACGACGCGCTGATGCGCATCGGGCGGCAGGGCCGCCCGCCGCGGCGCCTCGTGCAGACGCCGGTGATCCCGGGTTTCACGAAGCTGCGCTACCTGCCGCGCGACGCCTACTACTGCGGCGGAGAGCTCGTCCCGGTGTTCGACGAGCGCGAGCGCTTCAACCGCTCTCTCGCCGGCCGGGTGTGCGCGGACCAGATCGTCCCCTATCCACCGGGAATACCGGTGCTGGTGCCCGGCCAGGTGATCACGCGCCCGATCGCGCGCTATGTCGGCGATCTCCTCCACTCGCACAAGCAGATGGAGATGCACGGCATCGTCTACGAGGGTTACCTGCCCTGCATCCGCGTGCTCAAGACCGCGGAAGAGAAAGCCCTCCAGCGCCTACCTTAGGCGTGACGTGCTCTCCTGCCACGCCGTGGGCGTCTCCGCGCGTCGGCGATGCGGCATGCGGCAATATCGGGCATGGATCGCGCTCGCCACGTCGCCGCTGCGTGCGCGCACGGACTCGAAAAGCGCCGCGGCACGTTCCAGTTCGCCGCCGCGCATCGCGCCATAGGCGATACCGAACTCCTCCAGCCAGTCAAGCGAGGCATATTTGCCGGGCGGGATCAGCTCGTACAGTCGCACCGGCTGCGCGCGCCCCCGCACCTGCACGCTGTCGACCTCCCGCACGGGAGAGAGCTGATCCTTCACCTGCTCATACGTGTACTCGCTGATCAGGATGTTGGTGCCGTAGGTCTTGTTGAGGTGCTCGATGCGCGAGGCGAGATTCACCGCGTCGCCGATCACCGTGTAGTTGAAGCGCGTGGCCGAGCCCATGTTGCCGACCACCATCGGCCCGGTGTTGATGCCAATGCCGATGTCGACCGCGGGCAGGCCGCGGGCGCTCCAGCTTTCGCGCAATCCGCGCAGGACTTCCACCATGCCGAGGGCGCTGCGACACGCCTGCAGGGGATGCTGTGGCACGGCGACCGGCGCGCCGTATACAGCCATGATCGCATCGCCGATATATTTGTCGAGCGAGCCGTGATGCTCGAAAACCTTGGCGGTCATGGCGGTGAAGTACTCGTTCATCAGCTTCACCAGATCCTCCGGATCCATGCGCTCGGACATCGCCGTGAATCCCCGGATGTCGGAGAAGAGGACCGTCAGCTCGCGCTTATCGCCGCCGAGGCGAAGGCGCCCCATGTCCGCCACCAGCCCATCGACGATGGCCCGCGGCACATAGTGCTGGAAGGCGCGCTTCAGGTTGCGGCGCTCTGCATAGGCGGACGAGTAGCGCACCAGCGTGGCGAAAGCGAAAAGCGATGCCACCAGCAGCGTCGGATAGACGATGTTCAGCCACACGCCGGCGGCATGGAAAAGATAAGTCGCTAGCGCGAGGTAAGCGGCGAGGGTCGCGGCGGCGAGCATCGCCGCGCCGGAAACGCCGAAGCGCGGCAGCAGCCAGACGAGGAACAGGCCCGCCACTAGCATGAGCCCGGTATCGACGAGCGTCATCCACTCGGGCCGGTGCAGCACGTCGCCCTGGATCAGGTTCTCGATGATGTTCGCGCGCACCTCGACGCCCGGGAACGCAGTGCCGTACGGCGTCACTCGCACGTCGCCAATCCCCTTGGCGGTGTTGCCGACCAGCACGACGCGATCGCGTAGCAGCGACTTGTCCGCCGTGCCGGCGAGAATGTCGGCGATCGGCACCGCCGGGAAAGTGCGTTCGCGGCCGCGGTAGCGCACGAGAAGCCGCCCGTCCTCATCGAGCGGCACTTGTCGCGCGCCGAGCGCCACGCCGACGATGCCATAGGGCGCGAGCTCCACGGCAAGCGGCTCGTTGCCGTAAAAGGCGCGCGCGACCTGGAGGTCGAAGGCGGGGAAATATCGCCCTCCTGCCTGCACGACGAGCGGTATCCGACGCACCACCCCGTCGGCGTCGGGCAGCACGTTGATGTGGCCGGCGTAGGCGGCGCGCGCCTGCAGCTCCGGGATGTTGACGATCACCCCGTAGGGCTCCGGCAGCGCCGGCGGCGCCTCGCCGCCGGCGCGCACGTCGGTGATCGCCTGGGGAGCAATCGCCTCCATCGCGGCTTGCAACGCGCCCGCGCCGACGTAGCGCACTTCTTCCCGATCGAGCAGGAACACCGTGCCGAGCACCGCCTTGCGCGTCTCGCCGAGCGCACGCGCGAACTGCCCGTCGGCCTTGGCCGACTCGTGCTCGGGGAAGAAAAGATCGAAGGCGATGACCCGGGCCCCGGCTTCGTCCAGGCGCCGCGCGAGCTCCGCCAGCGTGCTGCGGCTCCACGGCCAGCGGCCGATGCGCCCCAGGCTTTCCTCGTCGATCGCGGCGATGGTGACGTACTGGACCGGCCGGTGCTGCAGCGCCCGTAGCCGCATGTCGTAGGTCTTCAGCTCGACGCCGTCGAGCAGCGGCACGCCGAGCCATAACGCGACAATTGATAACACCGTGAGCGCAACGCCGGCCGTGGTCGCTATGCGCTGCGGTGCTAGAATTTTTTTCAAGTCAAGGGAGGGGGGGCGGTGTTTCCCTATTTTAGGGAGCTTGCGGCTGCCGCGTTGACCGCGTTCGTCGCGTGCGCCGCGCAGGCGCAGGCACCGGAGGTTCAGTTCGTGCGGTCATGGCAGGCTGGGGAGCGCTCTGCGTTTTCCGACCTCTCGGGACTTGCGCTGGCCGCGGATGGCACCGTGTACTTCGTCGAGCGGGACCGCGGTGCGCTGTGGCGGATCTCCGGCGATCAGGCGGTCGCCGTCGATCTCGCCGGCAAGGAGCGAGCTTTCGAAGCGAAGAAAGTCGGCGGCGTGGCCTGGCTGGGCGCCGGGCGACTGGCCGTCGCGAACACCCGCAACGACTTGCTAGCCATCATCGATGAGCAAGGCCACGCCGAACGCGTGTTCGCTTCGCCCGGCCGCAACGACGCCGAGCTCGACGACCCCGAAGGGCTCGCCTTCTCGGCGCAGCGCCGCCTCTATGTGGCCGATCATGGCAACAACCGCGTCGCGGTGTTCTCGGAGTTCGGCGTGTTCCTGCATTCGCTGGGCGGCGGCAAGGACCCAGCAACCGCGCTCGTCAAGCCGAAGCACGTGGCGGTCGACGCCGCCGAGCGTGCCTACGTCCTCGACCAGGCGGGCAACGGCCGCGTGTCGGTGTTCGATCGCGGTGGCATGTTTCTCAAGCGCCTCACGCCGGAAACGGTGCCTGGCGCCGCCGGCGGCCGTTGGCAGGCGCTCGCGGCCGACGCGAGCGGCAGGGTTTTCGTCGCCGACAACGCCAATGGCAACGTCACCGAGCTCGATTGGCAGGCCGGGCAGGTCCGCCGCCGCTTCGGTAGCCCCGGCAAAGGACGCGGCCAATTCGCGGAGATCGCGGCGCTCGCGCTTTCCGGCCAGGACCTGGCGATCGCCGATATCGGCAACCGCAAGATTGAGTTCTTCCGCCTGCCGGCCGCCGCCGCGCCCACGCGGACGGAGCGACTGCCGAGCGTGCGGCACGCCGGCACGGCACCGGTCGAATGCGACCGGGTATACGCCTTCACGGCCGGAGAGCTCCTCTGCCTCGACGGGCGCGGGCGCCGGGTCCTGCGGCTCGATGCCGCCGCCAAGCTGAAGGCCGTGCTCGTCGAGCGCGCCGAGCGCGCCGAGCGCGCCGCCTTCGACGCGCGCGACATCGCCATTTCCGACGGCTCCAGCGTACGCATCTACTCGCATGAAGGCGCCCTGCGCTTCACGGTCGGACGCGGCGGATCGCGCGACGGCGAGTTCGCCGATATCAACGGCCTGCACCTTGCCGATTACCTTTACGTGGCGGACAGCGGCAATCGCCGGGTGCAGATCTTCACCCGCGACGGCATCCTGGTGAGCAAGATCGCCGACCCCTCGACCGAGCGCGACAAGCGCCGCCTCGGGCGCCCGGTGGACGTGGTCACGGATGCCGCGCGCAACGTGTACGTCGCCGACGCGGAAACGAAGCTGGTGCAGGTTTATTCCCCGGCGCGCGAGTGGCAGCGCTCGCTCGGTGCGGGGCGCGGCTACGACGCGATCCATGCGCTCGCCATGGACGCCGATGAGCGCCTCTATGTTCTCGCCTCCACCGACCGGGCGAAGCAGCTGGTGGATGTCTATCGCGCGGGCGAGCTCGAGTTCTCCTTCGCCGCGTACCGCGCGCCGCGCGTCGAGGCGACGCGCGAGGCGGTTCTCTCGCTACCGCTCGGCGGCTACGAAATCGTGCTGCACGACGCGACGCGACGCCACGTCGCAACCTATCAATACCTGTTGCCGCCGCAGGCCGTGGCCGGGCTCGAAGTGCGTGGCGAGGCGACGCGGGTGCGCCTTGCATGGCGCAAGAATCCCGAGCGCTACGTCGCCGGCTACCGCGTCCACGGCGCGCCCGAGCGCGAAGGGCCTTACGAGCAACTGCTGGAAACGAAGGAAGCGGAAGCAGCGATCGCCCTCGACGCGGCGAAGCCGTTGCGCTTCTTCAAAGTCAGCGCGCGCACGCTGCTCGAGGTCGACGGCGAACCGTCGGCGCCGATCGAAGACCCGTTCCGCGCCGCCTACCGCCATTTCGAGTCGAAGCAGTTCGCCGGGGCGCTCGAGGGCTTCGAGCGAGCGGCGAAGCTCGCGCCCGCGCACACGCCCTATATCGAGTATCTCGGTCGCAGCTTGCTCGCGCTCGGCCGCTACGAAGCGGCTGCCGCCCAGTTCCAGGACCTCGGCCGCCGGCCCGGGAGCGAAACGCTCGGCCGCAATCTGGAAGCGACGGCGCTCGCCGCGAACGGGGACATCCTCGGCGCGCGCTCGGTGGTCGAGCGCGCCGTCGCCGCCGGGACCGCCGACGCGACGACGCACACCTTATGTGCGGACCTGAGCCTGCGGCTCGCCGACCCGGCGGGCGCCGTGCGCTGCGCCGATACCGTACTCGAGCGCGATGCGACCAGCGCCGTCGCCCGCGCGATGCGCGGCGAAGCGCTGGTGTGGCTCGGCGCGACGGAAAAAGGCCTCGCGGAGCTCGATGCGGCGACGGCGGCGCAGCCCGGCGACGCCGATATCTGGCGGCGCAGCGCGCGCACCTACCAGCGGCTCGGTCGCCACGAAGAGGCTCTTGCGCGTTACGCGAAGCTCCTTGCCCTGCAGCCGCGCGACCCCGACGCCCTCCTCGCGAGCGCGGAGATCCATCTCTCGCTGAACCAGCTCGATCCCGCGCGCACCATCGCGCTGTCACTCGTCGGCAGCCCTGTGCAGGAGGCACGCGGCTTGTACGTGCTCGGACGCATCGCGCTCAAGCAGGAGCGCCCGGAGGAAGCGGTGATCGCTTTCGCCCGCGCGACCAAGCTCGATCCGCGTCAGGTCGGCGCCTGGACCGGCCTCGCCGAGGCCTATCTCGTCCTGAAGGACGAAGCGAAGGCGCGCGACGCGCTGGCAGCCGCGGTCGCCCTGCCCGACGCACCGTCCAGCACCCTGCGGCAATTCGCCGACATCGAGATCCGGGCGGGACGCCCGGCAAGCGCAGTAGCGCCGCTCGAGCGCGCCGTGGTGATGGACCCGGCCGATCCGGCGCTGCGGCTGCTGCTCGCGTCGAGCTTCGCCGCGCTCGAACGCTGGCAGGAATCCGGCAATGCCGCGCGCGAGGCGCAGCGCCTCGCGCCGAAGAACGTCGACGGCCTTGTGCTCGGTGCCGAAGCGGCATACCGGCAGGGCAAGAACGGCGAGGCCATCGAGACGCTCAAGCGCGCGCTGGCGCTGGCGCCCGATTCCTACGAGGTGAACTTCAAGCTCGGCCGCAGCTACGCCGACACCAACGCCTACGCCGACGCGCAGACTCACCTCGAGCAAGCCGCGCGCATCAACGATCGCGCCGAGGCGCCGCACCTCGCGATGGCTCAGATGCAGCTCGCGCAGCGCAACTACGACGCCGCCATCCAATCGCTTACCGTGGCGGTGGCGCTCAACCCGAGCGAGTCCAATCGTCGCGAGCTCAATACCGCGTACGACCGGAAGAAGCAGGCGCAGGCCGGCACCGGCGGACGCATCGCGGTGGAGAACCTGCGCCTGGAACGAGTCTTCGTCGCCGCGCACAAGCAGTACGCCACCGAGCCGCTCGGCCGTGTCCGCGTGCGCAACGACAGCGCCGAGGACTACAAGCTGCTCAAGCTCTCGTTCTTCATCAAGGAGTACATGGATTTCCCGGTGACCAAGGAGATCGCCGAGCTGAAGGCGAAGAGCTCGGTCGAGATGACCCTCAACGCCACCTTCAACAACAAGGTGCTCGGCATCGACGAGGACACGCGCGTGCTGGTGGTGGCCACGCTCGCGATGGCCGATGCGCGCGACGGGTCGCAGGAGATCACGCAGGCGATGACGCTCTACGGCAAGAACGCCATCGTGTGGTCCAACAGCGACATGATCGGCTCGTTCGTCACGCCGCGCGACGATACGCTGAGGAACTTCGTGCGCGAATCGGTGAACCGCTTCGGCGCGCGCTCGCCGGAGGTGCTCAACCGGCCGCTGTCGCAAGCGGCGACCGTGTTCAACACGCTGACCGCGCTCGGGCTGCGCTACCAGCCCGACCCCAACACGCCGTACTCGCGCCTTTCCGCCGACCAGGTGGACTACGTGCAGTTCCCGCGCGAGACGCTCAAGCTGAGGAGCGGAGACTGCGACGATCTCTCGGTCCTGCTCGCCGCGGCGTTCGAGAACCTCGGCATCGAATCGGCCTTCGTCGAAGTGCCCGGCCACCTGTTCCTCATGTTCCGCACCGGCGTGAAAGAGGCCGACCGCGGCATGATCAGCTTGCAGGACGATCTGCTCGTGATCCGCGACGGCGAGGTGTGGATTCCCGTCGAGCCGACGCTCGTCGCCACCTCGTTCACCGAATCGTGGGCCGAAGGCGCGCGCCGTTATCGCGAGGCGGCAAGCGCTGGCAAGGTCAAGGTGGTCTCGCTTCGCCAAGCCTGGGAGCGCTTCCCGCCGGCCACGCTCGCGCCCTCCACCGCCACCGTCGAGCCGCCGTCGGGCTCACGCGTACAGCGGCTGATCCAGCGCGAGCACAACCTGCTCCTCGCACGGCGCCTCGAGCGCGAGGTGCTGCCGTACCGTAAAGCGCTCGCCGCCAATCCGAAGGACATGGAAGCGCGCCTGCAGATCGGGACGATCTACGCGCGGAACGGCGTGGCCGAGGTCGCCGAACGCGAGTTCGACGCCATCCTTGCGCAAGAGCCGCGTCACGCTTCCGCGCTCAACAATCGCGGCAACCTGTACTTCGCGAGCGGCGAGTTCGAGCGCGCGCTGGATGCTTATCGCATCGCGCAGGAGGCGGACCCGAAGGACGGCGGCATCCGGCTGAACGCCGCGCTCGCCTATTACCGCCTCGGCAAGCTGTCGGAAGCGCGGGTCAAGTTCAAGGAAGCGACGCAACTCAAGGGCGAGCTCGCCGGGCAGCATGCCGGCTTCGCCAAGCTGCTGGGTAACTAGGAGAGAGCGATGAATCCCCGAGCACTGATCGTCCTTGGCGCATGGTTTGCCGCGCTGCCGCTGGCCGCGCCGGCCCAGACTCCCACGGCTGCTCCTACCACCGCGTCCGCGGTGACGGATCTGCTGGGCAACCTCTGGGCGCGCCTGCGCGCCACCATGCCCCGCTCCGCGCCGCCGGCGCCGGCAGCGACGGTCCCCGCGGGACTGCGCGGCACCGAGGCCACCGAATCCGACCTCAAGCCCTACTGGCGGGGCGACCGGGAAAACGACCCGGCGTTCCGCACCGAGCGCGAGGCGCTCGAGCGGGCGCAGGGTCTTGCCGAAACCGGCAAATACGCCGAAGCCCTGCGCGGCTTCGAAATGTTCCTGCAGCAGTACCCGCAGAGCACGCTCGCGCCCAATGCGATGTTCGGCGCGGCGCTCGCGCGCGCCGCGCTGGGCGATCGCGCGCGAGCGGTGGCCGGCTTCGAAGACTTCATCAAGCGCGAGCCGCAGCACCCCCTCGCGCGCGACGCGGAGCAAGCGCTGGCGGCATTGCGCTAGCGTGCTATTCTTTAGACGCGAACGGCGGCAGGTGCCGCCGTTTTGCTTTTAGGGGCTCGCATGTCACCTACGTCGCATGTCATGAACACCTACGCCCGGCAGAACGTCGCCTTCGTCCGCGGCGAAGGCGTCTGGCTGTGGGATGAGCAAGGCAAGAAGTATCTCGATGCGCTCGCCGGCATTGCGGTGAACACGCTCGGTTACGCGCACCCGCGCCTCACCGAAGCCCTGCGCCGCCGCTTGGAGAGCGGCGTGATCCACACCTCGAACCTGTGGCGCATTCCGGACCAGGAGGCGGCCGCCGAGCGCATCGCCGAAATCACCGGCCTGGAGGAAGTCTTTTTCTGCAACTCGGGACTCGAAGCGAACGAGTGCGCAATCAAGATCGCGCGCAAGTATGGACACGACAAGGGCATCGCCGAGCCCGCGATCGTGGTCATGGAGAAGGCCTTCCATGGACGATCGCTCGCCACCCTCTCCGCCACCGGCAGCCGCAAGGTCCAGGCCGGCTTCGAGCCGCTGGTCTCGGGCTTCGTGCGCGTGCCGCTCAACGACCTCGAGGCAGTGCGCCAGGCCGCCGAGCACAACCGCAACATCTGCGCGGTGATGGTCGAGCCGATCCAGGGCGAAGGCGGCATCAACGTCTCGCGCATGGACTATCTGCGCGGCTTATACGAGCTGTGCCAGCGCAAGCAGTGGCTCTTCATCTCCGATGAAGTGCAATGCGGGCTCGGGCGAACCGGCAAATGGTTCGTCTACCAGCACGCAGGCTTCCTGCCCGACGTCGTGCCGCTCGCAAAGGGGCTCGGGTCCGGCGTCGCGGTCGGCGCATGCGTGATCGGCGGGCGCGCCAAGGGGGTATTCAAGCCCGGCAATCACGGCTCGACCTTCGGCGGCAATCCGCTTGCGATGACCGCGGTGCGCACCACCATCGACACGATGAAGGAAGAGAACCTGCTCGGCAATGCCGAGCGCATCGGCGGCGTCATGCAGCAGGGCCTGAGGGACAGCCTGGGCGGGATGAAAGGCGTGGCGGAAATCCGCGGCATGGGCATGATGATCGGCGTCGAGCTGGAAGACGCGTGCGGCGATCTCGTCAAGCAGGGGCTCGAAGCCGGCCTGGTCATCAACGTGACCGTCGACAAGGTGGTGCGTTTGCTGCCGCCGCTCGTCATGAAGGAAGCCGAAGCGCGCGAAGTGCTTGCCCGCCTGGTTCCGCTGGTAAAGGCGTTCGTCGGCAACCGCGTCGCGGCTTAGGTGTCGCAGCCGAAGGCACCGCTGCGGCATTTCCTGCAGTTCAAGGACTTCTCGCGCGGGGAGCACGACTACCTGTTCGCGCGCACCAAGGCGATCAAGGACCGCTTCAAGCGCTACGAGCGCTACTGGCCGCTCGAGGACCGCACGCTCGCGATGATCTTCGAGAAGCCGTCGACGAGGACGCGCATGTCGTTCGAAGCCGGCATGCACCAGCTGGGCGGCGCCGCCATCTACCTTTACTCGCGCGACTCGCAGCTGGGCCGCGGCGAGCCGGTGGAGGATGCCGGGCAGGTGATCTCACGCATGTGCGACGTCATCATGGTGCGCACCTTCGAGCAGGACATCATCGAGCGCTTTGCCAGCACCTCGCGCGTGCCGGTGATCAATGGCCTCACCGACGAGTACCACCCCTGCCAGATCCTCGCCGACATCTACACCTACACCGAGCATCGCGGCGCCATCCAGGGGCGCACCGTGGCCTGGATCGGCGATTCCAACAACGTGTGCAACACCTGGCTGCAAGCGGCGGCGATCTTCGACTTCAAGCTCAACCTCTCGACGCCGCCGGGCTATGAAATCGAGCCGGAGCGAATGAACCGCAATGCAGAAGCTTTCGCCGACCCCATGCGCGCGGCGCGCGGTGCCGATCTGGTGACCACGGACGTGTGGACCTCGATGGGCTTCGAGTCGGAGAACGAGGAGCGCAAGCGCGATTTCCAGGATTGGCAGGTCGACGCGGAGATGATGAAGGCGGCGGGCAAGGATGCGCTCTTCATGCACTGCCTGCCCGCACACCGCGGCGAGGAAGTCGCCGCCGAGGTGATCGACGGCCCGCAGAGCGTAGTATGGGACGAAGCGGAGAACCGGCTGCACACGCAAAAAGCGCTGCTCGAATTCCTGGTTCTCGGCAAAGTGACCGATCGCGAGTAACCCAAGGGAGGTTCACATGCGTTGGATTGGCTGCCTGCTCCTCGTCTTTGCCTCCACGGGGCTCGCGCAGGACTTCGAAGCGCGCAAATCGCTCGAATACGCCACGCACGACGGCGTCAAGCTTGCCGGCGACCTCTACCTTCCGAAGGCCGCCGGCCCGCATCCGGCCATCGTCGCCATCCACGGTGGCGGCTGGCAGATCGGCGGACCGTTCGGCTACCAGCATTGGGGGCCCTATCTCGCGAGCCGCGGCTACGCCGTGTACGCCATCAGCTATCGCCTGTCCAAGCCGGGGCAGAAGAGCTTCCCGGAAGCGTTGCACGACGTTCGCGCCGCGATCCAGTTCCTCAAGGGCCGCGCGAGCGAGCTGCGCCTCAACCCGGAACGCATCGGCGTGATGGGGGATTCGGCTGGCGGCCACCTCGCCGCGCTGGTCGCGCTCGCGGGCGACAATCCCGCATTCGGCGGCGCCTACAAGAGCGACCCGCATAGCTCGCAAAGCACCAAAGTGAAGGTCGCGATTCCGATCTACGGCGTATTCGACCTGTATCACCAGTGGCTGCACGACCTCGAATCCCGGCCGCGCGACTCGATCGTCGAGAAGTTCGTCGGCGTCAGCGCCGTGGACGACAAGCGGCCGTACTTCGACGCCTCGCCGCTTTCCTATGTCTCGGCGAAGAACAACGGCACTTCATTTCTGGTCGTGTGGGGCACGCGCGACGACATCGTCGACTTCAAGTCGCAGTCCGAGGCCTTCATGCTGGCGCTCAAGCAGGCCGGCTACTTCGTGCGCCCGGTGCCCGTCGAAGGCGCGCCGCATTTCTGGGTTTGGGATCCAGTGGACGATACCAATCCGAACGGCTTCCTTGCGCCGAAGCTCCTGCGCTTCCTGCAGCAGCGGCTATAGAGATGTTCGGCGTCGCCGATTATTGGGCGTTCGTGCTAGCGGTGGTCGTGTTCCTCGCCATCCCCGGCGTCGGTAATCTCGCCATCATCACCTCGACCGGCAAGGGCGGGCTGGTCGGCGGCCTCGCCGCCACGCTCGGCGTCATCGTCGGCGACCAGGTGCTGATGTGGCTGGCCGTGGCCGGGGTGTCAGCGGTACTGACCGGCAACCCCGCCCTGTTCGGCGTGGTGCAATATGCCGGCGCGGTGTATCTCGCCTACCTCGGTGTGCGCATGATGCTCGCCAAGCCGGGCGACGCGCCCGTGCTGAAGATGGAACCGCGGCGCTTTTTCCAGCAGGCGATGCTGATCACCGTCTTGAATCCGAAGGCGATCGTCTTCTACATGGCGTTCTTCCCGCTCTTCGTCGACCCGTCGCGCCACCAGGGCGTCCTTACCTTCGGCGTGATGGCGCTGACCATCGCCGTGCTGACGTTCCTCTACTGTGTCGCCGTGATCTCGATCACGCATTTCGCCGCCGACCGCATGCGCGCCACCCCGCGCGTCGCGGTGTGGCTCAACCGCCTCGCCGGAACCATGCTGGTCGGCTTCGGCGTGAAGCTCGCGGTCGGGCGCTAGCGCTTTTTCTTCGGCTCGCCGAGCAACGGGACGCCGGCGTCGCCGAGCAGCCCCGCATCGCCATACACGCCGAGCTTCTCGCGCGTATCGGCGATGTCGAGGTTGCGCAGGGTGAGCTGCCCGATACGGTCGGCCGGCGTGAAGAACACCTCGTCGCCCTTCTCCATCGTCAGCCGCTCGGGCTTGTACGTGAGGTTGGGGCTCTTGGTATCGAGGATCGAGTAGTCGTTGCCGCGCCGCAGCTCGAGCGTCACTTCGCCGCTGATCGCGCTCGCCACCCAGCGCTGCGCCGTCTCGCGCAGCATCAGCGCCTGCGGGTCGAACCATCGCCCGTGGTAGAGGAGGCGGCCGAGCCGGCGGCCGTTCGCGCGGTACTGCTCGATCGTGTCCTCGTTGTGGATGCCGGTGACCAGGCGCTCGTAGGCGATGTGCAGCAGCGCCATGCCGGGCGCCTCGTAGATGCCGCGGCTCTTCGCCTCGATGATGCGGTTCTCGATCTGGTCGGACATGCCGAGGCCGTGGCGGCCGCCGATGGCGTTGGCTTCTTCCAGGAGCTTCACCGCATCGGAGAAGCGCTGGCCGTTCAGCGCCACGGGCTTGCCTTCCTCCAAGCGCACGCTCACCCGCTCGGCCTTGACGTTCACATCCGCGCGCCAGAAGGCCACGCCCATGATCGGGTGCACGATCGAGACGCCCTTGTCGAGGAACTCGAGGTCTTTCGCCTCGTGCGTGGCGCCGAGGATGTTGGAGTCGGTCGAATAGGCCTTGTCGGCGCTCATCCGGTACTCGAGTCCCGCGCCCGCGAGGTACTGCGACATCTCCTTGCGGCCGCCCAGCTCGTCGATGAACCGCTGGTCGAGCCATGGCTTGTAAATGCGCAAGCTCGGGTTGGCAAGCAGCCCATAGCGGTAGAAACGCTCGATGTCGTTGCCCTTGTACGTGCTGCCGTCGCTCCAGATGTCGACACCGTCCTCGCGCATGGCGACGACGAGCAGGGTGCCGGTCACCGCGCGGCCGAGCGGGGTAGTGTTGAAGTAGGTGTTGCCGGCGGTCGAGATGTGGAAGGCACCGCACTGGATCGCCGCGATTCCCTCGGCGACGAGCTGGGCGCGGCAATCGACGAGCCGCGCCTGCTCGGCCCCGTAGCCGAGCGCCTTGCGCGGGATCTCGTCGTAGTCGGCCTCGTCGGGCTGGCCAAGGTTCGCGGTGTACGCGTACGGGCGCGCGCCGTTCGCACGCATCCAGTGCACGGCGGCGCTGGTGTCGAGGCCACCGGAGAACGCGATGCCGATCTTCTCGCCCTTGGGCAGCGTGCCGAGGATGGTTGCCATCTCTTCTCCGAAACGCGAATGATAAGTCATGCGGCTAGAATGCCGCGGCGTGCGCACCCTCGCCTTCCTCGCCACCGTCCTGATCCAATCTGCAATCGCGGCGCCCTTCGCCGTGCAGCTCGGCGATACGCGCGTGGCGCTCGATACGCCGCCCGGCTTCTCCGACGTCCAGGCCACCGGCTCGCCGCGCCTGCTCGAGCTCGCCGAGGCGCTCACCTCGGCGTCGAATCGCATCATTCTCTTTGCGCTCGAGGACATCGATGTGCGCCGCTTCACGGTGGGCGATACGCCGGATTTGCGCCGCTACTGCCTGGTGGTGACGCCGCGGCCTTTCGAAGGCGTGCGCGTCACCCAGAGCGCGTTCCGGCAGCTGATCGCCGATGCGATGCGCGACGTCGGCCAGCCGGTCCCCGCCGGCGCCGACCTGCGCGCTCATCTGGACAGCATGCGCGGTCGCCCGGCCCTTATCACGGAGCTGCGCCGCGACCCGGACGTCGAGTCGCTCTTGCAAGGCGCGCGCATGCCGGAGCCGCCGCGCGGGCGCGAGGCGCCAAAATATCTGCTTTCGAGCACCACGCTCCTCCTCGTGCGCGGCCGTGCGCTCAATCTGTCGATTTACGCCGTCTACGACACGCCCGCGGACGTCGACTGGATCCGCGCCGCGACGCTGCGCTGGATCGAGGACGTACAACGGCTCAACAACCGGTAACCAGCCATGCCGTCCTTCGATATCGTCTCGCAGGTGAACCAGCAGGAGATCAAGAACGCGCTCGACCAGGCGAACAAGGAGATCGCCAACCGCTTCGACTTCAAGGGCTCCGATGCCCGCATCGAGCAGGGCGAGAACCTGCTCACCGTCTATGCCGACGACGAGTTCAAGCTCGGCCAGGTGACCGACGTGCTGCGCGGGCGCCTGGCGAAGAGAAACGTCGACGTGCGCTGCCTGGAGCTCGGCACGATCGAGAAGATCTCCGGCGACAAGGTGAAGCGTCCCATCACGGTGAAAGTCGGCGTGAGCCAGGACAAGGCGAAGCAGATCCAGAAGCTCATCAAGGATTCGAAGATCAAGGTCAACGCCTCGATCCAGGGCGATGCGGTGCGCATCTCGGGGGCGAAAAAGGACGATTTGCAGGCGGCGATCCAGCTGGTACGCGCGAACGTCGCCGACGTGCCGCTGCAGTACATCAACTTCCGCGACTAGCGCGCCAAGCCTTCCGTCCAGCAGTCGTAGATCCGGTTCGCTATCTCGTTCAGGCGACCGAGCCGCTCGCGCACCTCGCGCTGGATCTCGTCCACGTCCTGCACCGCCGGGCTGGCGCAGCTTGCCTTCATCTCGTCCGCGCCGCTCGACAGCCACAGATCGATCAGCTCCTCGGTCATCTCGACGTGGCACTGCATGCCGAAGTGCTTGCCGAGCGCGTACCCCTGGTTCGCGCAGTTCACGTTCTGCATGACGCGCGTGGCGCCCGGCGGGATGCTGAACGTCTCGCCGTGCCAATGGAAAGCCTCGAACGCTTGCAGGTTGCCGAACCACTCGCGCGCCACCTCGTTATCGGAAACGCGCACTTCCCCCCAGCCGATCTCCTTCACCGCGTTGGCCTGCACGACCCCGCCCAGGGCTTTGGATACGAGCTGGCCGCCGAGGCAGTGCCCGAGCAGCGGCACGTCCTTGCGCACGGCGTCGCGGATCAGCTCTAGTGCCGGAACGATCCAGGGCAGGTCGTCGTTCACGCTCATCGGGCCGCCCATGAAGACGAGGCCGCTGAATTTGCGCGCATCGCGCGGCACGGAATCACCGGCGTCGATCGAGACGAGCTTCCAGGGGATCGAGGCCCGCTCGAGATAGGTGGCAAAATATCCTGGACCTTCCGTCGAGGACATCCTGAAAATACCGACGGGCTTCATGAGACGTCATTTTATTTTGCTTTTGGCTCTGCTCTGCGCGCCTTTATGCCAGCGCGCGGCCGCGGCCGACGTGGCGTTGATCGGCGTGATCGGAGACAAGGCGGCGATCCTCGCCATCGACGGCGGCGATCCGAAGACGGTGAAAGTCGGCCAGAGCTGGCGTGGCGTCACCGTGCTCGGCATCGAGAAGGACCTAGCTACGGTGGACGTCGAGGGCAAGAAGCGGGTGCTGCAGCGCGGCCTGCACTATCGCAGCGCGGAGGCGAGCGGGAGCGGCCACACGCGCGTCCTGCTGGCCGCGGACCCGCGCGGGCACTTCTATATCGAAGGGGCCGTGAACCGGGTGCCGGTACGCTTTCTCGTCGACACGGGCGCCACCATGGTCGCGCTGCCGAAGCGCGACGCGGACCGCCTCGGCATCGACTACCGCGCCGGCCGTCGAGGAACCACCCAGACGGCGAATGGCAGCGCCACGGTGTACCTCGTGAAGCTCGACACCATTCGCATCGGCGCGATCGAGCTGCACGGCATCGAGGCGACGGTGCACGAAGGGGCCGGCCTCGAGCAGGCGCTCCTTGGCATGAGCTTCCTCAATCGCGTCAGCATGCAGCGCGACGGCGCGACGATGACGCTGATCCAGCGCTTCTAGCTAGTTCTTCGCCGGCACGAGCGGAACGAAGCGAACGGCAAGCACCGGCCGCTCGTCGGCGCCGCCGTCGGGCCGCTTGGTCAGCACCTTGAGGTATTGCACCGACCCTTCACCGCCCACCGGGATCACCAGGCGGCCGCCCGGCTTCAACTGCGCGACGAGCGCCGGCGGAACGCTCGCTGCCGCGGCGGTGACGACGATCGCATCGTACGGCGCCTTTTCGGCCCAGCCGGCATAACCGTCGCCGACCCGCAGCTCGACGTTCCGGTACCCGAGCTCGGCGAGTCGCTCCATGGCTTGCCGGCCCAGCTCCTCGATGCGCTCGACGCTATAGACCCGGTTCACCGTCTCGGCGAGCACCGCCGCCTGGTATCCGGATCCGGTGCCGATTTCCAACACGACGTGGTGCGGCTGCGGCGCAATGAGATCCGTCGACAGCGCGACGATGAAAGGTTGCGAGATCGTCTGGCCGTTGCCGATCGGCAGTGGACGGTTGTGGTAAGCGAGATCCTGCTGCGCGGAAGGCACCAGGCGATGGCGCTCGACCTTCTCCAGCGCGGCGCGCACGGCTGCAGACATCGACGGTAGTCCCGTGTCCCGCTGCGTCTCGGCGTACAGGGCGTCGACTTCAGCCACCATGTGCGCGCGTCGGGCCGCGTAGTCCTGACCGCTAGCTTCTGACCCGCAAAGCACCATGGCCCCGAGAAGACAGGCGAACCGGTGTCGCAGCTAGGCCTTCTTGTCTTTCTCGATCAGCGCGTAAGCGCTGTGGTTGTGGATCGACTCGAAGTTCTCCGACTCGACCACGTAGGCATCGATGCGCTCATCGAGGTTCAGCACCGCCGCCACGTCGCGCACCAGGTCCTCGACGAACTTCGGATTGTCGTAGGCGCGCTCGGTGACGTACTTCTCGTCGGGCCGCTTGAGGAGCCCGTACAGCTCGCTCGAGGCCTGCCGTTCGACCAGATCGACGATCTCCTCGATCCAGACGAATTCGTTGGTCCGCGCGGTGACGGTGACGTGCGAGCGCTGGTTGTGCGCGCCGCGCTCGGAGATTTTCTTCGAGCAGGGACACAGGCTCGTCACCGGCACCAGCACCTTCATCGTGAAGCTCTGCTTTTTCTTGTCAATCACGCCGGTGAAGATGACCTCGTAGTCCATCAGGCTCCTCACGCCAGAGACGGGCGCCTTCTTCTCGATGAAGTACGGGAACGCCATCTCGATGCGCCCCGCCTCGGCCTCGAGCTTCTCGATCATCTCGCGCAGCATGGCCTGGAAGCTCTCCACCGTGATCTCGCGCTCGTGCGCTTCGAGAATTTCGACGAAGCGGGACATGTGGGTGCCCTTGAAGTGGTGCGGCAGGCCCACGTACATGTTGAAGGTGGCAATGGTGTGCTGGACGCCGCCCAGGCGCTCGCCGATGCGCACGGGATGGCGGATGCCTTTGATCCCGACCTGGTCGATGGCGAGCTTGCGCGAATCCGGGCTCGCTTGAACGTCCGGAATGTTTTGGAGGTCGCGTGCTTTCATTAACATCGATTCTACCATCCCGACTAAATTAGTCGGACATTGCCGCCGCGATCGATGCGCGGATCCCCTCAGCATCGAGGCCAACCGAAGCGAGGAGCTTCGCCGGATCGCCGTGGTCGACGAAACGGTCGGGCAGGCCCAACAGCAGGACCCGCCTCTCAACCTTGAGGCCGGCAAGGGCTTCGCACACCGCGCTGCCCGCGCCTCCCATCACCTGATGCTCTTCCACGGTGACGATCAGATGATGGCTGTGGGCAAGTTGCCTCACGAGCTCGACGTCCAGGGGCTTCACGAAGCGCATATTTGCCACCGTTGCATCCAGGGCTTCGGCGGCTTCGAGCGCCGGCTTGAGCATCGCCCCGAACGCGAGGATGGCGACGCGCTTGCCCTGCCGCCGAAGCTCGCCCTTCCCGACCGGGATTGTTGCGAGATCCGTTCCCGGCTCCCCGACTGCGGCACCGCGCGGGTACCGAACGGCGCAGGGACCGTCGTGCTGGAGGCCGGTCGTCAGCATTTGACGGCATTCGCGCGCGTCGGATGGCGCCATCACGGTGAGGTTCGGCACCGTGCGCAGGTAGGCGAAATCGAATGCGCCGTTGTGCGTCGCGCCGTCGCCGCCGACCAGCCCGCCGCGATCGAGCGCGAAGAGCACGGGCAGGTTCTGGATCGCGACATCGTGGATCAGCTGATCGTAGCCGCGTTGCAGGAACGTGGAGTAGATCGCCACCACCGGCCGCAAGCCTTCGCACGCGATGCCGGCGGCGAAGGTCACGGCGTGCTGCTCGGCAATGCCGACGTCGAAGTACCGATCGGGAAAGCGCTCCGAGTACTCGACCATGCCCGAGCCTTCGCGCATAGCGGGCGTGATCGCCACCATGCGCGCATTGCGCTCGGCCGTGTCGCATAGCCACTGGCCGAAAATCTGCGAGTACGTCGGGCGTGCGCCCGTCACCTTTTGCAGGCCCTCGGCGGGATTGAATTTGCCGGGCCCGTGATAGGCGATGGGATCGTCCTCGGCGAGCTTGTAGCCCTGTCCCTTGCGCGTGATGACGTGCAGGAATTGCGGCCCCTTCAGCTTGCGGATGTTCTGTAGCGTCGGCACGAGCGCGTCGAGGTCGTGGCCGTCGATTGGGCCCAGATAGTTGAAGCCGAACTCCTCGAATAGGGTCGAGGGCGTGACCATGCCCTTCACGTGCTCCTCCGCGCGCCGCGCGAGCTCCCACGCGCCAATGCGCTTGAGTAGATGCTCGCTTGCCCGCCGCGCGCTCGAGTACACGCGCCCCGAGAGCAGGCGCGCGAGATAGTTCGTCAACGCGCCCACCGGCGGCGAGATCGACATCTCGTTGTCGTTCAAGATGACCAATAGATCAACGTCCATGGCGCCGGCGTTGTTCATCGCCTCGTAGGCCATCCCGGCCGACATCGCGCCGTCGCCGATCACGGCGATGCAGTGGCGCTTCTCCCCCTTCGCCCTAGCCCCCACGGCCATGCCCAGCGCAGCGGAGATCGAGGTCGACGAATGCGCGGTACCGAATGTGTCGTACTTCGATTCGGCTCGCCGCGGGAAACCCGATATGCCGTCGAGCATGCGCAGGCGCGGCATCGCCTCGCGCCGGCCGGTGAGGATCTTGTGCGGGTAGGTCTGGTGGCCGACATCCCAGACGATGCGGTCCTCCGGCGTATCGAACACGTAATGCAGCGCGATGGTGAGCTCGACCGTGCCGAGATTGGACGATAGATGCCCGCCGGTCTTGGAGACCGATTCGAGCACGTAGGCGCGAAGCTCGTCGGCGAGCTGCTGCAGCTGGCGACGCTCGAGCGAGCGCAGCTGCGCAGGATCGTCGATCTTCTTCAGCAGCTCGTACATCGCGGGATCGTACGGACTGGCGGCAGCTCCGCTCGCGGGGAGGTTGCCGGTGAGGGTGGCCATGAATCTAGAATTTTCGCAGAACCACGAAGTCCGCGAGCGCCGAAAGGCGCCCGGCGCGAGAGCCGAGGCCTTCGAGCGCGGCTTGGGCGTCGGCCCGCAGTTCCTGGGCGAGCTCCCTCGCGCGGCGAGCGCCCAGGAGCGAAACGTAGGTGGATTTCCCCTGCCGGGAATCCTTGCCGGCGGTCTTGCCGAGCGTGGCGGTGCTTGCCTCGGCGTCCAACAGATCGTCGATCACCTGGAAGGCGAGCCCCAGCGCCTTGGCGTAGCGGTCGAGGCTGGCCCGCTCGGCTTCGGCCAGCGGCTCGCCGCATCCCGCGCCCAGCAGCACGGCGGCGCGGATAAGCGCACCGGTCTTGTGGATGTGCATGAACTCGAGCTCCGGCACCGTGAGCGTCTTGCCGGTGCTCTCGAGGTCGATCTGCTGACCGCCCGCCATGCCGCGCGAGCCGGCGGCGACGGCCAGCACCTTCACCATCTCCAGCTGCGCGGCGGGATCGGCGGCGATGCCGTGCTCCGCGAGAAGCTGGAAGGCGAGCGTGTGCAGCGCGTCGCCGACGAGCAGCGCCGTCGCCTCGTCGTACTCGACGTGCACGGTGGGCTTGCCGCGCCGGAGCACGTCGTCGTCCATGCAGGGCAGGTCGTCATGCACGAGTGAATAGGCATGGATCAACTCGACTGCCGCGGCGGCAATCTCCAATCTTTCGCGCGGCGCACGAGTCAATTCGCCGGCGGCGAACGCGAGCAGCGGGCGCACGCGCTTGCCGCCTTCGAGCGCCGCATAGCGCATCGCCTCGTGCAGCCGCGCCGGAGCTACGTGCGCGCCAGGAAGCAGACGCGACAGGGCATCCTCCATTCGAGCTTGCACTTCGCCCATCCAAGCCTGGAAGGCCGCGTCACTCACCCTCGGGAAGTTCCGACTTTGCCAGTGGCTTGAGGATCTCGCCTTCGAGCACCTTGACTTGCTGCTGCGCCGCCTCCAACTGCTTCTGGCACGCGCGCGCGAGCTCGAGCCCGCGCTTGTGCGTCGCGAGCGCTTCCTCGAGCGAAAGCTCGCCGGATTCCATGCGCGCGACGATTTTCTCGAGCTCGGCAAGCGCCTTCTCGAAGGAAAGCTCTGAAGGCTGGCTCATCTTTTGCTAAGATACTGTTTTTCTAGGACCTTTACAACGAATGGCGGACATTCTCTCGCACCGCAAGATCCGGCCGGCGAGCCCGCACCTGCCGGTATCGTGGTACTTCGACCCCGCGATCTTCGCGCTCGAGAAAAAGCTCCTGTTCGACGCCGGCGCCAACTACATCGGTCATGAGCTGATGGTGCCGAACGTCGGCGACTACTACACGCTGCCGTGGACCGGTCACTCCAAGATGCTGGTGCGCAACGAAGGCGGCGTGGAGCTCCTGTCCAACGTCTGCCGCCATCGGCAGGCGATCATGCTGGAAGGCAAGGGCAACGCGCAGAATATCGTCTGCCCGCTACACCGCTGGACCTACGACCTAAAAGGCCAGCTCCTCGGCGCGCCGCGCTTCGAGTCGCAGCCGTGCGTGAAGCTGCATTCCACACCGCTGCACAACTGGAACGGCCTTCTTTTTGCCGGTCCGCGCGATGCACGCAAGGACCTCGCGAAAGTCACCACCATGGCGGACTGGGACTTCGGCGGCTACGTGCTCGATTCCGTGCGCGTCGACGAATACCACATCAACTGGAAGACCTTCATCGAGACCTACCTCGAGGTCTACCACGTCGACTACTTCCATCCGGGCCTCGGTAACTTCACCGACTGCGACAACTTCACCGTCGACTACGGCGACGAATACTCCGTCCAGATCGTCGAGCCGAAGGCGGCGCTCGGCCGTCCCGGCACGCCGGTGTATCGCAAGTGGCACGAGGCCTGCCTCAAGCAGCTCGACGGCCGCGAGCCTGCGCACGGCGCGCTGTGGGCGACCTACTTCCCCGGCCTCACCTTCGAGTGGTATCCCAACGTGCTCATCGTCTCGACCCTGATCCCGCGCTCGCCGACGCACACCACCAACGTCGTCGAGTTCTACTACCCGGAGGAAATCGCCCTCTTCGAGCGCGAATTCGTCGAGGCGCAGCAGGCTGCCTACGTCGAGACGGCGATCGAAGACAACGTCATCTGCGAGAAGCTGGACCGCGGCCGTCGCGCGCTATACGAAGCGGGCGTGGACGACCAAGGTCCGTACCAGTCACCGATGGAAGACGCCGAAGTGCACTTCCACGAATGGCTGCACGCCAAGCTCGGCCGCTAGCGCGAGAAATCCACGGCGGTGGTATTGCCGCCGCACACCAGTACGCCGACCCGCTCTCCCTTTTTTGGCTGGTACTGCCCGGTCAGTAGCGGCGCATAGGCAGCGGCGCCGCCGGGCTCAGCGGCAAGCCTTAGCGACTCCCATAGCGTGCGCTGGGCAGCGCGGATGGCGTCGTCTTCGACCAGCACCACGCGCTCAATATATTTCTGCGCCAGCGGAAACATCAGCTGGCCGACTCTCTTCGGGGCCAGCGAATCGGCGGCAACGCCCCCGGCTTCCGCATCGACGGGCCGCCCCGCCTCCAAAGCGCGCGTGAGCGTCGGCGCGAGCCGTGGCTCGACGCCGATCAGTCGGATTCGTTTCTCGTACCAGGCGGCGATGCCGCCGATCAGGCCGCCGCCGCCCACGGCGACGAGCAGCGTATCGAGATCAGGCGCCTGCGCCTCGAGCTCCATTCCCACCGTGCCTTGGCCGAGCAGCGCGGCCTCATGGTCGAACGCATGCACCTGCAGCGCGCCGCTTTCGGCGGCCCACTTCTCGGATGCCGCGAGCGCATCGGCGTAGCGATCGCCGCCGACCACGAGATCCGCACCATAGGAGCGGATGCGCTCGATCTTCGCCGGCGACGAAACTGTCGGCACGTAGATGCGGGCGCGCTTGCCGAGCTTCTCGGCGGCATACGCGACGGCGGCTCCGTGATTGCCACCCGACGCCGCGACTACGCCCACGCTCGGCACATCGCGCGTCAGCAGGTTGGCGAAGGCGCCGCGCGCCTTGAATGAGCCGGAGTGCTGGAGAAGCTCGAGCTTGAGCGTCAAGCCTTCGGCCTCGATCACCGGCGTGCGCCGCAGGTGCGGCCGGATGAGCTTTTCGATCTCGCCGATGCGCGTTCTACTGAGATTCATGGTGCTATTGTAGGTAATGGCCTTCACCACCCTCGTCAGCACCAACGACCTCGCCTCGCATCTCAAGCAATGGCGCATCTTCGATTGCCGCCACGATCTCATGAAGCCGGAATGGGGCGAGAGCCAGTACCGAGAAGGCCACATTCCGGGAGCCGTGTTTGCGAATCTCGACCGCGATCTCTCGGCGCCCAAGACCGGGAAGAACGGCCGTCATCCGCTGCCGGACCCGGACGCCTTCGCCGGGTGGCTCGGGCGCGCCGGGTTGGGGCGCGACGATCAGGTGATTTGCTACGACGGCGCGAACGGCTTGTACGCCGCGCGTCTATGGTGGATGCTGCGCTGGGTCGGGCATCGCAGCGTCGCCGTGCTGGATGGCGGCTTCGCCCGGTGGAAGGCGCAGGGCCGTCCCGTCACGAGCGAAACTCCAACGTATCAAGCGACGCTCTACGCCATCGACTTGCAGGAGGACGCCGCGGTCGGCGCACGCACCGTGCATCGCCGCCTCGGGCAGCAAACGCTTCTCGATGCGCGGGCCGCGCCGCGCTGGCGCGGCGAGGCGGAGCCGATCGATCCCGAGGCCGGACGCATCCCCGGTGCCCTGAATCGCTCGAGCGCTGACAACAATGCAGCCGACGGCACGTTCAAGCCCGCCGCCCAGTTGAAGGCCGAGTTCGAAAAGGCGCTGGATGGCCGGCGGGCGGCGGAGGTGGTCAATTACTGCGGCTCGG
>C688J18823_10000320_pt1 | contig 27434 bp, 23 predicted proteins | sample HopSoiMetagenom1_FD_18823 | JGI IMG/M metagenome (IMG submission 18823) | reverse complement strand
TATGCGGCGCGATCAGCCTCATTTGCCGGCGCGCATGGTCGTCGACGACGCCGTTCCGTTCGTGGCGGAAGACTCCGAAAATGGCGGCGCTGACGGTCGTCCTGTCGACGACCGCGCTCAGGAAATCGACCAGGCCCTGGGGCTCGGCCCATTGACGATACAATTCGCTCTCGGCGAGTTCGCCTAATGACATCAGGTCGGTGGTCGCAATCGGCTGTTCAAGGTCGCCGAGAAAGTGCCCCTCTGCGGCCGGATAGATCTGTTGAAAGAGAGCAACCGGCAACGGCGTCTGGAATCCAACGCGATGCGGGATCGACGCGTGCGGAACGCCGACATCCTTGCAGAAAAGTCCGCCGCCGGAACCGCCGACAAAGCCGGCGATCCGTTCGATGGCGCTCTCCCAAAGCGAAGCTTCAATGGCAGCGTCGTAAACGGCGCTGATCAGATCACTCAGCCGTTGCTGATCTTGGAAATCGCCTGGTGTGGACAATGCAGAGACCGAACGCGGATGTGAAACATTGCTCATTGGTCATCCCGAAAACGCGCCCCCGGTAAGACGGCAGTGATGCTTCATCAGCTTATTGCGATGATCCGGACAACTCGTCTGCTCAAATTATATTGAGGCGGCACTGTAGTTTGGTCGGGAATACAGCCCATCCTACGATCCTACGATGCCTGGCTCGACCCGAGACCAACCACACGATGGCCAGCCAGCCTCTGCTCAGGCGCGTCAAGGAAATCGCCTCAGAAGGCCACGCGAAGGCCGCCCCTGGCGGTGCCGATGCGGCTCTGGTCGGACATCGCGATGCCTTCGACGAAAAAATTCGGCCCGATCTTTCGACCGGGCCGATGGCGTGAGCATGCAGTCCGGACGCCTCACATGATGCGCCCGAAATCCGGATCGACCGTGCCGCGCACGGCCGATTCAATCCGGCTGCGCTCGATGCCGATATCGCGGAGCGCACGATCGTCCAACTCGCTCAGGGTCTGGATGGCATGACGGCGCGCGAGATAGGTGACGATGCCGCTTACCCATTTGCCGAGCAGGCGGAAGAAGCCGCCCATCGCGCCGTGGATCACAGGTTGGCCTGCGGTTCTGGATATCGTCGTCATCGCACTTCTCCTTGCTTTTCACGCGGCCAAGCCTCTGCCGCCGATGCAAACGCCTGCGAGAGCGCTTGCACCCCTCATGGACCAATTGTCTTGCACCCCTCTCAGTGCAATCTCGGGCTTGATAGGTTCAAAATGATCCGATACAATCCTCGGTGCAAGGAAAACATTGCTCTCGGTGCAATAATGTCAAAGTTCGAGTACCTGAAGCTTGCCGATACCGTCGCCGCCGAAATCGCCAATGGCGGGCTCAAGCCCGGCGACCGCCTGCCGCCGCAGCGCAGTTTTGCCTATGAGCGGAAGATCGCCGTTTCCACCGCGAGCCGCGTCTACACCGAGCTGCTGCGTCGCGGCCTCGTGGTCGGCGAAGTCGGACGCGGCACCTTCGTGTCGGGCGAGACGCGCCGCGGCGTCGCGCTGACGCCCGAACCGCGCGGCGGGCGCATCGACCTGGAAGTGAACTATCCGATATTGCCGACGCAGTCGGTGATGATCGCGAGAAGCCTTGCCGGTCTGGAGCGCCCCGAAGTGCTCGACCTCGCGCTGCGGCACTCGAACACGACGGGCACCCTGGCGGCGCGGACCATCACCGCCGAGTTTCTCGCCCGCGAGGACTGGACCCCCGCTCCCGACCAGCTCGTGTTCACCGCAAACGGCCGGCAGTGCATCGCCGCCGCGCTGGCGGCGCTGGTGCCGACCGGCGGCCGCTGCGGCGTCGAGGCGCTGACCTATCCCTTCATCAAGGACATTGCCGCGAGGCTTAACGTCACGCTGGTGCCGCTCGCGATGGACGAGCAAGGCGTTCGCCCGGACGCCGTGCAGAAGGCGCATCGCGAGTCGCCTCTCGCGGCGCTGTATATCCAGCCGACGATCCAGAATCCGCTCGGCATGACCATGCCGCCGGCGCGCCGCGCCGACCTGCTGCGCGTCGTCGAAAAACTCGACCTCACCATCATCGAGGACACGGTCTACGGTTTCCTCGACGAGGAAACGCCGATGGCCGCGCTCGCCCCCGATCACTGCATCGCGCTCGACAGCCTGTCGAAGAAGGTCGCGCCCGGCCTCGCGCTCGGCTTCATCGTCTCGCCGCCGCGCCTGCGCGAGCGCATCATGGCCGCGGTGCGGTCGGGCGGATGGACCGCGTCCGGATTTGCGTTTGCGGCCGGACAACGGCTGATGGCCGACGGCACGGTGGCCGAACTGTCACGGCTGAAGCGGATCGACGCGGCGCGGCGCCAGCAGATGGCGGCCAGATATTTTTCCGGCTTCGAGATCCAGTGCAATCCCAAATCCTACCATCTCTGGCTCACGCTGCCCCCGCATTGGCGCTCGCAGACCTTCGTTGCTGCCGCGGCACGGCGCGACATCGCGCTGACCCCCTCGACTACTTTTGCCGTGACTCCCGGCCATGCGCCGAACGCGGTGCGGCTGGCGCTCGGTGCACCCAGCAACGAACAGCTCGATCTGGCGCTGCGAACGCTTTCGGGAATGCTGACGGCGAAGGAAGACGTCGATACGACGGAGTAGTATCAGGGCCACTCCGCGATAAATCCCCTCGCCTTGTACGGCTCGATCTTGCGCCATTCATGCAGCATGCGGCGCGAGAACTCGAGGTCGGTGTGCCAGAGCGCACGCGGCGTCCGAAAACTGTCGACCATGACCAGCATCTTCTCCACGTCCGGCCAGTGCCGATGCAGCGTCATCGGATAGCGGCGCGCGGTCCAGGTATTGCCGAGGCAGATCACGCTGCGGATGTTCGCAAGCCCGAGCGCAGCGTCGATGATCGGCAGCGAGAAGATCACGTTCTCCCCGGTGTTCATCGCACGATCCTCTCTCAGGATGACGTCGGCAGAAACCCCGTGCGCGGCCATTGCGCCGGCAATGATCTCGCATTCCGACAGATCCGATCCCGGCGTCACGCCGCCGCTCACGATCGCCCAGCGAAAATATCCCATTCGCCATAGCCGGCAGGCTTCATCGACGCGCTCGTCGACATCCTCGCGCGTGCCGAACACGAACAGCAGGTCGGCCGGCCGCAGCGGCGTCTCGACCAGATGCCGCGCATTGATTGCGGCAATCTCGGCCTCTGTCGGTGATCGCGTCGTTGAGGTTGTCACGGCGACTCGCGTTATCGGAAACGCCGCACAGCCTGCCGTGCCCTGCGGCGTTTTGCGAAATCACATTTCGTGTCGCTTGATTGCGAACGGGCGATTCTTGTTTGTGACGCGTTTTCCTAACGCGAACCGGTATCCACTTCGCTTGAAAACGCTTTAGGGCAGCAATCTCTCGGGAAGCGCGTCGAACGAATATCTGCGCGGCCGGTTGCGCTTGATGAAGCCGCCGATGGTCCAGGCAAACCAGACCGAGATGCCGACCAGAAACAACGCGCCGGTGAATTCGGAAGTCGCAAGCGCGCGGACCAGAAGCCCGATCATGGCAACCGCCAGCAACACCAGCATCGCAACCGCCGTGGCATAGCTCACCATCCCGATGCCGCCGGTCAGGGAAGCCTTGCTGCCGGCCGCCTTCATCCTTCGATGCAATTCGGTGATGAAGGCGCGGTAGCCCTGGTCCTGCGGCGTCATCAACGAGACGGTCTGCCAGGTCGTCGAAAGGATGGCGATGCGGCCGCCCCCGGCCCTTGCGATGTCGGCGCGAAAGCGGCGGGATTGCATCGACATCGGCCGATACGACAGACGGATCGAAGCGATATCGGCATAGGGCCACACGCCGGACCGGCGGCCGATCCGCCACGACAATCCGGCCTCCGTCAGTTCGAATTGATACGCCGACGAGATCAGTGACGCCTTGTAGACGTAGCTGATCGTGCGCGCGCCCTCGCCTTTCCCGGCCTGGTTCGGTAGTGATGTCGGCAATTCAAAATATCCGCGTCGTTTGAAACCGCCGGCTTGCGCGGCGAGCCGGCTTTACCTTACAAGCGGGCCATGGCCGAGACGACTTATTTTCCGCGCCGCCTGATCCTGGCCGGCGCGATAGTTTCCGGAGTGCTGCTGGCGCTGGCCGTGCACATGCTGGGCGCGCGTTACGGGCTCGATCTCGGCGGCCTGTGGCGGTCCGATACCAGCGAGTTCATGCCCGCAGGTGCTGCGATCGCGTGGTGGCTGATCGCGACCGTCGGCTTCTCCGGCGGCTATTTCACCGCCAACCTGATGCACAGCGCTGCCTCGGGCCAGATTCCGCAGCGGATGCGGCAGTTCCTGATCGCGGTCGGCGTGCTGGTCCTCGCCGGCGCCGGACAGGCTGCCTCGGCGCCGAGCCCCGTCCCGACCATATCAGGCGTGCTGGCAGGCCTTGCAGCCCTGTGCCTCGGTGCGGCAATGGCGTTCTGCGGCGCGCATTTCGCGTTGCGCAAGGCCTAGGCGAATAGCGTTTTCGAGAAGGCCTGCCTAGGCGGTCAGGCGCTGCCGCGGCTGTGTCAGCATGTTCTCCACCTCGGCGGCGGGACGCGGGCGGCTGAACAGATAGCCTTGCGCCTGCGTGCAACCCTCCTGGCGCAAGAGATTGAATTGCGCATCGGTCTCGACGCCTTCGGCCGTGGTGACGATGCCGAGGCTCTTGCCGAGGCCGGTCACCGCGCGGACGATCGCCATCGAATCGTCACGCGTCGCCAGTTCGCTCACGAACGAACGGTCGATCTTGATCTTGTCGAACGGGAAGCTGCGCAGGTAGCTGAGCGACGAATATCCGGTTCCGAAGTCGTCGAGCGAGATCCTGACGCCAAAGCCGCGAAGCTCATGCAGAGCCGAAAGCGTCGCCTCGCTGTTCTGCAGCAGCACCGATTCCGTGATCTCCAGTTCGAGCCGGTGCGCCGGAAGGCCGGAGGCTTTCAACGCCTCCTTCACGGTCGATACCAGATTCGGGTTTTTGAACTGTACCGGCGAGAGGTTGACGGCGACGCCGACATCCCGCGACCAGCTGGTCGCGTCCATGCAGGCCTGGCGCAACACCCAGTCGCCGAGCGGAATGATCAGGCCGGTTTCTTCCGCCAGCGGAATGAAATTGACTGGAGAGATCATGCCGCGCAGCGAATGATTCCAGCGCACCAGGGCCTCGAAGGCGACGACCACGTCCTTGGCAACGTCGCGGATCGGCTGGTAATAGACCTCGAACTCGCCGCGCTTCAGCGCCGCGCGCAAATCGAGTTCCAAAAGCCGCCGCGCCTGCGCGCGCGCGTCCATTCCGGTCTCGAAGAAGCGGTAAGTGCCGCGGCCGTCCTCCTTGGCGCGGTACAGCGCAAGATCGGCCTTCTTCAACAGTTCGTCGGGATTCTTGCCATCCTCGGGCGCCAGCGAAATGCCGATACTGACGCCGATGACGAGCTGCTGACCGGCGATCTCATAAGGAGCAGACACCTTCTCGACCACATGGCTCGCGAGCATGGCGACGGCGGACGGCTCGCAATCGCTGCAGAACTGCACGATCGCGAATTCGTCGCCGCCGAGCCGCGCTACCGTGTCATGCTCGGTGATGCATTCGCCGAGACGNCGTGCGACCTCTTTCAGCAGCGCGTCACCGACCGGATGGCCNAGCGANTCGTTGATGTCCTTGAAGTGNTCGAGGTCGAGNCANANCACCGCGAGCTGATCGCTGCGNCTGACCAGCCGCAAGGCCTTTTCGAGCTGCTCGCGGAACAGCGTCCGGTTCGGCAGATTGGTNAGCGCGTCATGGCGCGCCATGTGCGAGATCTGCTCCTGGGCGGCCTGCCATTCGGTGATGTCCTCGAAGGTGGCGACCCATCCGCCGCCCTTCATGGGCTGATCGACCACGCGGAGCGAACGTCCGTTGCGCCCAATCGTCTTGGTCACAGTCCGGCCGGCTTTGGCGTCNGCCACCACCGCATTGAAGAACTCATCGGGATCGCCGTCCCATTCGCCGACCGCTTTCACTTCGCGCAGGACGTCGATCAGCAGGCGGCCCTGAAGCGGCATGCCGGACCGGTCCATGAGTTCGATGTAGCGCTGGTTGAACAACAGGATGCGGCCGTCCGCATCGAACATGCAAAGTCCCTGCGACATGTTTGTGATGGCTGAATCGAGCAGGATCTTTTGTTCATGGAGTTCGCCCTTTGCGGCGCGGTCGAACATCGCCGCCAGCAGCGATATGCCGAGAATGGCAAAGGCCCCGATCGAGGTCAGAAACGAAAGCGCCGTCGGAGAAACCGTTAACGCATCGGAGCCGAGCGTCGGATCGGGAACGAGCGTAACGGCGCCCATCGCCGTGAAATGATGTGAAACGATTGCGACTGTCAGCAGGCCGGCGGCGGTCAGGGCATGAACAGAATCGTCGCGGCGCACGGCGACGAGCATTGCAATTGCCGCGAATACGCTTCCGAAAACGATCGAGGCCAAAACGGTACTGGGAGCCCACACAATGTAGGCCGGAAGCTCGAGCGCCGCCATACCGGTATAGTGCATCGCCGCGACACCGGCGCCGATGATCGCACCGCCGATCGCAACGACCGACGGGCGCGCACTGGACAGTGCAACGCAGAGGCCGATGGCGACAATGCACACCGCGAAGAGCAGGGACAAAAGCGTGACGGGTATGCTGTATCCGGCGCTGCCGCCAGGACCGTAAGCCAGCATCGCGACGAAATGGGTAGCCCAGATTCCGCAGCCGCCGACCGCCGCGTCGAGGCAGACCCAGATCGCGCGCGTTCGGCCCTGCGAGGCCCTGGCACGATGAAACAGGCTGATGGCGACCGCGCTGGCGAACGAGCAAATGGCGCCTGCCAGCACAACCAGTCGCCAGTCATGCTCGGTGACGAGGCAATTCAGGACTTGGTACATTACAGACCCCTCAATGGCCTGTAATTGCGGTTCCATTGGTATATTTTGGGGTAACCGCCGCGGATCAGTTGCGAGGATAGTGAACAAAACCCTTTCGGAGTAGCGCTATGCCGAAACGCCGGGAACCGGTTCGCTGCGACGTTCGCACAAATAACACCGAATTCATGGTTCTTCGTGACCTGCCGTGTCGATCGACGAACCCCACCAGATTGCCGCGGCGGCTGCGAGCAGCACGCCTGCCGAAATGATCAGCGACGTGTGCAGCCCTGTCATGAAAGCACNGGACCGGCTGACCAACGAACCGAACAAGGCGACGCCCAGCACGCTGCCGGTTTGCCGGGTTGCGTTGAGCACGCCTGCGGCGATGCCCGAGCGCGATTTCTCGACGCTGCCGAGCAACGTCGATGTCAATGGCGGCACCAGCAATCCGAGGCCGGTGCTCATCGCCATCAGTTGCAGACAGATCGCCCAGTAGCTCGTCCCGGCCTCGATGCCGAGCGTCGCGAGGCATCCGGCCGCGGAGAGCACTGCACCGACAGCGATGGTTGCGGGCGCGCCGATATATTCGGTAACGCGGGGCGCGACCAGATTCACCGGTAACACGGCGCCCATCATAGGCACGAAAGCGAGCCCGGTTTCGAACGCCGACAATCCATTGACCTGCTGGAAATACAGGCTCAGCACGAAGATCAAACCGTAGATCGCGACATTGACGAGCAGGCCGATCAGCGACGTCAGTGCGAACATCCGGTTCTTGAACAGCCGCAGCGGCAGCATGGGTTGTGGCGCGCGCGTTTCCCGCCAGACAAATAGCGCCGCACAGATCGCAAACGCTGCAAAGCCCGCGATGACGAACGGACTGCTCCATCCGAGCGCGCCACCTTCGATAATTGCGCCGGCAAGAAAACCGAGCGCCGCAACCGCGGTGACCTGGCCCGGCAAGTCGATCCCGCGCTGCGGAGATCGCGTCGTCTCGTCGGCAAAGCGCCACGCCAGCCACAGCCCCGCAAGGCCGATCGGCAGATTGACCAGAAAGATCGAGCGCCACCCGACCAGCGTGATCAGGCCGCCGCCCACAAACGGACCCGCCGTCAGCGCCAGGCTTGCACCGGCGGCCCAAATACCGACCGCACGTCCGCGCGCTTTTTCATCGGTATAGGCGTGACTGAGCAGCGCCAGCGAGTTCGGCACCAGAATGGCAGCCGCCAGGCCCTGCACACAGCGCGCGGAAATCAGGATCGCTGCACTGGGTGCCAGCGCGCAGGCAACGGAGGCCGCCGTAAACAGGGCAAAGCCCGCGATGAATATCCGCTTGGAACCGATCCGGTCGCCCAGCGCGCCCGCTGTCAGGATGAAGGCCGCAAAAGCGATGGTGTAAGCGCCAACCACCCACTGTAGTTCGGCGACGCCGCCGCCAAGCGAGGTTCCGATGGCATTGAGCGCGGTGTTGACGATGGTGACGTCGAGCTGAACCACGCCGTAACCGAGACTCATCGCTGCGAGCGTCAGCGACGTCGCCAATTTTGACGGCGCCGGTCCGGCTTCCGCATCGCGCGAACTATCGATGCCCGAGACCGGCTTGAATTTGAGCGGAGCGCTTCGCATGGATCACCTCCATTTGGCGATCCAACGCCATTCAACGGCGTCCGTTTCGATACAACATTTCGATAAAGATCGAAGTGTAGATGTATCCGGCCGTTTCCTTACGACAAGAAGCCGCGCGAGGTGCCCCCCGCGCGGCTTTTTGCCTCATTCAACAGGAAGAGATCAGCTTGCGGCCTTGAGGTTGACCTTGCCTTCCGCCAGCGAGGTCAGCTTGGCGTCGGTCTTCTTTTCCTCATCGAGCGTCTGCTGCAGGATGCTGGCGCAGTCATTGCGTCCAAGCTGCCGCGCCCACGCGATCAGGCTGCCGTAGCGGGTGATCTCATAGTGCTCGGCGGCTTGCGCGGCGTTGATCAGGGCTGCGTCCAGCACGGCCTTGTCAGCGACCTCGCCCGCAACCTCGTCGGCTTCCTCGATGATGCCGTCGATCGCCGGGCAATCGACCGCCTTCACCTCGGCGCCGTGCATGCGGAATACTTCCTCCAGGCGCTGCACATGCGTCCTGGTTTCATCAAGATGGGTCAAAAAGCCCTGTTTAAGCTGCTTGTCGGTGGCTTTTTCCGCCATCTTCGGCAGCGCCTTCACGAGTTGTTTCTCGGCGTAATAAATGTCCTGCAATTGATGTATGAACAGGTCGTTCATCGTCTTGATGTCTTTGCTGAAGAGTCCCATAGCGTCGTCCTTTGTTTGGGGAACATGCAGGCACAGGCCTTTTTTCGGCCGGATGCGCGCGCTTCATGTTCGATGCTGGTGGGAGCTAACCGGCTCGCCAAACGGACGTTCCTAAAGGCCTCGAAAACGCCGTGATGGAACGGACAGAACGCAAAAAGCGCGCGCGGAACGGACCCCATTGCGACTCAAAATCGTTAACGCGGCGACATATGTAGGGCGTATGACAAGGGCGGCGAACGAAGCCAAAAGGCATGTTTGTCAAGGGCTGCACAACGGCCTTGTTTTGGCTTATGGATTTCGCGCACGGTGCCTCTGACCGTCGACTGTCACACGTCGTGGCAGGTCCCATCTTTCGCTATTGCCGCCCCGCCGGGAGGATGAATGCATCGGCTGCTGACCACGCTCGGGCGTGGCTTCAAGGAGAAGATCGGCTGGAAACGGCTGGGGATCGCTGCGAGTCTTCTCATCATTATTCTTGCGGTCACGCACCTGGTTCGCACCCTGAAAGGGGTCGACACCGGGATTATTCTGACTGCGCTGACGGAAATCGCGCCGCATCGCATCGCGCTGGCCGCCCTGTGCGTGGTAGGCGCGTTCTGCACGCTGACCTTCTATGATTTCTTCGCATTGCGAACCATTGGCAAGACCCACATCCCCTATCGCATCGCCGCGATGTCGAGCTTCACCAGCTACACCATCGGCCATAATATCGGTGCCACTGTCTTCACCGGCGGCGCGATCCGGTTCCGGATCTATTCGGATTACGGACTGACCGCGATCGATGTCGCAAAGATCTGCTTCCTCTCCGGCCTCACCTTCTGGCTCGGCAATCTGTTCGTGCTCGGCTGCGGCATGGCCTGGCATCCCGAGGCGGCATCGGGGATGGACCTGCTGCCGGCAGCGATGAATCGGCTGATCGCGATTGGCTGCCTTGCCGGCATCGCCGCCTATTTCGTCTGGCTGCTGACGGGCGAGACCCGCCGCGAACTCGGTCAGAACGGCTGGAAGGTCGTGCTGCCCTCCGCGCGGCTGACGCTGCTGCAGGTGCTGATCGGCGTGGTCGATCTCGGCTTCTGCGCGCTGGCGATGTACCTGTTGATGCCGATGGCGCCGTATATCGATTTCGTTTCGCTGGCGGTGGTGTTCATCCTGGCGACGCTGCTCGGCTTTGCCAGTCACGCGCCCGGCAGCATCGGCGTGTTTGACGCCGCGATGCTGGTGGCATTGCCGCAGTTCGGCAGGGAAGAGTTGCTGGCGACGCTGGTGGTGTTCCGGATCCTGTACTTCCTGATCCCCTTCGGCATCTCGATCTGGATCATGGGCACACGCGAACTCTGGCTCAGCGTGCTGCAACCCTGGCTGGAACGGCGCCGGCTCGGCGAAGCCTGCACGGCCAAGGCGCGGGTGCGACCGCCGATCAAGGGCCGGCAATCCTGAGGCTGGTAACGGCGTCGTTATCTGCGCCGTCTGGTCTTTTGACGCAGAGCTGCCTCATTCTCTTATTTCTGCCTTACCGCTAACGTCAAACGACGCCATGGCTTCACCCCTCCTACGTTCAATGCTGTCGGTCGCGCTGGTTGCCGGCGCGCTGGCCGGCATATCCGTGTCCTCTGCGCAAGCCCAGCCCGCCGCCGGCTATGGGCCGCTGCAGATTTCCTGGGAGGTGCGCAACCGCTTCCGCCTGTTCCGCGAGGAGCGGGATTTCCTGCTGCACGCCGAAAGCGGACGCGGCCGCAGCGTGCTGGCTTCGGAGCAGGTGCTGGCGATCCAGAGCGACGGCCGCGGCTGGGCGCGCAACACGGTGAACCGGCTTTGCATCGATCTCGCCGGCCGCGTCAGCGAGCCCTGCACACGCGACAACGTCAAGGAAAGCTATCTGACGCCGATCGATCATCCGATCGTGGCCCGGCTGACCGGCCCGATCCCGGTCGGCGCCACCTGCGCCTGGACGTTCGACGATGGCGACGGGCCGCAAACCTCCACCTTCGACTGCGCCGAGCCGGTCAATATCAGGGTCCGCTATGGCCGCACCACGGTTGCCACCGTCGACGTGTCCAGCTCGGACGGCAGTCAGCGCGTATTCACCGAGATCGCGGTGCGTGACATCTTCATCGCCGGCCTCGGCGACAGTGTCGCTTCCGGTGAGGGAAATCCGGACCGGCCGATTGCGCTGGCCGATGAAGGCTTTTGCTTCCGCTCCTATCTCGGAACGGCAGCCGCGCAATATTATCGTCCGAGCCGCGCCGGTTACAAAGGCGGACGCGCCTGCGAGGCGCCGGACCTGCTGACGGTCTGGCAGCGCCAGAGCGCGCTCTGGTTCAATCCGGCCTGCCACCGTTCGCTCTACAGCTATCAGACCCGGACCGCACTGGCGCTCGCCGTGCGATATCCGCACATCGCGGTGACCTATCTGCCGCTGGCCTGCACCGGCGCCACCATCGCCGACGGGCTGTTCGGTTCGCAGCGCGCCCGCGACTGCCTGCCGTCGAAATCGGGCGGTGCGTGCCAGGGCACCGTCAACGGACAATTGGCCGAGTTGCGCGACGCCCTCACCGCCGCGAAACGCCGCCAGCCGGATCGCAAGCTCGATCTGGTGCTGCTGTCGGTCGGCGCCAACGATATCTATTTCTCCGGCCTCGTCGCCGACGTGATCGTCGACAATGCGACTGAGCGCGCGCTGTTCCGGCGCAGCGCCGTGATGGCAACGGTGGACGACGCACGCAGCGCGTTGACGCGCGACCTGCCGCAGGGATTTGCAAAACTGCGCGAGGCGCTGAAGCCGCTGGTCGGCGACCTGTCGCGGGTGGTCTACACTTCTTACGCCAATCCGACGGTGGCGAATGGCGGCGCGCCCTGCCCCGGTGGACGCGCCGGTTTTGACATTCATCCCTCCTTCAACGCCCAGCCGCAGCGGCTGGCCGCCGTGTCGAATTTCGTCGAAGGCGAATTCCTGCCGCAGTTGAGAGCGCTGGCGCTCTGCGAGGGCGGCATCCTGTGCCGTAATCCGCGCAACGACCGCATGACCTTCGTCGACAGCCATCAGACCAGCTTTGCCAATCACGGCTTCTGCGCGCGCGCCGAAAGCGATCCCGAATTCGACCGGCAGTGCTTCTCGGCGACCGGCGACAGCTTCGATCCCGATATCGTCACCGCCGCCAGCCAGCCGATGCTGTGCGGCCGCAGCGCCAGCGAGTACCGCGCCTATCTGCCGCGCGCGCGCTGGATCCGCGATGCCAATGACAGCTACTTCTCGGCGATGACCTATCCCCAGGGCCTGCCGACATCGCAGCAGCCGGCCGACATTCATGACGCGACCTGGGGCGTGTTGTCGGCGGTCTATGGCGGCGCGGTACATCCGAGCGCCGAGGGCCACGCCGCAATGGCCGATGCCGCCGTGCCGGCCGCCGCCACCGTGCTGCAGCTCGATACGGCGGTGCCCGAAGTCAGTTCGCAGCCGATGGCGCCGATACCGGCTGCGCCGGACGCACCGCGACCACCGGGCAGGACAGGATTGAACTAATAGCGCAGGATGCGATCAGGCTGGGCCGTGACGGCGGACCATCGCGTGCCCGGGACGCAAGCAGCTTGAGTGCTGCGAGCCGGGCCCAATCCTACTTTGCATGGGGTTGTTTTCGCGATTTTGTGTCCGGACCCTCGAGTCCAATCATTCCGCGCTAGCGCGCAGGTGCAGGAACGGGCGCCGGCGCCGTGGCCTTCTTGGGCGCTGCGGGAGCCTTCGCCGCACCGGCCGCCGGCAGCTTCATCGCCGCCGCCTGCGCCGGCAGATATTTTACGATGATGGGGGGATCGACCTGCGCCAGCGCCGTATCCGGCAGGCGGGTCCAGACCTCATCCTTGCCCAATAGCGAGATGCCGAGATACCCGCGCATCGTCAACGTCTGCCCATCGGCACTGAGCGTCATCTTGGCCTTGTAGATCTTGCCGTCACGCGGATCGAGCACGTTGCCGTTCTCGTATTTCAATCCGTCGCGCTTCATGTCCCTGATGAAGGACATCCCGAGCCAGGGCGCGTCCTTGCGATCGTCGGCGCATTTCGAGCAGACCGGATTGGGCGGATCGTCGGCATCGAGAAACAGCTTGGCGAACACGCCTTCGAAGACGCCGTTGTGATCGACCACCAGGAACCATCCGACCGGCTTGCCCTTCTCGACCTTCTCCCACAGCCCGGCCGCAGAAAGTTCCGCCGGCTGGGCGGCGAGTTCACCGGCAAGCGCGAGCCCGATCACGATGGCGAGTATCAGTTGAAGTCCGGCCAGCTTGCGCATCGTCGTCACCTGATCAATTCCATAAATCAATGGCCGCAGACTACGGCCATTTCGCGGACGGTTCCAGTGACGATCGCGCGCCCCCGGCAAAGCTCCGCCGGTCCAACTGTCATATTTTGGGATTCAGTTGACCCCGAGCTTCTTCTGCAGGCTCGACGACGAGGTGGTGTACTGGAACACCAGCCGCTTGTCCGGATAGACGTAGCGGTGCGCCTTCTGCGCCATCAGCGCGCCTTCGTGGAATCCGGACAGGATCAACTTGAGCTTGCCGGGATAGGTGTTGATGTCACCGATCGCGAAGATGCCGGGAATATTGGTCTCGAACGCCGCGGTGTCGACCGGCACCAGATTGTTCTCGAGCGCGACGCCCCAGTTCGCCACCGGGCCGAGCTTCATGGTCAGCCCGAAGAACGGCAGCATCGTATCGCAGTCGACCTTCGAGACCGCGTTGTCGTTGCCTTTCATGACAGCCGCGGCGAGCTTGCCGCCCTCGCCTTCCAGCGAAGTGACCTGACCGATCTTCAGATCCATTTTTCCGCCAGCCACCAGCGCGCGCATCTGCTCGACGCTGTGGGGCGCGGCGCGGAAATCGTCGCGCCGATGCAGAAGCGTCACGCGCTTGGCGATTGGATGCAGATTGAGCGTCCAGTCGAGCGCGGAATCGCCGCCGCCGACGATCAGGATGTTCTTGTCGCGGAACTGCTCCATCTTGCGCACGGCATAGAATACCGACGTGCCTTCATAGGCCTCGATGCCCGGCACCGGCGGACGCTTCGGCTGGAACGAACCGCCGCCCGCGGAGATCGCCACCACCTTGCACTCGAACACCTGGCCCGCATCGGTCGTCACGCGAAAGAGCGGATCGCCGATCTTCTCGATCGTCTCCACCATCTCGTTGAGATGGAAGGTCGGATGAAACGGCTTGATCTGTTCGAGCAGCGCTTCGGTCAGGCCCTGGCCGGTGACGAAGGGAATGCCTGGAATGTCATAGATCGGTTTTTCCGGGTAGAGCTCGGCACACTGGCCGCCGATCTTGTCGAGGATGTCGACCACATGCGCCTTCATGTCCAAGAGGCCCAGTTCGAAGACGGCAAACAGGCCGCACGGACCCGCGCCAATAATCAGCACATCGGTTTTGATCGCTTCGCTCATGTCAGCTTCTTTTCGGTTGAACCTGGCGGGAAGGCCGCATCTGTCTAGCCAACCCGGCGGCATCAGGAAAGCCATAATATGGCGTTCGTGACCGCGGCAACCCCTTGCCGTCATTCGACAAGTGGGCTGTAAGGGAACGAGATTTTCGGAGATTAAGCCCGTGAACGCCCCCTTGCGTCCCGACGCGACCCCGCGTCTGGAGGATTTTCCCTATCGCCTGTCGGACAATGTGAGATTTGCCGACCTCGATCCCAACCAGCACGTCAACAACGCGGTCTACGCCACCTATTTCGAAACCGGCCGCGTCACGCTGATGAAGGACCGCAGCTACGGGCTGATGCCGGACGGCGTCACCTGGATCATGGTCCGGCTCGACATGCATTTCCGTGCCGAATTGCGCTGGCCCGGTACGATCGAAATGGGACTTGGCGTCGTCAAGTTCGGCCGGACTTCCGTCACCTTCGATCAGGTGGTGTTCTCCGAGGGCACATGCGTGGCTTCCGCGCAGTCAGTGTCGGTGCTGCTCGACGAAGCCACGCGCAAGCCAACGCCATTGACGCCGGATATCCTGGCGAATTTTCAGCGCTGGATTCGCCGCGGGGCAAACCCGGGATGACGCGCGCGGCGATGCTGGCGGCGCTGATCGTCGGCATCGCGATGCAGCCTGCCGCGGCCGAGCCGTTCTATCGCGAGGACCTGCGTATTCCGATGGAGACCGCCAACGCCGGATCGCGCTGAACGTTTTTTAGGACTTCAGGCCTGCCGCTCCGGCGTCGACACCACGAGGCCGTCGAGCTCGTCGCTCACCTTGATCTGGCACGACAGGCGCGAATTCGGCCGCACGTCGAAACCGAAATCCAGCATGTCCTCTTCCATCGGCGTCGGCGCGCCGACCTTCTCGCGCCAGGCTTCGTCGACATAGACGTGGCAGGTCGCGCAGGCGCAGGCGCCGCCGCATTCGGCTTCGATGCCGGGAATGGCGTTGCGGATCGCGGCTTCCATCACGGTCGCGCCGTTCTCGACTTCAATGGTTCGTTTTTCGCCGGTATGGTCGACAAAGTGGATTTTGGCCATGATCGCTCGTGCTGCCGGAATATGTAAGGAAGTCCCGGCAGTCCTATAACGGGTCGATCCGCACAGCGCCAGCGGTCGGGAAAACCTGAGGCGGGATTTTACCGGGATTTTGGCCGATACGGACCGCTTTCCGCTCAGGAACGGCGCAGAACCGCCTCGATCGCCGCCCGCGCCTCAGCAACCGTCTCGCCGAGCTCGGCGAGCGCGGCGGATGTATCGAAGCCTCTGGCGATGGCCGCCTCCAGCCGGGCGGCGGCATCACCGACGGCAAACGCGCCGATCGCGCGCGCCGAACCCTTGAGCGTATGCGCCAGCGCGCTGGCGTCCACAGGCATGGCAGCGAGCGTGCTTACCAGTGTTGTCGACTGGGCCACGAACATCGCCAACACCTCCTGCTCGAGACCGGCGTCACCGAGCGTCATGCGGCTGAGATGTTCGAAATCGATCGGCCCGTCATCGGGAGCCAGCGGCGGCGATGGCATCCATTCTATCCGTTCGAGATGAAGCGGCATGACTTGAGGTCCGGATCGCCTCGCCGCAGTGATTCGGAGAGGCCATTGTCCACAGCCAAACATGCCGTCGGTTAACGGAACGTTCTCCGAACCTGCCGCATATTTGCCGCGTTTTAGACGCAAATCCGTCTTGAAAAGCCAAGCGTTTTCAGAAATCTGTGTATCTTTAAGGTCTTAGCGGACAGACCTGTTAACGATGATTAAGAATGTCTTAATCGCGGCCATTTCATTCGCATCGCTCAACCAATAGGATGCCCTGCGGATGTGTGCGGACAGGCTGCCAGCGGCGCGCTGGCAGTCCGCGGGGGCTTATGAATCCGGCTTCGAGCTTGCGGTTTTTGCGAGAACGGCTGGGTGCGTAAACGTAAGAGGGGTCGGACTGAACATGGCGAACAATCCCAAGAAGGTCAAAGACCCCACTGAAGTCGCGCTCTCTGCCATCCAGGAAGCGCTCAACATCAGCGATACGAGCGTCGATCCCAGCCGAAATTCGATCGGCGGCGAACTCTCGCCGCCTAGCATGCCTTCCGCCGCGCCGACCTATTCCGATTCGCCGTTCGACACGCGCGGAAACGCCGATCGGCCGGCGTTCAATTCGATCGAAGAGCCGCGCGGCTCCCGTCGCGCCGCCAACGACGATCGCGAGACCATCGGTCAGCTTCTGCAGGCGATTCAGAAGAACCAGCCTGCGCGCAGCGTCTACACGCTCGCTGCCGTGTTTGGCGGCGTCTGGGTGATCGGTTGCGGCCTGCTGACTGTCAGTTTCCTGCCCGCGCTGCAGGCGGCGATCGGACAGAGCGGCGGCGTGCTGGTGCTCGCTGGCCTTGCCGCGTTGTTCTTTGCGCCGGTGCTGTTGTTCTACTTCCTCGCGAGTCTCGCCTGGCGCGGCCAGGAAATGCGGATGATCGCGCAGTCGATGGCGCAGGTCGCGATCCGCTTCTCCGAGCCCGAGGGCGCCGCCGCGGATTCGATGGTGACCGTNGGGCAAGCNATTCGNCGCGAAGTCGCCGCGATGGGCGACGGCGTCGAGCGNGCGATCGCGCGNGCCGGCGAACTGGAAACGCTCGTCGCCAATGAAGTCGCNGCACTCGAGCGCGCCTATTCCGACAACGAGGTGCGGATCCGCGCGCTGCTGCAGGACATCGCCCATCAGCGCGACAATCTGGTCGGCCAGGCCGAGCAGGTTCGCAGCGCCATTTCCGGCGTCCAGATCGACCTGCGCCACGACATCGCGCTGATCTCGGATGCGATCGCCTCGCGCGTCGACGAGGTCGCGAAAAGCATCACCGGCGCGCTGGAAGAGCGCGGCCAGCACATCACGGGCGCGCTCAGCCACGCCGGCGACAACATGATTCTGGCGCTCGGCGAGCGCGGCGGCGACCTGCTCGACCGCCTGGAAGAAGCCAGCGCCGAGACCACGCGCGCCGTGCTCGACGCNTCCGAGCGGCTGACCACCAGCCTCAACTTCAAGACCGGCNACGTCCACGACGAGTTCGTCGATCTCGCCGATCGCGTCCACGAGATGCTGAACGAACGCATCGACCGCATCACCGGCGAATTCGANCAGCGCTCCTCGACCATCGTCGACGGCATCTCCGACCGCACCGAGCAGGTCCACGANTCCCTGAAGAATTCCTCCGACTCGCTGCTGCTCGAACTCGAGCTGCGCTCGGGCGATCTCGTCAACAAGATCGACGAAGCCGGCAACCGCCTNGCAAGCCGCATCCTCACCTCCGGCGACAAGGCCAGCGACGCGCTGGACGTGACCGTGAACGCGCTGGTCGCCAAGGTGATCGGCCAGACCGAAAACGCCCACGACAGCCTCACGCTGCAGATGAGCGCCTACGACGAGTTGGTGAAGAACCAGGGCGGCGAACTTGCGGAAAAGTTCGCCCGCGACAGCGGCACGCTCGGCGCGCTGATCACGCGCCATATCTCCGAGTTCGATCGCACCGTCAAAACCTTCGGCGGCGAGATCGTCGAGCGCATGGGCGCGCGCACCCAGGAGATCTCAGACAGCCTGAAGAACTACGTCGACACTTTCGATACCCGCCTGGTCGCCAACAGCGGCGAGATCACCGCTTCCCTCGATCAGCGCCTGCTGCAGTTCGAAACCACGCTAGGCACCCGCGTAAGCCACCTCGACACCTCGCTCGACAGCAAGATCAAGTCGTTCGACGAGACCATCGACGGCCGGCTGAAGTCCGTCACCGAAACCATCGACGACCGCCTCGGCACGCTGGCGGGCTCGCTGACCGACGGCGCGGCGCAGGCGATCCAGTCGATCGACCAGCGGCTGACCCTCCTCACCTCCTCGCTGACCGAGGGCACCGCGCAGGCGATCGCGGCGGTCGACCATCGTATTGCCAACGTCACCGAAACCATCGACGGCCGCAGCGCCCAACTGACCGACACCATCCAGGCGCGCTTCCAGGAAATCCATCAGGGTATCGAAACCCGCATCGGCGACATCGCCAGCGGCGTCGAGACCCGGGTCGGGGCCATCGCCGGCAATATCGACACCCGCGTGGCGCAGTTCGAGGATCTACTCGGCTCGCGCATCGAGGCCGTGGCCGGCCGNATCGAAAGCAGCGGCCGCCAGGCCAGCGAAGACCTGATGTCGCGCGCCGAGATGCTNTCCTCCGGCATCAAGTCGCATGTCGAGGACGCCGAGCGTTCGCTGACCAATCTCGTCGTCAACACCGCAGAGACCATCCAGACCGGCGCGCGCACCGCGCAGCAGGCGCTGCTGACGGTTTCCTCCGACGTTGGCGCACAACTCAAGCTGACCTCGGCCGAGGTCGAAGCCTCCCTCACCGCCGTCGGCACCGGTGCGGCAAACTCGATCGTGAGCAGCGCCCGCGACGCCCAGACGACGCTCGTATCGGCCTCCTCCGAAGCGGCCACGCAGATCAAATCGCTTGCCGCGGACGTCGAGCGCACGCTCTCGGCCGCAGGCGACGCCACGGCCGCGTCGGTTCTCGCCGGCGCGCGCGAGGTGCAGACCACGCTGGTGACGGCATCCGCGGACGCGGCAAACCACGTCAAGTCGCTTGCCGCCGATGTCGAGCGTTCGCTGTCGATTGCAGGAACGGCAACCGCCGAGGCTGTCACCGCGGGCGCCCGCGAAGCACAGAGCACGCTGGTCGCCGCCTCTACCGAGGCCGCCACCCAGGTCAAGTCGCTCGCAGCCGACATGCAGCGTTCGCTCTCGATCGCTGGAACGTCGACCGCCGAGGCGATCACGGCAGGCGCCCGCGAGGCCCAGAGCACCCTCATGAGCGCGTCCGCGGACGCATCGAGCCAGGTCAAGTCGCTAACCGCCGACGTGGAGCGTTCGCTTTCGATGGCCGGCAATGCCACGGCCGAGTCGATCACGACCGGCGCGCGCGAAGCGCAGAACACGCTGATCACGGCGTCAACCGAGGCCGCCAACCACGTCAAGTCGCTGGCGATCGATGTCGAACGCGCACTGACGGCGGTCGGCACCAATACCGCCTCCTCCATTCTCGGCACGGCGCGCGAAGCCCAGGGCTCGCTTTCCGCAACCTCCGCCGACGCCGCCAACCAGATCAAGGCGATCGCCGCCGACATGGAGCGTGCGCTCGGCGTCGTCACCGCCAGCACGACCGACACCATCCAGACCACTGCGCAGAACGCGCAGAGCGCCCTGATCGCCGCCACCAACGAGGTCACGACCAAGGTCAAATCGACCTCGACCGATATCGAGCGCTCGGTGCTCGCCGCCAGCAGCAATTTCGGCTCGACGATGACCGGCAAGACCGACGAAATCGTCACCTACGTTCAGCAGCAGACCGACCGTCTGGCACAGATCGTCGACAGCCGGCGCGGTTCGCTGGTCGAGGCGCTCAGCACCAGGACCACGCAACTGACGACCGACATCGACCGCGTCACCGCCGACGCGCTGAAGTCGATCGAGACCCGCGGCCAGAGCTTCTCGCAGTCGATGGCTACCCACGGCTCCGAAGTCGCGCGCACGATCACGACCGCGGGCGACCTCGCCACCGGCGCGGTGGCCAAGTCGCTGAAGGACCTCGAACAGGCGTCGCGTTCGGCCATCGACCAGTCGCGTCAGGTCTCGATCGCCGCCGTCACCGAAATGCAGGAGACCAGCAAGATCCTGCGCACCGATACGGTGGCGCTGTTCGAACGGCTGCGTGAAGGCAACATCCTGCTGCAGGAAGTGCTGACCGGCGCCCACGACAATCTCAACTCGCTGGAGCGCGCGCTGGTGACCCGCGTGGCCGATTTCGTGTCGGCCATGAACGACGTCACCACCCGCAACGGGTTGGCTACGCAGACCCTGGAAGACCAGCTCACCGTCTTCAACAGCAAGACCTCGAAGGCGCTGGAGGATCTCGGCACGCTGTCCAGCGAGTTCGAAAGGCACGGCAAGGAACTGGTCGATGCAGCCGGCGTGGTCGAACAGGCCAATCATTCCACCACCACCTCGATCGCCGACCGCAAGGCGCAGCTTGAATCGCTGGTGACCACCATCGACCTGCGCACCACCGACCTCGACCAGCGCCTGTCGCGCTTCACCGGCCTGCTCGACGAATCGCTCGCCGCGGCCGAGGAGCGCGCCCGCGATATCGCTCGCGTGGTCGCGGAAACCGCAGGCGCCGGATCGTCCGCGATCAGCCGCCAGTTCGAAGCGGTGCGCGCTGCGGCCGAGAATGAGCGGCAGCAGACCCTCGACGCGATGAACGACATGTACCAGCAGAGCACCCATGAGACGGATGCGATGTTCAAGCAGTCGACCGAGAAGTTCGCCGGGATGGTGCAGGCCATGAAGCAGATGGCCACCGAAATGCATAACGAGCTCGAGGCGACCCGCAACGAGCTGCGCCGCGGCGTGCTCGAAATGCCGCAGGAGGCGGCCGACAACACCGCGCAGATGCGCAAGGTGATCGTCGACCAGATCGAGGCGCTCGCCGAGCTCAACCGGATCGTCGCCCATCATGGCCGCGGCCTCGATGTCGTGACCTCGGGTCGTGCCAGCGTGCAGCGCCAGGAAGAGCCTGTGATGGCAGCCGCCTCCGGCGGCCGCAACGAGGTACGCATGCGCGACACCGGCAGTGCATCGACGCTGCCGCCGCCGGACCTCGGCGTGCCGGCCGCGCGCCGCGCCGAAGCCCCGTCGGTCTCGCCGGCGAGCCAGGACGCTGGACGCGGCGACGGATGGCTGTCCGACCTGCTCCACCGCACCGACGCCGGCGCCGGACAACCTCCCCGCGGCCGCGCGCCGCAGACCGCCCCCAATCCGCTGGAGTCGCTGTCGCTCGACATCGGCCGGCTGATGGATCGCAACCTCGCCGCCGAAATGTGGGACCGCTATCAGCGCGGCGAGAGCAAGGCGTTCACCAAGCGGCTCTATACGCCCGCCGGCCAGAAAGCGTTCGACGAAGTCTCGCGCAAATACCGCGCCGACCGCAGCTTCAAGCAGACGGTCGACCGCTATATCGCCGAGTTCGAACGGCTGCTCGACGAAGTCGCGCGCGAGGATCGCGGCCCGCAGGCGCTGCGCGGCCACCTCACCTCGGAGACGGGGCTGGTCTACACCCTGCTCGCGCACGCGGCGGGGCGGCTGGGCTAAACGGCCGATAGCGAAAATAGAAGCGGAGGCCTCGCGGCCTCCGTTTTACTTTGCGGCATACCTTACCGGAAATCGAGTGGCGGCCTCGGAGGCGCTCGATAACGCCCTTTGGAATGCCATTGATCGCGCTGGGGCTGGCGCCCACCGATGGGCAATTGGCAGCCTGGTATCTGAAGCGATACCGCTGGCGCACGCGAAAACCAGTCCTTATCTGTTGAAGCGCAACAGCGCCCGTAGCAGCGCATCGCGCGGGATCAGGCCAGCCATGCCGAACGAAAGTGAAACAATTCCAAGCCGACGCGATCTTCTGTCGCTTGTTGGTTCGGTCGCCGGCAGCGCCGCGATGTACCACGCCATGACCAGCATGGGCTTCGCCTCCGAGTCCAATTATGCGGGCCCGATCAAGCTGAGCGGCGATCCAAAAGGCGCATCCGTGCTGGTGCTCGGTGCCGGTCTCGCAGGCATGACGGCCGCGCTCGAGTTGCGCGCGGCTGGCTACAAGGTCCGGGTGCTGGAGTTCAATAGCCGCCCCGGAGGGCGCAACTGGACGATCCGCGGTGGCGACCGTTTTACAGAACTCGGTGGCGCGACGCAGACCTGCGGCTTCGAGGAAGGCCTTTATCTCAATCCGGGACCGTGGCGAATTCCATATCATCACCGCGCCCTGCTCGATTATTGCAAGCGCCTCGGCGTCGCCCTCGAACCCTTCATCCAGCTCAATCATAACGCCCTGCTCCACGCTTCAAATGCGTTCGCCGGCAAGCCGCAGCGCATTCGTGACATCAAGGCGGATTTTCAGGGCCATGTTTCGGAACTGCTCGCCAAGGTGACGCGGCAGAGCAAGCTGGACGAAGCGGTGTCGGTGGAAGACAGGGAGATTCTGCTGCAGGCACTGCGGTCCTGGGGCGCGCTCGACAAAAACTATGCCTACAAGGCCAACCTTATTTCGGCGGACTACCGCGGCTACGCCAAGGACCCCGGCGGCGGCCTGGGTGCCGCGCCTGTCGCCGGCGAGCCCATCAACCTGTCGGATATACTGAAATCGCGGCTTTGGCGATATTTGCAGAATTTCGCCTTGCATCAATTCCAGACCACCATGTTTCAGCCCGTCGGCGGCATGGACATGATCGGGAAAGCGTTCGCAAAGCAGATCGGCGATCTCATTCAGTACGACGCCAAGGTGATACGCATTCAACAGAATGATGGCGGCGTCACGGTCAGCTACGTGAACTCCAATACACCATCCACGCCACAAATTGCCACGGCCGAATGGTGCGTATGCACGATCCCGCTTTCTATCTTAAGTCAAATCCAGATCGACGTCGGGGCGCGCATGAAGGCGGCCATCGACGCCGTGCCCTACTCGTCCTCCATCAAGATCGGCCTGCAATTCAAACGCAGGTTCTGGGAGGAGGACGAAGCGATCTACGGCGGCATCAGCTACACCGACCTGCCCATCCGGCAGATCTCCTATCCGAGCGGAGGCTTCAATCGAGATGGCCGCGGGGTGCTGCTGGGCGCCTATGTTTTTGAGGGAGCGAACGCCTACGAATTCACCTCGATGGCGCCGGCGGACCGGGTTGCGCGTGCGGTTGAATTTGGTGCCAGGATTCATCCGCAATACAACGCCGAGTTCGAAAACGGCATCGCCGTCGCCTGGCATCGTGTCCCCTTCACCCTGGGATGCGCCGGAGCCTGGAGCGAGAAGGCAAGGGAAGATCATTACGACAATCTGTGCCAGATCGACGGCAGGATCGTGCTGGCTGGCGAACACGCCTCCTACCTTCCTGCCTGGCAGGAAGGCGCGATACTTTCCTCACTCGATGCGATCAAGCGGTTGCATGACCGCGTCGTCAGGATTTGACGCCATGCCGATGAGCCGAATTGAACCAGCGAAACTCAGTTCGGCGTTGTCGATCGGCGTCTTGGCCGCAACAGTCTTGGCCGTAACAGTCTTGGCCGTAACAGTATTGGCGTTGATTGGATGGGCATTGCCCGCAGCACATGCGGACGAGGAACGCCGTTCGCAGGGCGCGCTTAGCACGGGATTCAGATTTACAGAATCGACTGGAGAGCAGTTGTTCGCGAACGTCTGTCAGGGATGCCACATGCCTGACGGCGGCGGCGCCACTGGTGCGGGAAATTATCCCTCACTTGCCAAAGACGCCAATCTCGAGGCCGGCGGCTACCCGGTTTACGTCGTCGTCAGGGGACAACGGGCGATGCCGCCGGTCGGTGCGATGATGAGCGACGATCAGGTCGCCGCCGTCGTCAATTATGTGCGGACGCACTTCGGAAACCAGTACCAGGACGCTGTGACGGCTGAAGACGTCAAGCGCGTTCGGCCCTAGAGCCCGGTTCTGATTGAATCAGAACCGGGCTCTAGATTCTTTTTTTGACGCGTTTTCTTGACGCGAACCGGGTCCACTTCGCTCGAAAACGCTATAGATTTGATCATCCTCATACGGAGACAAACATGAGATACGGACTGTTGGCATCGGCTGCCCTGTTGCTCGGCTCAAGCGTCGCTCAAGCCGACATCGTTCGATATCCCATTCCCAATTCGACGTTTCCGATCGCCCAGGCCGTGCGGGTCTCGGGCGACGCAGCCATCTATTATGTGAGCGGTCAGGTACCGCCGGTGATCAGCAAGGATGCCGACCCGTCCAGTCCGCAGGCCTATGGTGACACCAAGACCCAGACCGTCGGGGTGCTCAACAAGATCAAGCAGATTCTCGAAGGACAGGGCCTAGGCATGGCCGATGTCGTCAAGATGCAGGTGTTTCTGGTGCACGACGCCCGCGCGCCAATGGACTTCAAGGCCTTCATGGAAGGCTACACCCAATTCTTCGGCGGCACCCAGCCAAACCTTCCGGCCCGCTCTGTCGTCGGCATTGCGGCGCTCGCAAATCCAGGCTTCCTGGTTGAAATCGAAGTCGTCGCCGCCAAGGACTCGAAGTAACGTCAGGTCGATTTTGAAGGATGGATCAGATGCGTCAAATTTCCGGTTCGGGTTTCAAGGCATGGCTTCGTCCCGTTTCGCTTTGCGCGGCAATACTGATGTCGGCGGCCACGCCGCTCGCGGCTGAAGGCCTGAACGCGAACCAGCAGCGCGCCTTCGACATCTACAAGGAACTCATCGAGATCAACACGGTGACGGCAACCGGCGACACCGCCAAGGCGGCCGAAGCCATGGCGGCGCGGCTGCGTGCTGGCGGCTTCCCTGACGCCGACGTTCACGCCTTCTCGCCGGCGCCGCGTAAGGGCAATCTCGTCGCGCGCCTCAGGGGCACGGGCGCGCGCAAGCCGATCCTGCTGGTCGCTCATCTCGACGTGGTTCCTGCCAGCCGCGAGGACTGGTCGACCGATCCGTTCAAGCTGATCGAGCAGGACGGCTATTTTTATGCCCGCGGCAGCGGCGATGACAAATACATGGCGGCGGCCTTCATCGCCAATCTCATCCGCTACCGGCAGGAAGGCTACAAGCCCGACCGCGACATCATCGTGGCGCTGGAGACCGATGAAGAAATTCTCGACAAGGATGCGTTGGGTATCCAGTGGCTGTTGAAAAACCACCGCGACCTGATCGATGCCGAATTCGCCCTGAATGAGGGCGGCGGTGTCGGGCTGAAGGACGGCAAACCAATCCGCAGCTCTGTCCAGACCAGCGAAAAAGTCTCCGTGAGCTACGAGTTGACCGTCAAAAACAAAGGCGGCCACAGTTCGCTTCCGGTCAAGGACAACGCGATCTATCGCCTGGCCGAGGGATTGACCCGTCTTTCAACGTTCAGCTTTCCGGTGAACCTGAACGAGACCACCCGCGCCTTCTTTGAGCGCACCGCGCAGATGGACGGCGGTCGGCTGGCCGAAGATCTGCGGGCCGTGCTGTCGGGTCAATCCGACGCCGCTGCAGCGGCGGCTGCCCGCCTGAGCGCCAACGCGTTCTATAACGCACAATTGCATACGACCTGCGTCGCGACCATGCTCGACGGCGGCAATGCGATCAACGCATTGCCGCAGCTTGCAAGCGCCAAGGTCAATTGCCGGATCATGCCCGGCGAACCCGTCGATGGCGTGAAAGCCACGCTTGAGCGCGTGCTTGCCGACGACCAGATTGCAGTCAGGCAGACCGACCAGGCGACGCTCAGTGCGCCTTCGGCGCTGAGCGAGGGGATCATCGGACCGATCACGCAATTGTCGGCCGAATTCTTTCCCGGCGCCGTGGTGCTGCCGACGATGAGCGCCGGCGCAACCGACGGCAGCTACCTTCGCAACGCCGGCATCCCGACCTACGGACATTCGGGGCTGGCGAACGATATCGGTGAATCGCGCGCCCATGGCCGCGACGAGCGGGTTCTCGTCAAGTCGTTCTTCGCTGGCAACGAGTACCTGTACCGGCTCGTAAAACTGCTCGCCGGTGGACAATGATGGCTTGAATGTATGCTGCCGGCGAAATGAAGCGGCTACTGCCGCTTCTGCCCGCTCGGCGCCCTCGGCCCTGCCGAGGCGTTGGCGCCCCTGGGCGGGGTCGAGGCGGTTGCCTCCGCCGGCGGCGCGGGGTTGTTGCTGCCGCCGAAGATCACGCGGCTCGGGTTGCGGTCAAAGTTGTTCACGGCACGGCTGATGTCGGAAAGGGTGCGGCGGCCATCGGTTATCAGTGCGCCCGACCGCTTGTCGAAATCTTCGGCGAGTTCGCGGATCGACTTCACCATTAGATTCAATTCGCCGCCGGCGGCGCCGCCCGCGATCGTGTTCAGCCCGAGCATGAGGCTGTCGGCCTTGCCCATCACGCCGTCGACCCTGAACATGACATTGTCGATCTTCTCGGAGTTGCGCGCGAGCGCGGCCGTGAAGGTCTCGAGATTCCGCAGCGAGTTCTTCACGGATTCCTGGTTGTCGGCGACGATCCGGTTGACGTTCTGCAGCGTGGCGCGGATCGACTCGGTGACGTCCTGCAGCGCGCTCGGGTCAGCGGTCAGCATCGGGACGCCGTCCTCGTCGAGCGGCACGGCGGCCGCGTTTTCCTCGCCGCCCTTCAGCGAGATCGCCGCGACGCCGGTCAAGCCCTGGAACTCGAGGCCGACAAGCGTGTCCTTGCGGATCGGGGCGTTGTTCTCAACCATCGCGAGTGCGACCACGCGACGCGGATTGTCGAGCTTGACCGAGACAACTTCCCCTATCCGGATACCGTTGAAATTGACGCTGCCGCCATTGCGCAGGCCGGACGCCGGGCCTTCGAACACGATGCGGATCGGGCTGCGCTGCTTGGTCGTATGCAGGCTCTGAAACCACAGCACAAAGCCGAACGCGGCGGCGATCACCGCCAGCGTGAAGGCCCCGATCAGGACGTAATTCGCCCGCGTTTCCATAACTCAAGGTACTCCGGAACCTGGATCTGTTCAGCCTTGCCGATCAGACCCGTCGTTTATCGCTTGTTTGAGCATGATCTCATCAAAAACCGGTGCCCGCTTCGTGATCGTGCTCTAACCCATGACCGCGCGGGCGCGCTTGCCATGAAAATATTGCCTCAGCCAGGGATGCTGCGAGGCCTGCATGTCGGCGATCGATCCTGCGGCAATGATCTTACCGTTCCCTAAAA